>JAEEGL017127610.1_pt1 | contig 10465 bp, 4 predicted proteins | sample 9134231 | NCBI WGS metagenome assembly JAEEGL01 (sample SAMN16246548, study PRJNA631951) | gut metagenome | biome: gut microbiome; feature: rumen; material: fiber-attached | host: Bos | place: Iran: Karaj | collected 2018-10 | reverse complement strand
CGGCGGCGCGCTGAAAAACCTCGGCATGGGCAGCGGCTCGCGCTCCGGCAAGATGGAGCAGCACTGGGAGGGCAAGCCCGTCGTGGAGACGGAAAACTGCGTCGGCTGCGGCTCCTGCGTGCGCATCTGCGCGCACGGCGGTCCCGCGGTCACGAACGGGAAAGCCCGCATCGACCACGACAAATGCGTCGGCTGCGGCCGCTGTCTCGCGGTCTGCCCGAAAAACGCCATCGTGCCCAGCGACGCGAACTCCACCGCGATCCTCTCCTGCAAGATCGCCGAGTACGCCTACGCCGTCGTCAGGGACCGCCCGGCCTTCCACATCAGCCTGATCTGCGACGTCTCGCCCTTCTGCGACTGCCACGCGGAAAACGACGTGCCGATCATCCCGGACGTGGGCATGCTCGCCTCCTTCGATCCCGTGGCGCTCGACCAGGCCTGCGTCGATCTGTGCAACCGGATGCCCGTCAACCCGGGCAGCCGTCTCGACCGGCATATCAAGAGCTTCTGGAACGACGACCCGAACCACGAGTATTTCCATCTCAACCACCCGGACGCCGAGTGGGAAGCAGGACTCGAGCACGCTGAGGAGATCGGGCTCGGCACGCGGCAGTACGAGCTGATCAGGATATGACCCCGTTCCGGGGCGGCATCACATCGAAAAGGAGATATCCGACATGAAAAACATACTGATCGCGCTGGAAACGGGAGAACAGGAAAGAGAAGCCTTCCGCCGTGCGGCGGAGACCGCGGGGGCCGACTGCGCCTTCACCTTCACCACGCCCGCCGGGGCGACGGAGGAGCAGATCGCCGGGGCCTGCTTCATTGTCGGCAACGTGCCGCCGAAGAAGATCGCCGCCTCCGAAAACCTGGACGTGCTGCAGCTGTTCTCGGCCGGCGCCGACCCGTACATGCCGAAGGGCGTCCTCGCGGAGAAGACGGTGCTGTGCAACGCGACCGGGGCCTACGGTCAGGCCGTCTCCGAGCACGCCTTCGCGCTGACGGTGATGCTTGTGAAAAAGCTCCACCTGTACCGCAGCTCGCAGCTTGCCTGCCGCTGGGAGGACCACGGGATGGTCACGTCCCTCGCCGGGGCGACCGTGCTGGTCGTCGGTCTGGGCGACATCGGGCTGAGCTACGCCCGCCTGGTCAAGGCCATGGGCGCGCGCGTGATCGGCGTGAAGCGCCGCGGCGGCCCCTGCCCCGAGGGCGTGGACGAGCTGGTGCTGACGGAGGAGATCGACCGCGTCCTGCCGCAGGCGGACGTGGTCATGTCCGTGCTCCCGAACACGAAGGAAACGGCGTATTTCTACACGGAGGAGCGCTTCCGCAAAATGAAGGACAGCGCGGTATTCGTCAACTGCGGACGGGGCAACGCCGTCTCGCACGAGGTCCTGCTGGGGGCGCTGCAGAGCGGAGAGATCGCCGCGGCCGCCGTCGACGTGTGCGAGACCGAGCCTCTCCCCGCCGACAGTCCGCTTTGGCGGGAGGAGAAGCTGGTGATCACGCCGCACGTGGCCGGCAATTTCCACCACGCCTCGATCTACGAGGGGATCGTCGACATCGCACTCGAGAACCTCACGAACTATCTGACGGGCAGGCCCCTGCGGAACGTCGTCGACCCCGCGACCGGCTACAAGCGCTGAGAGAGGGCCCGCGCCCTCCGAAAAAAAGAGCCCCGTCCGCACGGACGGCAAACTGCCATGGAACAGATCATCCCGGAGCGCCAGAAAAGGCGCGCGGACAACATCATATGGACCTGCGCGGACGACCATTCCTTCACGCCGGACTTCAAGGCCTACGACCGCAGCGGCGAGGCCGATCTGTACTGGAACTTCATCTTCGGCAGCGCCCGGCGCCGCTATGAGTACGAAAAGCTCGAGGAGCTCTTCGCGATGCTCGACGGCTACCGGGACGCCGCCGTTTACGAGAGCATGTTCTGGCGCGCGCTCGAGCCGATCCTGTTCCGGGCGGAGCTCGCCGAGCGCCCCGTGCTGGAGCGGATGCGCCCCGGGACGGAGGAGCCGGAGCTGAAGCTGGACGACGCGATGACGACGGACGAGATCGTCACGGCCGCCAGGGCGTTTTTCTATGAGCGCTTCGGTCTCCGCGGCGACGGGAAGCTGCGGCTGAAATACCGCCTGCCCCGCCTCAGAAGGATGTCGGTGGACAGCTTTCTGCAGCGCGGCCCGATCATCAGGCACGAAACGGGGCTGTATCACGGCGACGTGAGCGGCTGGAACGGAGATTTCAAGCAGAGCGCGAAGATGAACGAATCGCAGCTGCGCGATTTCCTGGAGACGAAGTTCGGCCGGTCGATCTATTCGGCCGAGCAGGTCGCCCGCCTGGAAAAGCGGCTGTGCACCGGCAATCACCGCTTCACCCATCTTTTCTACACGAAGGGCGAGGTCGTCGAGCTCCGCGGGATCTACAGCAGCTTCGAGCTGCACCAGCGGCGCCGCCAGGCCGAGCTGATCGCAAACAACCGCGCGTATTATCGGAAAAACCTGGCGCGCAACCGCCGGCTGATCGCCGCCCTCAGCGGCGACATCGCGAACTCGGTCCTCCAGCATATGCAGCCCGCGCCGGTGAAGGCCGAAGCGGGGACGCTCGACCCCTCTCTGGCGTGGCGGGCCGCCGTGCTGGACGAGAGCAGGGTCTTCAGGCGGATCGAGAACGAGAACGCCGGCGACATGAGCGTGGACATCCTGCTGGACGCCTCCCACTCCCAGGTAAACCGCGCGGCGAAGATCTCGTCCCAGGCCTACATCATCTCCGAGGCGCTCGCGCGCTGCCGCGTCCCCTGCCGGGTGATGAGCTTCTGCTCGATGAGCGGCTTTACCGTCATGCGCCTTTTCAGCGACTACGACGCCCCCGGGGACAACGAGGGGATCTTCGACTATTTCGCGGAGGGCTGCAACCGGGACGGCCTTGCCGTCCGCGCGGCGGGCGAGCTGATGTCCCGTTCCCCGTACGAGCACAGGATGCTCATCATCCTCTCGGACGTCAAGCCGCTGGACGCCGCGGCCAAGATCCGCAGGGACGAGCGGGACGTCGGCGTCAGCTACGACGCGGTCCGCGCGCTGAGAGACACCGCGCACGAGGTGCGCCGTCTGCGCGCGGAGGGGATCTCGGTCATCTGCATCTTCACCGGGGAGGACGACAACCTGTCCGCGGCGAGGATGGTGTACGGCCGCGACTTCGTCCGCATACGCGACTTTTCGCAGTTCGCGGACGCCGTCGGGAAGCTGATCATCGGCCAGATGAAGAGCTATTCGACCTGAGGAAGGAAAAAGACAAGGCCCTGACCGCGGCGCTGCCGCCGCGGTCAGGGCCTGACTGCGATCACGCTCGCGGGCCTCTCCTTCGCCCGCGGACAAGAAAAAGATAACGCAGACCGTACCACAGAGCGGTCCCGGCCGCCGCCGTCAGGAGGAAGGCGAGAAGATAGCCGCCGTATCCTCCGCGCGCGTAAGCGCCCGCAAAGGGCGAGCCGACGCTCGGCCCGGCCATGAACCAGAAGTTGGTCCCCGCCGCGCGGTCGAAGAGATACATGACGGGCGCGCCGAGCCCCATGAAGAGCGCCGAGCTCCGCAGATCGCGCCGGAAAAGCGCGCGCCCGTCCTCCGCCTCCGCGATCTCTGCGAGGACGGCGGCGCCGTAGACGGAGACGAGACCGTGCGCGAAGAAGCCGGACACGCTCTGCAGATCCCGAAAGGGGAGCTCCAGCCAGTCCGGGAAGAGCAGCGCGGCCCACACGCCGGGGACGCCCGGATGAAAGACGACCGCGCCGAGAAAGCCGTGCAGCCGCGCGGCGAACGAGCCGGGGCGCGCGCCGTCCGTCAGCGCGTGGAGCGGCGTGAGCAAAAACATCATGCCGCACAGATGCAGCGGCAGCGCGTCCGGCCCGTGCTGTCCGCGCAGCGCGGCGAGGCCGTATTCGCACAGCCCGCAGAGAAGGACCAGCGCGCCCAGCGCGCATCCGGCCGTCCTTCTGCGGCGCGCGTCCAGCCGCCCGTAAGCGAGAGCGTACAGGATCGTGGCCGCGAGAAAGAAAGCGATATAAGCAAGATGTATGACGCCGAAGGGCGCGATCGGTTTCTGCGCATCCATAAGCAGCTTCTCCCGGCCTTCGCGCCGCACGGGCGCGGCCGGCTCCTTTCCTTTTTCAGTATACCGCCGCCCCCCTCCGAAATGCAAGAATGACGCGTGCCCCGGCGGCCGGGCGTTCTGTTTTTCGCGACTGCTTTTTTCCATATACGCCCTTGTGTTTTTCTGGAAAAAGGAATATACTGTAAATACTGACATAATGAAGAAGTATGTCTATGTCATAATTGCGCTCCGGGGCTCCGCCCCGGGCGTGTTCACGAAAGGACGGAAGCCAACCATGAGAAAACGCGTGACAGCCCTTTTGCTCTGCCTGGTGATGTGCCTGTCGCTGCTCCCCGCCGCCTATGCGAACGAGGGCGGGAACGACGGCGTCCCGGCAGACGAGCCGACGGTCTCCGACCTCCCGGCCGACGAGCCCGGCGACGAGCCCGGCGACGAGCCCGGCGACGAGCCCGGCGATCAGCCCGGCGACGAGCCCGGCGACGAACCCGGTGATCAGCCCGGCGACGAGCCCGTTGATCCGGATGAACCGGCTGACCCCAAAGATACCGAAGAGTTTTTCGATCCCGACAACGCCGATATCCTCTCAAAGGGCACGCTCGCCGAAGGCACCTGCGGCGACAATCTGAACTGGGTGCTCACGGACGACGGCGTGCTGACGATCTCCGGCAGCGGCGCAATGAACGATTACGCCTCCAGCAGCGCTCCCTGGTACTCCAATCGGGGCAAGATCAAGTCCGTCGTCATCACCGGCGCCACGACGATCGGCAGCTATGCGTTTTACGAATGCATCTATATCAAGTCCGTTTCCCTGCCCGGGACCCTGGTCACGGTCGGGAAGAGTGCTTTCCAGAAATGCATGGATCTGACCTCGCTCAACTTCCAGAACGGCGTCACCAGCATCGGCGCCTACGCGATGCAAGACTGCTATGATCTCGTCAGCGTCACCCTGCCCGAAACGCTGATCACGGTGGGGGCGTACGCATTCGAAAGCTGCTCCTCTCTGACCTCTCTCAGCTTCCCCGACAGCGTCACCAGCATCGGCGATCACGCGATGTACAGCTGCAGAAACATGACGAGCGTCAGGCTGCCCGCGTCGCTGACGACGCTCTCTAAATGCCTTTTTTATTTCTGCTACGGTCTGACAAGCGTGGAGCTGCCCGCCGGGCTGACAAGGATCGAAGAGGACGCGCTGGACGCCAGCGGTCTGACGACCGTGACCCTCCCCGACGGTCTCACCTACATCGACAGCAACGCCTTTAAGACGAACGCCGTCCTGTACTGCAACTACGGCACCACGACCTGGAACTATCTGGTCTCCCACGCCAGCTCCTTCCGCTACAATACGTTCTACGGCTACAAGGTGGAGTCGGACGGCAGCATCTATGTCAACAAGGACGGCAAGATCCTGATCACCTGCTGCGACATGTCCCTGCCCGAAGACCAGGTCGTCTTCGACGGAACGCCGAAGGAGCCCGACGTCGTCATCGTCGACCGCTCCTACACGCTGGTGAAGGGCACCGACTATACGCTCAGCTACAGAAACAACACCGAGATCGGCACCGGCACCGTCACCGTTACCGCCAAGGGCAATTACGTCGGCTCGGGCTCGCTTACCTTCGCGGTCGTCAACGACAACGTCCTCACGGTCCCCAGCCATAAGATCAACATCCCCTCTCCGACAGGCGGGGCGCAGACGATGGATCTCGGCGTGTCCGATCTCAGCGGCAACATCGTCTACGCCAGCGATAACGCCGCCGTCGCCGTGGAGAACGGCGCCGCCGTGATCCCGGAGAACTTTGTCGGCACCGTGCATATCGACGTCACCGCCGGCGGCGGGACCTTCAAGAGACTGACGGACAGGATCACGATCAACGTCGGCCAGCAGCAGAACGTGCTGACGATCCCGCAGACCGAGCTGCGCTTCGACGCCGTGCCCGAGGGCTCGTCGATCGGCCATGACCTCGGCGTGACCGACCTGAGCGAAAACATCAGCTACAGCTCCGACAATTCCGCGGTCGCGGTCAGCGCCGACGGCCATGTGACGATCGCCGGCGGCTTCATCGGCAGCGCGAATATCCATATCGTCGCGGGCGACGAGGCCTTCACGACCGTTGAGGGCGACGTCAGCATCATCGTCGATCCGATCGCGCATCAGCTTTCCGCGAACGACATCCGCTGCGCCCGCGCCAAAAAAGTGCAGAACGTCTTCCTCCGTGTGGAGCACAACGGCTCGGCCGCTCCCGTCTTCAGCAGCGACCGTCCGGAGATCACCGTCTATCAGAACGGCAGTATCATCATCCCGGCGAACTTCCTGGGCGTCGCGCACATCACGGTCTCCCTGCCGGCGGAAGGTATCTACAGCGAGACCTCGGTGACCGTCACCCTGACGGTGCATCCCAAGAACCTGAAGATCGCCAAGCTGGCCGCGGGCAAGAACGCCGTCACGGTCAACTGGAAGAAGCAGGCGAAGGTGGACGGCTTCGAGATCGAATACTGCGGCATGGAGGACTTCTCCCTTGCGCAGCGCGTCTCGGTCGAGAAGGGGACCGCCGTCAAGCAGAAGATCAGCGGTCTGACGAGAGGCGTGCCCTACTTCTTCCGCATCCGCAGCTACTGCGTGGTGGACGGCGAGCGCGTCTGCTCCGATTGGTCCCCGGCCAAGAAGGTCAAGATCAGCAAGGGCGCGCTTGCCAAGCTGCCCGGCAAGCCCGAGCTGACGATGACGCCGCGTATCTCGACCACCTATATCTCCGACCAGACCACGATGCAGCTCACCTGGCAGCCCGGCATCGAGGGCGCCGTCGACTATGAGGTCTGCACCCGCACCTTCAACAAGGGCAAGTGGACCGCCTGGATCACGGCGGCCACGCCGAACCATCCGGGCTACATCCTCTACATCGACCACGGCGTCAACTACGGCTACCGCGTGCGCGGCCGCCAGCTCCAGCCGGACGGCAGCTACATCTACAGCGACTGGTCCGAGGTCAAGACCGCGACCGTGCGCTACAAGCCCTACGGCAGGGCGCAGCTGACCACGTCGACGAATTCGAGCTGCCGCGTCGTTGTCTTCTCGCTGCAGAACAAGTCGCCCGTCCCGCTCGTCATCACCAAGAATGCAAAGTACTACAACGAATACGCGAGCTATACCCGCAGCCTGTATCTGATCGACACCAGCACGGCCCGCCCGATCAAGACGCAGACGATCCAGCCCGGCGAGACGGCCTACGTCGCCTACAGCGTCTCCGGCAATCCGACCTGGTATGATACCAAGGCGGTGCTGTATATCAACGTCCAGACCGACGGGGCGGCCTATCAGGTCCGTCTCCAGGCCAACGGCTACGGCGGCTATTACAACTTCAACTACAACTGATCCCGCCGCGCCGCGGCGCCCTGCTGCGGCGCAAAGCAAGAAACACGGAAGACCGTTTTCCTTTCGAAAACGGTCTTCTTTTTTATCCGCCCGCCCGACGCCGGCCGGACGGGGCGGGACAATTTTTCACTGAGGCAGGTTTTTACATAAAATCTCTTGTAAATACTTAAGAAAAAGAGTATTATTTTCCAAGATAATACAATTGCGGTAATAGCACCCATTTTCATCGCGTCAAAAAAAGGAGGCAACATCATGAAGTGGAAGAAGCTGCTGGCGCTGATCCTGGTTTTTTCCATGATGCTCGGCATCATGTCCCCGGCCTACGCGACGAGCGACGGCCCGGAACCGGGAGACAGCGGCGTGAGCGACATCGTCAATGACGACGGAGCGAAGGGCAATCCGGACCCCGATCCGGACCCGATCCCGGACCCCGATCCGGACCCCGATCCGGACCCCGATCCGGACCCCGATCCGGACCCGGACCCCGATCCGGACCCGGACCCCGATCCGAAGCAGAGCTATACGGTGAGCTTCGACAGCAACGGCGGCAGCGAGATCGCTGCGCAGACCGTTGAAGAGGGCAAGACGGCGACCAGACCGACCGACCCGACGAAAAAGGGCTATATTTTCGACGGCTGGTATCTGGACGACGAGCTCTATGATTTCTCGAAGCCGATGACCGCGAGCATCACGCTCACCGCGGCGTGGAAGGAAAACACCGCGAAGAGCGAGACCTGGACGGTGACCTTCGACGTCGACGGCGCGACCAGCACGGTCGAGGTCGCGAACGGCAGCACGGTAACGAAGCCGGCCGACCCGACGAAGAGCGGCTGGATCTTCGACTGCTGGAAGCTGAACGGCGCGGAGTACGACTTCTCGACCCCCGTGACGAGCGACGTCACGCTGGTCGCGGCGTGGATAAAAGCTCTCGCCCGCATCGGCGAGACGAATTACGCGAGCCTGCGCGAGGCGATCGCGGCGGCCGAGAGCGGCGACACGATCAAGCTGCTCGCTGACGATGAAGTGAGCTTCGCCGACGGCGGCATCGTCATCAACAAGAGCCTTACCATCGACGGCCAGAACCACACGGTCAAGGGCCTGTCGGAATACGGTGCCGAAAACGTCGGAAGCCCGGAAGCGATCAACGACTCCAACGTCCGCGGCTTCTATATCAAATCCGGCAGCGTCACGATCAAGGATCTGACGATGACGCGCTTCGGCGACAAGGACTATGTCAACAAGTTCGGCATGGTCCCCGTCATGACCTCAACCGGCTTCAGCGGCAATCTGACGCTGAACAACGTCAGCATCAACAAGTTTAACCGGCAGGCCGTCGTCATCTTCGGCGGCAGCTTCTCGATCACCGGAGGGACGATCAACGGCAACGCCGAGAACAAGGGCGAGGGCTTTGATCACTTCCAGCAGGGCATCGAGATCCGCGGCGGCAGCGGTACGATCAGCGGCGTCGCGGTCCGCGGCATGGGCTCCAGCCTCGGCTATCCCGGCATCGGCATCGTGTCGTGGAGCGCGGGCAGCGTCGTCGTCCGCAATGTGAACGTCGACGTGACCGGCGTCGGCATTGACGCGGACGGCAACACCGTCACGATCGAGGGCACGGGCACGGCCGTCAAGGGCACGGACAAGGCCCTCTTTGTTGAAGAAGGCGGCACCCTGAACGTCACGGGCGGCAGCTTCACCGGCGCCGTCGCGGTCGACGACAATGCCGGCAGCTCCTTCTCGATCTCCGGCGGCAGCTTCAGCGTTGAAGTCCCCGCGGCGTATCTGGCGGACGGCTTCGAGCTGACAGACAACGGCGACGGTACATACAGCGTGGCCGAGCACGTCTATCTCGCCCGGATCGGCGAGACGAAGTACGACACGCTGCAGGACGCCCTCGCGGCGGCGCAGGACGGCGATACCGTCACGCTGCTCGACGACGTTGACGCCACCGGCGCGATGTACAGCGCCGACAGCCGCTACAATTTGTGGATCAGCAAGAGCATCACGCTTGACGGCGCAGACCATACGCTGACGGTCAAGGGACGCGGCATCGGCGTGCAGGGCGCGAGCGGCAATATCGACGTCACGTTCAAAAACGTGACGGTCAAGAACGTCGGCGCCGAAAACGGCCGCTGCGTCGACACGCGCGGCAATCTTGCCAGCCTGACGCTCATCAACACGACGCTTACGACCGCGGAGAGCAGCTATACCGGCTATCTCCAGCCGCTGACAATCGGCGGGAATCAGTCCTCCCCCATGTCCCTGACGATCCAGAACAGTGAGATCGTTGCGTCCGAGGGAGCAAACAAGGGTTATGCCATCACGACCTTCAACCCGGTGAACATGTCCATCGCGGGCAGCACCATCAAGGGCTGGGCCTGCCTGAACCTCAAGGGGCGCGACAGCTCCGCCGGCTCGGCCGGATCTTCGATCACGGTCAGCGGCAGCACGCTGGTCTCGGCCAACGGAACACCGGGTTATTCCAATGCATACAGCCTCATCAAGATCGAAGATGACAATGTCAGCGTCGGCATTACAGGGTCTTCCATTCAGGTAAATGGCGGCGATAACACGCAGAGCATCGTCAGCTTCCAGAAGCTGGATCAGACCAATTCCGCGAACTGCACCGTAACGCTGGGCGCGGGCAACAACGTTACCCTTTTGGGCGACTACAGGTTTGCTTCGAATGTTGGCGGCGGCTCTTCGCTCAGCATCTCCGGCGGCACCTTCAACGTTGAAGTCCCCGAGGAGTATCTGGCGGACGGCTTCGAGCTGAAGGATAACGGCGACGGCACCTACAGCGTGGCGGAGAAGCCCTTCGTCGCCCAGATCGGCGAGACGAAGTACTATTCGCTGCAGGACGCCCTCGCGGCGGCGCAGGACGGCGATACCGTCACGCTGCTCGACGACGTTGACGCCACCGGCGCGATGTACAGCGCCGACAGCCGCTACAATTTGTGGATCAGCAAGAGCATCACGCTT
>JAEEGL016849107.1_pt1 | contig 10465 bp, 11 predicted proteins | sample 9134231 | NCBI WGS metagenome assembly JAEEGL01 (sample SAMN16246548, study PRJNA631951) | gut metagenome | biome: gut microbiome; feature: rumen; material: fiber-attached | host: Bos | place: Iran: Karaj | collected 2018-10 | reverse complement strand
GCAGGAACAGGTCGAGAAGGAAAAGAAAGAGGAAGTCTTCAAGGAGAATATCACGGAACGTATCGAGCGTATGCTGGCGGCGGCCGGCAGTGTCCCGATCCGGAATATTGCAGTGGACAGGGGAGCGCTCAAGGATGACCGTGGCACCAATGCGGAGGAGTTGTACCGTGACGCGGAACGGCTTCAGCAAGAGCTCAATAACGGCGCACCGATGCCGAAAGATGAGCTGGTCTATGAATATAAAAAGACGGAGTCCGGTGGCCCCAAGAAGTCTTCCGAGGCCAGTTACAGCGGCCCGTCTGTCGTTTCCTATGAGCTGGAGGGCCGGAAAGCCAGCCGCTTGTCCATCCCTGCCTATCGTTGCATGGGTGCCGGCATGGTGACGGTCATCATCACGGTCGATCCACAAGGCAACGTCATCAATGCGAAGATAGATGATACCCTTTCTTCTCCAGATGGTTGCCTGCGCAATTTTGCCGTGCGTGCGGCCCGCCTGTCCAAGTTCTCTTCCTCCACTTCGGCGCCTCCCAAGCAGATCGGCAATATCGTCTATCAGTTTATAGCTCAATAAAAAAGAAAACCGGCCGGGACACTTCCCGGCCGGTTTTCTCTATCATGAAGCGGACGCTTAGTCCACATTCTTTCTGGATGCATACATGATCTTCAGCGCGGAGCATCTTCTGAGCTCCTGCTTCACATCAGTAATGATACCCATTCTGACATCCTCGTCAGCGCGGATGACCGTCTGCATCAAGTTACGGTCAGCTTCGCTCATGCTCTCACGTTCAGCCGCGATAAAGTCACGGATGTCGTCGATGGACTTGAAGGAATCGTTGAGCTGGATACGTGCATCCGTACCGAACTGGGCCTGGTAGTTCCGGGTCGGGGTACCGATGTTGATATACGAAGCCAGATCCTTTCTGTCGAGTTTGACGACTTCGGAAGCCTCGGGGAGCTTCACGATAACTTTGTTCTCGGTCTCACGCAACTGCGTCGTCACCATGAAGAAGAACAAGAGCATGAAGACGATATCGGAGAGGGAACTGGAGGTAATTGCAGGTACCTCTTTGTTTCTGTTTCCACCAAATCTTGACATAATCTTTCCTCCTTGTTTTATCTCTTCTTGGCGACATCCTTCGGCTCAGCCTCGGAGATATTCTGAGGAACCGCCTTCTTGACGATATCCTGCTGATCCTCGGTGAGCTTGATGAACGGTTTGCCGTAATTCTTTTTTGCAAATTCGTCACGCAACTCGTTGATCGCTTTCACGAGCTCGTTCTGTACGGCTATGTAAGCATGATAGCTCGTACCACGGTCGTTCTGGAGGGAAATGACGCCCTTGGAAACCGGGCACTTTCCGTATCCTTCGATCTCGATCTCTTCCTTCTCGGGAAGGTTGGGGTCGTTGTTGGGGTTGGTGAGGAACTCTCTGATCTTATCTTTCAGCTGGCTAACGTCAATGGGATCACTACCGGCAAGCAGCCTGTCGGCCGAGTTGATCTTGACAATGATGATGTTTCTGCGATTGACCTTCTGATCGTCCACCTTCGTCTTTTCGTCCGGCATGGGAGGGAGACGACGGGAAAGACCCGTCTGGGAACCCATGGTGGTGGTCATCAGGAAGTAGCACAAAAGCAGGAACGCAATGTCGGCCGTCGAGCTTGAGTTGATTGCGGGTGTTTTCTTTGCCATAGCCTAACTACTTTTTGGAACGGACGGCCTTGATGATCTCACCTACGATGATGGAAAGGATCGCAAGGGCGCCGGTGAAGTAAGTAAGATTCAGAATGGTATCGGTCAGTTTGAGCTCACTTGCAGTGGGCAGTTTCGCATTATTCCACTGGAGCGGCATCTTGCCGGGGGCGATCAGGTAGGCCACGAAGCAGATCGCTGCGATGGCCAACAGACCGATCCCCAGCCGGACGAGGCTCTTCGGATCGTTCTTGACGCTGATGATCAGGCCGAACACCACGACCGCCAGGATAGCCAGGGCGAGGATGGCATAGGCCCAATAAAGGAGAACCTCAACAGCTCGGCCATCGTTGGCCTCGAAGCCCGCAAGGAAGCCCCAGACCAGGAGGACGACGCTGATGACGATCAACACCAACATCACGAGTTTAAATATTTTACTATAGTTCTTCATTATGAACTTGTCTTTTCAGTCGGTAAAAAATTAACCCTATTTGTTCTTAGCCAGGATGTCGACGAGATCGATGGAAGACTCTTCCATGTCGATGTTGATGGACTCGATCTTGGCGAGGATGTAGTTGTAGAACACCTGGAGGATCATAGCGACGATGAGACCGCCGACGGTGGTGATAAGGGCGACCTTCATACCTCCTGCGACAACGTTCGGGGAAATGTCACCAGCAGCCTGGATAGCATCGAAAGCCTGGATCATACCGATAACGGTACCGAGGAATCCGAGGGACGGGGCGATGGCGATGAAGAGGGAAATCCAGCTGAGGCCGTTCTCAAGGCGGCTCTGCTCGACGTTACCGGCGTTGATGAGGTGCTTCTCGACGACGTCGACACCCTCGTCATAATGCATCAGGGCATCATAGTACATACGGGCGACAGGTCCGCGGGTATCGCGGCAGACGTCCTTGGCAGCCTCGACGCCACCCTTCTTGAAGGCAGCTTCGACCTTCTCGACCAGGGCCTTGGCATTGGTCTTGGAGAAGGTGAGATAAAGTATTCTTTCGATAGCGAGAGCAAGACCGATGATCAAGCAGATGATGATCAGGGACATGAAGCCTGCACCGCCTTCGATGAACTTCGTCTTGAGAGCCTGGTGGAGAGGGACCTCGGACTTGACGTCAAAAGGATTGACCTCGGTGGCAGGAGCTTCTTCAACCTGCTCGGTGGCGGCGGCGGGAGCGGCCTGCTCATCCTGGGCGGAAGCAATGTTCGCAGAGATGACCATTACGGCCAGAGCTGCCAAAACCATGAAAAATTTTTTCATAATGTTTTTTGTGATTAATTGATAAAGTATTAAATAGTTATATGTTCCGTGTCAACAGGCGGTGAAATAATGCGCCTATAAAACCAGTGCAATTTAGCAAATTATTTCCAAAACACAATACTTATTTAGTGATTTCTCCTTTCAAATCCTGATCGAAAAGCTCTTTTACACGTTCGTTGTCCTCACATCCGCCGAGCAGATGGAAGAGCTTTGCCAGGGCGCTCTCGGTCGTGCTGTCGTATCCGGATACCGTCCCTGCTTCAAGCAGGGGCCTGCCCGTGGCATAGAGATTCATGTTGACGCAGCCGCTGGGGCACTGAGTTACGTTCACGAGTACCTTCCCCATCTGCCGGGCCTCCCGGACGATATCCAGGAACCAGGGTTTCGTCGGAGCGTTGCCGGAGCCGTAGGTTTCGATGATGACGGCGCGAGTTTCCGGACCGAGGAGGATGTTCTTGACGACCTGGGGCGTGATGCCGGGATGGATCTTCAAGATGGAAACCCGGGTGTCGAGCCGCGTGTCGATGGTGAACGGTACGGCCGGGTCCGGTTTGCGGATCAGCGTCCGGTTGTAGCGGATGTTGATGCCGGCTTCAGCCAAAGGCGGCAGGTTGGGGGAGGTAAATGCGTCGAACTGCTCGGCGCTGACCTTGGTCGTCCGGTTCCCTCTCATAAGTTTAGCCCCGAAGAAGATACAGACTTCCGGGACCACCGCCTCGCCCTCCGGTGTCTTGGCGGAAGCGATCTCGACGGCGGAGATGAGATTCTCCTTGCCGTCTGTGCGCGGTACACCGATCGGAAGCTGGCTTCCGGTAAAGATCACGGGCTTGTCCAGGCCATCCAGCATGAAACTCAGCGCGGAGGCGGAATAGGACATCGTATCTGTGCCGTGAAGGACCAGGAAACCGTCATACCGGTCATACCGGTCCCGGATGACACCGGCAAGATTCTGCCACATCGACGGCTCCACATCGGATGAGTCGATCAGCGGATCGAAAGTATAGGAGTCTATCTTGCAGGCGAACTTGGACAGTTCGGGGACTTCTTCCAGGATCTGGCTGAAATCGAAAGGCTTCAGCGTCTGGTCCACGGGATCCACCTTCATTCCGATGGTGCCACCCGTGTAGATGATCAGGATGGATGATTTTCTCTTTGTGTTCATAAACCGAAGAGTTCTTGGGCGTTGCGGGTCGTGACGGCCGCCACCGTTTCGATATCCGTATCTTTCAATTCCGCGACCTTGGCGGCAACCAGCGGAATGTAGGCGCTTTCGTTACGCTCTCCCCGATGAGGGACGGGGGTCAGGTAGGGAGCGTCCGTCTCCAGCAGGATCCGGTCCAGGGGTACTTTGCGCACGACTTCGGCGAGGGATGCTTTCTTGAAAGTCACGACGCCCCCGATCCCCAGGGACCAGTCGCCATATTTCTGCAGGCGCAGGAAAGTCTCATAACTGCCGCAATAGGCATGCATGTTTCCCCGGAGTCCGAGGTGGCGGCAATCCTCCAGGATGCGGAAAAAATCCTCCGTTGCTTCGCGCAGGTGGATGTTGACGGGAAGATTCATGCGGGCTGCCATTTCGAACTGGACGCGGAGGGCTTCCCGCTGCTCGGCGGCGAACTCCGCTCCGTAATGATAGTCAAGGCCGATCTCACCGATGGCGACAACCTTCCGGTCTGTCCATCGTTCCAATTCGTCGATCTCCGACTTCCAGCCTTTGTCTACGGAACCGGGGTAAAGACCGAGCATCGGATACAAGACACCCGGATGCCTGTCCGTCAGGGCAAACATCCTCGCGCGCTCCCGCGAATCGATATCCGCCTGGAGCATGATGCCGACGCCGACAGCCAGGGCTCTCGCGATATATCCTTCCTCGTCAGAAGCGAATGCCTCGTCGGCGATATGGGTATGTGTGTCGATGTACTCCGTCATGGAGTACAAATTTAAGAATTATTATCCGATTTTCGTCTTGATTCCGCAACCTTGCAGCAGGTCGGTCTCAATGATGCCGTCCGCCTCAAGCAGGCCGGTCGCCGTCGCAACCCGGCTGAAATCGCACCCCATCCGGGACGCGATCAGGTCCGGTGTAATGCCCCGGTTTTTCTTGATGCAGTCGGCCACCGCGACTAGGAAATCCACCTCTCCGGGATTCATCGTCCCATCGTAGAGCGTATGGATTTCGTCCCGGACGAAGGCGGATGAGCGGCGGGTCGGGACTCCCAGACCCAGGTCTTCCATCAGCTTTTCCGTATCGGTTATCGCCTCCGCTACCCGGCTGCGGATCAAGGCGTTACATCCTGCGGAGCGGATGTCGTCGACCCGCCCGGGAAGTGCGAAAACATCCCGGTTGTAGTTGAAAGCGAAGTCAGCGGTGATCAGGCCGCCGCCTTTTTGTTTCGATTCGACCAGGATGGTCGCGCTGCTCAACCCGGCGATGATGCGGTTGCGCCTGAGAAAATTGACTGCGATGGCGCCGGTGCCGGGCGGATAATCCGTGACCAGCGCGCATCCTTCGGTCTGTGCGAGTCGTTCAGCCCACTTCCAGTGCCGCCTGGGATAAACTTCATCGATCCCGGTCGGGAGGACGGCGATGGTTGGGAGTCCGCATTCCAAGGCTGTGGAATGGGCGACGATGTCGGTGCCGAGGGCGAATCCGCTGACTACGGTCGGGGGCTTTTTCGTGCGGGCCATCGCTTCCACGATCTTGCGGCACCAGTCCCGGCCATAAAGGGAAAGGTCCCTCGTGCCGACGACGGCCACGGCGGGCCGGCTGCCGAAAATCGAGTCGTCATCAGAGGAAGAGCGGATATACAGCCCGGCCGGGGCGTCTTCGCATTCTTTCAGCAGGGGAGGATAAGCTTCATCCGTGACACAAAGAAAGCGGCACCCCTTCTGAGATAGTTCCTCCAATTCTTCTGCCGCCTGGTCCACCATGCAGGTATCCAGTTCGTGCAGATGTTTCGACCATGGTCCCAGCAATTCCTCTTTCGACCGCCGGTCGAGTGCAAACAGCGCCGAGGCCGATCCCAACACATCAATAAGCCGGTGCGTTACGTTCGGCTCGTATCCGAACACGCGGTTGAGGGCGCACATGGCTGCCCGTTCCCTGTCGATTCCCATTTTCCATTATTCTAAACCGGGATCAACTTAGGCATAAAAAACGGAAAAAACCTTCAGAAACAGGATGCCTCCGAAGGTTTTTATCTTTTTTACAGGAATGTCGTGTTCCTTACAGGATCAGCGTCGCGTCGCCGTAAGGGCCGAAGCGGTATCCTTCTTCCAGCGCGACCTGGTAGGCATGCATCACGTTGTCAAATCCGCCGAAGGCGGCCTCGGACATCAGCATCGTCGACTCGGGCATGTGGAAACCGGTGACGATGGCATCGGGAATGGAGAACTCGTAAGGCGGGAAGATGAACTTGTTGGTCCAGGTATCATTGGCCTTGATCTCCTTGTCCGTGGTGACATAGGTCTCCAGGGCGCGGACGGTCGTCGTACCGACAGCGAGGATCTTGTGCCCGCCCTTCTTGGCAGTATTGATGATATTGGCCGCCTCCTCGGAGATGATCATCCGCTCCGCGTCCATCCGGTGCTTGGAAAGATCCTCCACGTCCACCTTCCGGAACTGGCCGATACCCATGTGGACGGTGATGAAAGCTTTATTGATGTCCTTAAGGATCATCCGGTTGAAGAGCTCCCGGCTGAAATGCGTACCGGCCGCCGGGACGGCGACGGCGCCTTCATGAGCCGCGAAAATGGTCTGGTAGTTCTCCCGGTCCTCCGGGGTGACCTTGGGCTTGATAAAGTTGGGCACCGGCGTCTCTCCCAGGCTGAAAAGCGTCTCCTTGAAATCCTCATAACTGCCGTCAAACAGGAAGCGGAGGGTGCGTCCGCGGGAGGTGGTGTTGTCGATGACTTCAGCCACCAGGCTGTCGTTCTCACCGAAATACAGCTTGTTGCCGATACGGATCTTCCTGGCCGGATCCACGATCACATCCCAGAGGCGCTGCTCCTTGTTGAGTTCACGGAGCAGGAAGACCATGATGTCGGCACCGGTCTTTTCCTTCTTGCCATACAGGCGGGCGGGCAGTACTTTCGTATCGTTGAAGACGAAAGTGTCTCCTTTTCCGAAATAATCGATGATATCCTTGAACAGACGGTGCTCGATTTCTCCCGTCTTTTTGTGAAGGACCATCAGGCGGCATTCGTCACGCCACCGGAGGGGCTCCTGTGCGATCCTGTCCTTGGGAAGGATGAACTGGAATTGGGAAAGTTTCATATCTGGCTATAATGCGTGTACTAATAATATACGGCCCATTCTTTCAAAAAGTTTCATCCTTTCGCCTCCCGGAACACTTCAATGATCGAGGGATAGGTGTTTTTCAGGAAAGGAGGCAGGCTGGAACGCGCCACCCAGGCGGCCTTTGCGATATCCTCCTCCTTCTGCGGGATCAAATCCACGGGCTTTGTGTAAAGCATGTCGTACCACCAGGTGTGTTTCAGGTGCCAGACCCCGTCGCGAAGGTAACAATGATCCGTCACGCAGATCAGGTCCAGCAATTCTAACTCATCGACGCCGGTTTCTTCACGGACTTCCCGGAGGGCGGTGACGCGGATGTCTTCGCCGGCTTCCTGATGGCCTTTCGGGAGGTCCCAGAGTCCGTTCCGCTTGATGAGCAGGAAGTCCCCCCGCCGGTTGCGGACCAGTCCGCCGGCCGCATTGACCTCCTTGAACTCTGCGCAAAGCCTGCGGTAGGTCCCTTCCGTGTCAGTATCCGGAATATAGAGTTTCCGGAGGGTACGGGACAGTTCGAACATCCGTACGAGGGCGTGGATGTCGATCTGCCTGCCCAAATGGAACTCGACGGCATTGGGGTCGGTAAGCGCCTGGTCGTCCGGGGAGCAGATGACGATGCATCTTTTTTCGAAATAGATTTTGCGCATTATATTTGTATCTTTGCAGAAGGAACACAAAGTTAACATTGTTTTTTCAAACTGAAAGCCATGTCTTCACAATATAGCAGCAAGCATGGGACGGTGTCTCGTCCGCCCTATGAGTTATACCTTCTTTTCTCCGATATGCGCAACTTCCTGAATATGCTGCCGGAGGATAAGAAACAGGGTGTGACGGCTGATTTCGATTCCATTACGGCCACCGTACAGGGTTTCCGCGTCGGTGTCCGGGTCAAATCCCGGGTTCCTTATTCGTTGATCGAGTTGGAAGATTCCGATGCACCCTTCCACTTCCAGGTGGCCATCCATTTCGACCCTGCCTCCGCTCCGGGACAGACTGATTTCCACGTTGACCTTTCCGCAGAGTTGAACCTGATGCTCAAGATGCTGGTAGGCAATAAGGTCCAGGGAGCGCTGGATAAGATCGTGGATGCCCTGGTTGATATCTCCGAGGGTCGCATGCCGGAGGGCTTCGACCCTTCCCAGTTCCCCTCCGGTTTCGGCCAGTGATATGCTTCCCGAGCAGTTCATAGCATCCCTAACCGAGTCCGTCGGCGCTGAAGTCGCCGGCCTTTTCCTCGCGGCTGTCCGGGAAGAGTCATCCGTTTCCTTGCGCTTGAATCCTTTCAAGACACCTTCTGCCCCCGATCCTTTGCTGGAAGGGGCGGCTCCTGTGCCATGGAGCCCTTATGGGCGCATTTTGGACCGGAGACCGTCGTTTACCCTTCAGCCGTTGTTCCATGCGGGAGCTTATTACGTGCAAGATAGTTCCGCCATGTTCGCGGGCCATGTGGTGCGCCGGATGCTGGACGGAATCGTTTCTCCGGGTGGACGTCCGGTCCGTGTCTTGGATCTCTGCGCTGCGCCGGGCGGCAAGACTACCGACCTGGCGGCATCCCTGCGCCTGCGCTTCGGTGACGGTTTCCTGTTGGTCGCGAATGAGGTGATGCGTTCCCGGGCCTCCGTCCTGTCGGAGAACGTGGCTGTCTGGGGTGACCCCAACGTGGTCGTGACCAGTGTCGATCCCAAGGCCTTTGCCTCTTTGGAGGGCTTTTTCGACCTGGTCCTGGCAGATGTGCCCTGCTCGGGTGAGGGGATGTTCCGCAAAGATTCCAAGGCCGTGGAGGATTGGTCCCCGCAAACCGTCGACCTCTGCGCAGCCCGCCAGAAGCGCATCTTGGCCGATTTCTGGCCCGGCTTGCGTGCCGGAGGCGTCCTGGTCTACTCGACCTGCACCTTCTCCCGGGCGGAGAACGATGACAACCTCGCCTGGATGATTGCTGCGCTGGATGCGGAGACGGTTCCTGCGACGGATTGTTTCGAGGGCGTCTTACCGACGGAATTCGGTTCCCTGCTGATACCGGGCCTGGTGCCGGGCGAAGGTCAGTATGTCGCCGCCGTGCGCCGCGTCTCCGGCCCCGCCGCCTCCCGCAAGGGAACTTCGGAACTGGAGAAATTGCACCCCGTCCGTTCCGGCGTGCGGAAAGGGGAATGGAAAGGCAGGGATTTCGTCCCGGACGCAGACTGGGCCTTGAGCCTGTCCTATGTCCGTGGTGAATGGCCCGAAGCGGAGGTGGACCGTCACACAGCGCTCCGTTACCTTCACCGCGACACGCTGGTGCTTCCGGATGCGCCGAAAGGTTTTGTGCTGCTGACCTACGAAGGTCTGCCGCTTGGTTTTGTAAAGAATCTGGGAACCCGCTGCAACAACCTGCTTCCGCAGGGACGGCGGATCCTGATGGATATCGATACTGGTTTATGAAGAAGATCGCTTTGGCCGTCGCGGCATTGTTCGTCGCTCCGGCCCTTTTCGCTCAGATGAGCGCGCAAGATTATTTATCCCGTTATTCCTTGCTCGTCGGCAAACTCGGGCCGGACGGCGTGGGTATCGAAACCCTGGTCAATAAATGGGAGGCGGACTTTCCCGACGACGTGGACATGCTTTGCGCCAAATACAACTATTATCATACCAAGTGCCGGCACGATGAAGTGGTGCAGAAAGATCAGGCGCGCTTCATGGGGGCGGACCCTGTCCTCACTTTGAAAGACAGCACCGGCGCGGATGTGCATTTTTTCACCGAGACGATGTATGACGATGAGATGTTCGGCATCGCTTCGCAGGCATTGGACAAGGCTATCCGCCTGCGAGGCGACGACATCGGCTTGCGTTTCACCAAGATCGCGTCCCTTCTCAGCTATGAGAAAGAGTCCCCGGATATGGCTACGCAGGCTATCCGGAGCCTTATCGACTACCATTGCACTTCCCATCCTTCCTGGAAATATGGGGAGGAGAAGTTTACGGACGAAGATTTCCGTTCTTCCATGAAGGATTATTGTTACATTCTTTTCCGTACCGCATCCCCTGTTTCCATGGAGTCTTTCCGGTCCGTTTCGGAGAAACTGTTGTCCTATTATCCCAAGGATACGGATTACCTGAACAACATCGGGTCCTATTATCTGGCAGCTAAGAAAGATTACAAGACTGCGTTGAAGTATTATACAAAGACGCTCAAACTGGCCCCGGACAACTATGCCGCCATCAAGAATTGC
>JAEEGL013713490.1_pt1 | contig 10465 bp, 14 predicted proteins | sample 9134231 | NCBI WGS metagenome assembly JAEEGL01 (sample SAMN16246548, study PRJNA631951) | gut metagenome | biome: gut microbiome; feature: rumen; material: fiber-attached | host: Bos | place: Iran: Karaj | collected 2018-10 | reverse complement strand
TATGAAAATCAGCATCAAGAATATTCTTGAAGGGCACAGTTACAGCTTTACGCTCAACGGCACGGCCGTTTCTTACGAAGCGCAGAGCGGAGACTCTAAGTCTGATATTCTTACCGGCTTGAAAACTGCTATAGAAACTGCCCTGCCGGATATCTTTATCTGTACAATCGAAGATGAGATTATGCAGATTCTTACAGCAGACGGCTCGACAGCCTTTTCTTACAGCATGATAACGACTGAGAGCAACTTCATCAAAATCGAAGAAATCGGCAGCAAGGCTGTTTTTCAATGCAAAGATTCTGGCGAGGTTGTCGCGCCTATCGGTTATGTCAATACGATTGTCAACCCAATTTCGGGCTTTGATGCGGTCTATAATTACGTGACAGGCATTACAGGCCGGAACGCTGAAAGCGATGCGGAACTGCGTATGCGTCTCGGCACAAGGCAGAGGCAGTCAGTTGCGAACGAAGTCGCCATAGGAAACTGGCTTCTTACCGTTCCGGGCGTTACATACACCAAGGTCTACAGCAACAGAAGCTCAGTTATAGACGAATACGGACGGCCGCCGAAATCATACGAATCTGTTGTCATCGGCGGCGAAGCTGACGAAATTGCCAAGATGATATTTGACAAAGGACCGGCTGGAATTCAGGCTTACGGCAACCTTGAAACCGAAATCCAGGATTCAAACGGCGACACATGGAACATCGGTTTCAGCCGTCCGGTGAACAAATACATCTGGCTTGACATCAAGTACACATTGAACCCGGAAGAAACGCCGCCGCTCGACGTTGCAAGCGCAATCAAGGAAAAGATAACCGCATGGGCAAAAGACAACGTAGAAGTCGGCGACGACGTGATTTATCAGAAACTCTTCAAGCCTATCTACAGCATGGACGGCATAGCGTATGTTGACATCAAGCTGGCATCTTCTGCCGACCTTACCCCGCCTGATCCGTCTGAATATGCAACGGAGAACATCGCCATCGGTCAGGTTGAAATAGCTGTTTTTGACCCGTCTATGATTGCTGTGCAGGAAGGTGACTAGTGAAAGACTTAGAAAAAATTGATTTCCGGCAGTACAACAAGCCGCCTTACTGGCAGCAGTGGCTATGCCAGGACGACACCCTCAAGCTGGTACAGCTTTCTGACAGAGGCCTTGACGAGCTTAACGAAAAGGCTTTGAGCATCAAGGACGGCTTTGACCTGCAAAACGCTACAGGCATTTTCCTTGACCGGCTCGGCAAAATACTGGACGAGCCGAGAAACGGAAACCCGGACGAAGTATACCGTGCCCTGCTTGAGCTGAAAAAGCTGACGAACACTGCTGTTCCTGACGTGAACAGCATTATACGCGCCTTGCAGTTTCTGTATGACACGGACGACATACATGTTTATCCGGCTTATCCGGCGGGCTTGAGAATAACCCATAACGGCGAAGGATTGCCGAACATAGATTTTCAGAAAATCCTTGCAAGGATAATTCCGGCGGGTGTCGGTTATGAGACTGTAGAGCTGTTTAATTTTGTTGATGAGCTGACCGGCTGGTATGATGAATTCCTTATTTCATACGTTCAGCCGGAGCTTGTCGACCGGCTTGACGACGGCGGTGTAAGAAGAAATGCGCACGTCCTTTATTCCGGCGTAGATGTGCTGCCTACGGAAGTTGATTATTTATTCCGCAACGGCAGTGTCAGACGTGACGGTGAGGAGCTTTACAACGGCTTCTATACCAGAGAGAGCGATCAGGAAGTCAGCATACCGATATACCACCGCGGAAACGGCCTGACTGACTTGTTTGAGTGCCGGACAGCCCCTGATGCAGACACGGAAAGCATCACCGTAAATGAATCTTTGGATTATACGTACATGAAGCACGAGCTGAGAAGCGGCATCTACAGGCACAACGGGGAGCATATCCGCGATTCGTTGATACCTTTGCCGTGCCCTGACGAGTGATACTATTTTGATAATAAGGAGTTATAGATGGAATTAAAAGACAGCTTGCAGCTAAAAGGTGTTTTCCACGTTGATGTAATTAAAGCCGGAACGATTATTGAAACTTATGAGGAAAACAACATGATTGTCGATCTCTGCCGAAGCAATCTTGCGAGACTGCTGGCAGGAAATCCGCAAGGCTCGCCGGTTGGTAAAATCAGTTTCGGCACATCCGGCGCAGCTCCAGAGGTTACTGACACAACAATCACCAACGCGTATACGAAGAACATTGACGGCTACACGTTCCCGGAGGAAGGACGGGTGACATTCAACTGGTCTTTAGCTACGACAGAAGCGAACGGAAAATCAATCCTTGAATTCGGGCTGCTCTCGCAGAACGGCACATTGAATGCTCGGAAAGTAAGGGTAAACCCCATAAACAAGGAATCTGATATTTCTTTACAGGGAACTTGGACAATAATTTTTTAGCTAAAACTAAAAGGAGCGAAATATGGCTAATCTTAACGAAAAGGATAAGTACGAACAGGGTATCTATCAGTTTGAAATAACAGACCCATTGCAAGGTGGTGAAAATGGAGTTGACAACATCCCGACAAGGCAGTTGGCCAACAGAACAAGATTCTTGCGAAATCAGTTCATTAACTACATCAAGGGCTATTCATATACGCCTGAAGCAAGGGTTGCAAGTACTGCGAACGTTAATTTTCTTGAAGGCGGCGCAATTGAAATTGATGGCGTTGAAACAGAGATTGATGATGTCGTTCTTCTTAAAGACCAGACTGATGCGACACAGAACGGCCTTTATGTGGTCAAGAGCGGCACATGGGAACGGCTGAACCCGTATATTGACGACACAATCAATATTTTTGAAAAGAAGATTGTGCCGGTAAAAGAAGGTGAAACCAATGCCGGAAAAATCTTTATGGTCAACAGAACAGAAGATTATACGCTCGGCAGAGATTCCGTAGAATTCATCGAAACACTGTTCTCTTACACCGGCGGAGCTGGCAAAATTGCCATCGGCAATCAGAACGGAGAATTTCCAGGCTTGAATGCTGACAGCCTTGATGATATTTCGGCGCTCGTTGATGAAAGCAAAGCCCGCAACCTGCTTGATGTTCTTGGAATCCGTAGCGTTCATTCTGATGAACCGGCGACTGCTTCGGAAGTCGCGGCTGCAATCGCTGCGCTGAAAACACGCTTTTCAGAAAAAGGTTTTACCGGATTGCGATACTGCGATTACCTTGACCTTTCGTCTCTTACAGTTGACGGCACGACATATACATGGAACGCCGAGTACAAGAACCTGCGCCTTATGATAATGGGCTTTAATACGTACAAGTCTGCCGGTGATACGGAGAACACAAAGAACCATATCGTTATGCAGTTCAGAAACTGTGTGCTCAGCAGACGGATGAACGCGAGCAACACAAATGCAAACGGATGGCAAAGTAGTGAGTTGCATGCTTGGCTTAATAACCAGTTCAAGGCAGGTCTCATAGCTGCGCTCGGGAACAACCTTGTAACGTTTAGGCGACTGACAAGTAACAAAGGAGCAACAATTTCCGGTTCAACAGGATGGAACTGGTACGATGAGACTGTTTTCCTGCCGTCAGAAACTGAGGTTTGGGGAACACAAGTTTGGGGCGAGAAAAATTATAACGGATTCCAAGCTCAATTTCCGCCGTTTATGTTCAGTGTCTTGTATAAGGTCAAGAAACTTAATGGCTCAAGAATGTGGTGGTGGGAAGCTCAGCCGCATGACGGAGATACCTCCCATTGGTGCTATTGCCTCGCCAATGGACTTGCCACCAACGGCACCGGTGCCACTGAGGCTGGCGGCGTTGCGCCCGCTATCTGTGTCGGCGTTGACGCCGACGCATAATCTTGAAATCACGCCCCCTTGTGGGGCGTGAAAAGGGAATATGTGCTATAATAAAAAAGCCGTTCCCGCGTAGCGGGTCGAAAAAATTAAGGGAATGGAGCATATCAAAATGAGTGTACTTAAAAACAAGCGCGGACTGTCAAAGATGGAATTCTATCACAATGCGCGGAAGCTGCGCAAAGAAATGACAGAACTTGTCCGGCGTGATTTCGGAGTACATTCACGGCGAAACGCTTCAAAACTAGATCCGTCATTGCCGGACGACTGGTATGATGAGGATATGGCTGAAATTGCACGGAACATAAGGCTTCTGCTTAGAAACCTTATGTGGAATATTACCGCTGCAAATACAATTTATGCGAAGAATGAGCTTGAGCTCGCGAAACGACGCGAGTATCAGACTGCGGCAATAATAAACTGCCAGCAGCTCATTCAGGAGCTTGAATTCTGCTGCGACACGCTTCCGCTGCGTGTTGATAAGCTGCAACCGTATCTGGAAGCGATCAGCTTTGAAATAAAGCTGCTCAAAGGCTGGCGGAAATCGGGTAATAAAATTTCTGTACCGTTTGCAGAAAAGCCCGATTTATGATGTATAATAAGACAAGGGTGTTCCCTGTAACCTCCAATTGGTGCAATTGCAACAACAATGGAAATGCCAACAACAACAACAATGCCACTGAGGCTGGCGGCGTTGCGCCCGATTCCGTGAGGCGGCACACGTCAGGCTTTTTTAAGCCGAGCCGTCCGACACAGAAGGAGGGAACATCCTGCGGACTGGCTTTAAGCCCCCGCAAAAAGTTGTTCTGACACGCCCGTGCGGACGCGGACGGGAAACCGTCCATGCATGGCGCTCATGTTTACGGCGGAGCGTTTCATGCACGGTGGCGCAGGCGGCATATTCCGTAAGACGGGCACAGGTTCCGGCGTGGGAGCCTGACAACTGTCCGTATGCCGTGCAGGACTGGGTTTTATTTTTTTAGGAGAACGCGATGAGCGACAAAAGACATGAAGCACGTTATCAGCGGCGGAAAGCCCGCCGTGAGCAGAAACGCGCCGAAAAAATCGGGCGGTTCGACGACTTCAATCTTGTGACGGATGCCGACAACCTGTACGCTGCTTTCAAACGGTCGAAGCGCGGCGTTACGTGGAAAGAGAGTGTCCAGCGCTATGAAGCAAATCTTCTTGCAAACGTGATAGAAACCAGACGGAAACTTCTTGCCGGAGAAGATGTGCGCCGTGGCTTCGTTGAATTCGACGTTAACGAGCGCGGAAAGATGCGGCATATCAGGAGCGTGCATATCTCCGAACGTGTTGTGCAGAAATGCCTGTGCACAGAAGTCTTGTCTCCGATTCTGGAACGCCCGCTTATTTATGATAACGGCGCGTCTATCCGGGGCAAAGGAACGTATTTTGCTACAAGCCGGCTTGTAACGCATCTCCGGCGGTTTTACAGGGCAAACGGCAATTCAAATGACGGATATGCCCTTATCATCGATTTCAGAAAGTATTTTGACAGCATAGACCACAAGGTTCTTGCAGACCAGCTCGGACGGCATATAAAGGACATGCATATAAGAAAACTTCTCTGGACTTTTATCCAGGCGTTCGGACCGGACAGGTCTCTCGGGCTTGGAAGCGAGATTTCTCAAATCTGCGCCGTGTTCTTTCCGAACAGGCTTGACCACTTCATCAAGGAAAATCTGCGCATAAAATACTACGGCCGGTTCAACGACGATATGTATCTCATTCACCACAGCAAGGAATTTCTTAAAGACTGTCTGAATAAAATCAGGCGGGTTTGCGAAGAGCTCGGAATAACGCTGCATGACAAAAAGACGCGGATAGTCCGGCTTACGCAGGGAATAAACTTCCTTAAAGGCCGCTACATTCTCACATCAACAGGAAAAATACTTAAGCTACCGAACCGCGATTCAACTCTGCGTATGCGCCGGAAGCTCAAGAAATTTAAAGGGCTTTGCGACAGCGGCTTTATGAAGCCGTCTGACATACGCACGTCGTACCAGTCATGGCGCGGATGCTATAAAAAGCGTTTTGACGCTTATTTCAGAATAAAGCGAATGGACAGGCTCTATAACGGGCTGTTCTTATACGGCACTGTGAGTGCTTAAAATCAGAACCATGCGTTTGCTGCCGGAAGCGCATAAAACAGGGGGCAAGCGGATGGTATATCTTGCAAAGAAAGATGGCGGCGTGGTGCATCACACCAGCCTTGAAGCGATGAAGCAAATGGACGGCATAGAAAAGCCTGACATGGAAATTTCTGATGAGGAATTTGAGGCTGCCGGTTGCCAGGCACGCATTATTAACGGAAAAATCTTCATCGGCAAAACCGATGAAGAAAAGCAACGTGCTGATGCGGAGGTGAGAATCCGTCTGCTAAAGGAAAAGCTCGCCGAAACTGACTACATTGCAGCCAAAATTGCCGAAGGCAGCGCGACGCCAAAGGAATATGAGGAAAAAATTGCAGAACGCCAGGCATGGCGGGCTGAAATCAACGAGCTTGAAAAACTGATTGCATGATGCCGTAAGGTGTCAGCCGTTCAGTGTTAAAAAATAATATCTGCCGGAATTGACAGAAACTTTGTTTCTGCCAGTGCCGGCTTTTTTTTTGCATAGGAGAAAATAATGTGGGAAGCGATTGAGAGAGTGCTTGTAAGCCCGAACGCATTGCAAACCATTATCAGCATTATTCTAATTTTGTTGATAGTGGTGATGATGATAAAGACCGGCATGATCCGTATACATACGAAACATGTGCAGGTCGGCCAGACAAGAAGCGAAAGCGATACAGAGAGAGCGATTATCAGGGAACAGTGCGATTTTACTCATACTTATCTGAAAGGGCTCATCGGAAAGATTCAGAAAGTGACGCCAGACCTGCTTTATGACGGATACTTCACAAGATACATACTCGAAGTGGTCTATGATGAATTCGTCAACTGGATAACGTTCAATCATATCGAGGATTCTGAAGAGTATATAAGCACGAAACAGAAAAAAATCAGCTCGCTCGTTTACAGCATGGGTGTGCGTGATGAATTCAAGACGCCGGAATTCAACAAGCGGATGTGTAACTGGGTAGAAGAGATACTCCGCGAACTGGTCCGAATCAGGCGCATATACTTAAGAAACAGCAAGGTGGTGCACAATGAAATATAAAGCATTTATTCAGACGTATACAGGCCGCAAGGTCGATTATGACGGCGTTTTCGGACCGCAGTGCGTGGATCTGTTCCGCCAGTTCTGCCATGACGTGCTGCAAATTCCACATACCGGAAGCTGCTCTACAAGCGGCGGCGCAAAGGATTTGTTCCTTGATTACGACAAGATGCCGCTTGAAAAGAAGTATTTCACGCGCATCAAGGAATCAAGGTCTGCAAAATACCGCGCCGGAGATGTACTCGTATTCAATGCGACGGACAAGAACGAGTTCGGCCATGTGGCGCTTTTGGTGTCTGTTTTCGATGATGATTCGTTTATCTGTTTTGAACAGAACGGAATTAAGCAGGACGGCGCAAAGCTGGTTCTTCGTGACAGAACGAACATGCTCGGCGCTTTGAGAAGTGTAAAGGAGGTAGCATGAAATGCCCAAAATCTTTTTCGTTTTTGCCGTCATTGCGGCGGCATTTTTCTGCAGCGCTTGCGCTAGCATTAGTTCTGATGCTGTGTGGAATGATGCAGCTATGGTCACAAGACTTCAATCAGAGCTCGACGCCGCAAACGCAAGAATCGCAGACCTCGAAGGACGGCAGCAATCCGCTCTTGCCGTTGTTGAGCGAACAGATGAGCGGTTTGCAGAGCTTGGAAGAATTTCTGCAGCAGAGGGAGCAACTCTATCAGGACTCATTGAAAGACAACGCCGGATTGAGGAGCTTGTTGCAGCAATCTGGGGAGACTATATCAGACTTAAAGACGGGCTGGGAGGAAGCGACGGCGACGGCGCGGCAGATGGGGGAACGGCTCAAGCAAGCGGATATGGAAGTGGCGGAACTGACGGCGAAAAATCTCCGCCTTGAGAAAAAGATAGCGAAGCAGAGCACTGTCATTGCCGTGCTCGCCGGTATCCTTATTGTCATAGCACTTGTTCTGGTTTTCCGAATCATTATGAAGGTGAAGAAGATCATTCCGTGACATAAGTTTTTGTACTTTACAATTTACCGAAAAAATACGAAAATCTATAAAAAGATAACGAGGTAACGTATGACATTAGACGCAGAAAGCCAGCACAAAGAATCCTTGGACGTGTTCATCCGTGCGCTGCAGGCTGCTCCCGATTCGCTTATAAAGTCGCTTACCGGCAAAGAATTCGCCCATCATGTAATAGACGGCGCGAAGGAAATCGAGAAATTCATCTACTCGGACAGCCCAAAAAGCAAGTAGATTTTTGTAGGTAATTTGTAAGCAATAAGTCAAGAAAAACCGCTATCTAATCTAGTGTTAGAATGGATAGCGGTTTATTTATTTATTGCGAATGCAAAACTTGCAAATCTTTAATTAACTTTATTCATGTTTATTTATAATTACTTAACTTTCTTTATTATAAAGAATTAAATATTTTGTTTTAATATTTTTGTTGTGTATTTTTGCGCTTTGTTATACAATAATCGTTAGATTTTTGTAGGCTATTTGTTGGCTGCTGCCGGAGGTCAATATGAGCGTAAAAGTACGCGAACAGCGCGGGAAGCTGTATCTCGATATTTATCACAACGGAACACGAAAATGGGAGTCGCTGCACATAACATTGAGCGACGACAAGAAGCGGAACAAGGAGCTGTACAGGCTCGCCGAGGTCTGCCGCACCAAGCGCGAGGCGCAGCTTCTTTCTGGTGAATGGGACATAAAGGGCGACGGAGCCGACCGGATTACGCTCGCCGGATATGTCAGGAACTACGCAAAGAACACGAACACAAAATCAATGACAGTTCTTGCCCGTCATATTGAAAGTTTCGACAACGGGGCTGTGATCCGCATCGGGCAGGTAACTTCCAAATGGATAGAGGATTTTCAGACATACCTTCTGCACAGGACAAAGCCGAACGGCAAGCCCATCTCGCAGTCTAGCGTAGGCGCGTACATGAGGCTTCTGCGTGCGGTTTTCCGCAAGGCCGCCGCCGAGGGCACTATAAGCCGGGACCCCGTGGTTCCGGTTACCCTTACAAAAGTTATAGACCCGGAGATGGTCTTTCTGACTGCAGAAGAATTGAAGCAGCTTGCATCTGTTGTGCCGGAATCTGATTTCGGCAAGGAAGTGCGGCGGGCGTTCATCTTTGCGTGCTTTACGGGCTTGCGCGTTTCTGACGTTGAATCTCTCTCTTGGGGAATGATTGAGCGCGACCCGCCGCAGATAATCAAGCGGCAGAAAAAGACCAGGAGCACAGTCTATATTCCGCTGAACAAGACCGCGGAAAGCCTTATCTTTGACGGCGCGGAACACACGCCGGATGAGCGTGTCTTTGCGCTTGACGGCAAGACCGGAATAGACAGAAGCTACAGGACGCTGAAAACTTGGGCAGAAGAAGCCGGAATACAGAAGAAAATCGGCTGGCACACGGCGCGGCGCACGTTCGCAACGCTTACGCTCGGGCACGGCGCTGATGCGGTTACTGTGGCGCGTCTGCTTGGCCACACAGGGCTTAGCCAGGTGATGAAGTACGCCAAGGCGACTGACGAAATGAAGCGCCGCGCGGTTGACGCACTGCCTGACGTGCTATGACATGGGTATGTTACCCGATGCCGATAGGACGGCATGTATATGCCATATATACGGCATACCTATGACATCGGACGGCGATATATAGGCATCCGATGTCGATATATCGGTGTTCAATAACTATAATACTAAATACTAAATACTAAATTCTTAATACTTAATACTAAATTCTAAATACTAAATTTAAATACTTAATGCATTTTTGAATGGTCATACATGACCATCCAAAATATGCGGCATGTGCGTCTTTTCTTGAATCAGTAGCGGTCGGCTATCAGATAATATTTTGTGAACTTTCCTTTTCCAACTTAAAGCAGAGCGCCTTATATGCCTCTACGTTGTCTATGATTATTTTTTGATATTCGGCTGGCAGCCTGTTGATGTCTTGGGCAAGCTCAAGAATTTCTGGCGGCGGCAGTTTGGTGTCGGGATTTGATTCTTCACCAGTGAGAAGCCATTCAAGAGATACATCGAGATATTTTGCAATCTGATATGCTATATCTGCACCTGGAATACTTCCTCTGTTTGCCCATGATGTAAAAGGCTGTAATGAAATTCCTACGGCATCTGCGACTGCTTTTCTTTTTATATTTCTCTTCTTCAGGATTGAATCAATCCGGGAAACAATATCTTTCCCTTTAATTTCAGACATAAATTTATTTTCGGCAAAAAAAATCAACAAAAGGTTGAAAATTTGCTTGACAAACAACCAAAAGATTGTATTATAGAGTTATCAATCACCAATTGGTTGATTTTCGGAACAGGGTACCCTGTTCGCAGGTCTTGACAAAGCCCTGCGAACAAAACCGCCTGACGGCGGACGTTGTTCTGATTGGCTTTCTGTGCCGGCAGAAAGTGATATGAAACAGTTAATTCGAGGCTTGTTAAAC
>JAEEGL013704220.1_pt1 | contig 10465 bp, 9 predicted proteins | sample 9134231 | NCBI WGS metagenome assembly JAEEGL01 (sample SAMN16246548, study PRJNA631951) | gut metagenome | biome: gut microbiome; feature: rumen; material: fiber-attached | host: Bos | place: Iran: Karaj | collected 2018-10 | reverse complement strand
CGAACTCGTGACCTCCTGCGTGACAGGCAGGCATTCTAACCTACTGAACTAACGCACCATTGTAGGTCTCTTTGCTGTTTTGCGGGTGCAAAGGTATGACTTTTTCTTGAATAAAAAAAACATTTCGAAGGAAATTTTTCGTAGATAACATCCTTTAACAATTTTGGGGCCGATTTGCTGAGAAAAACGCTGTTTTTGTAGAAAAAATTTGCTCAGTTTACGGGAAATGTGTAATTTTGCCACCAGATCAATAACTAAAGCAGTTTTAATGGAAGAATTATTATATTCCTTTGCTCCCATCACACTTGATGAGATGAGCGGTGTGAAACTGATGAATCGCACGGATACAAAATTCGTGACCAGTATGCCTATGCTCATTCGTTTGCTGGAGATGGCTCAAGGTGACTATTACGCGCAAGAAATAGATGGTGAACGCAACATGCTTTATGATACCACCTATTTTGACACGCGCGATTACGATATGTATAAGGAACATCAACATGGTCATGCCAACAGACAGAAGATACGTTTCCGTACCTATGTGAGCAGTCATTTGCAGTTCATGGAGGTGAAGACCAAGAATAATCATGGTCGTACGAAGAAGAAGCGTATCGAGGTAGAGGACATGAATCTTGATGACCAGCAGAAGCGTGAGTTCCTGGCAAAGACACTCAGGTTTGATGCCGAAACCCTTATCCCTCACATGCATAATTATTTCCGTAGGATTACGTTGGTCAACAAAGCCAAGACTGAAAGACTGACCATTGATACCGCTTTACAGTTTAATAATGTGCAGACCCATACAAACAAGGATATGGGGCCGCTGGTCATTATCGAACTGAAACGTGACGGTATGGTCTTCTCGCCAGTATTGGAAATGTTGCGCACGCTACATATACATCCTCATGGATTCAGCAAATACTGTATGGGAGCTGCTATGACGAATAGCCATTTGCCTGTCAATCGCTTCAAACAGAAGTTGAGGGATGTGGAACTAATATTAAATAAGGATTAAAAATAAATAAGGTAAAAATGATGGATTACATTTTGAATTTCTTTTCAGGTGACTTCGGATTGGCACTTCTGCGATTCGTGGTGTGTATGTTGGTAAACTGGGTGATTATTGATCGCCTGTATTACAAAAAGTCCCGTCGTCGTGATTTCTATTTCACGTTCATGCTAATCTCCGTAGCCATTTTCTTCTTGGTTTATTTCATGATGGGCATGGATCGCGGCAAGGCCACTATGGGCGTTGGTCTCGGTTTGTTTGGTATATTCAGTATCATGCGTTATCGTACCGATACGATGCCTGTGCGCGAGATGACCTACCTCTTTATTATTATCTGTCTCTCGGTAGTCCATGCGATGGTGGATGTTGAGTCTACCCCCGATGTTTTGGCTGATTTCTTGAAATTAGCAATCATTGATGCAATCGTACTTGCAGCTATCAGCATGTGCGAGCGTCGCCTGAAGATCTTGAGTAATAAGCTCATTCAGTATGACCGTCCAGAACTTTGTAAGCCTGAGAACAAAGAGAAACTGATTGCAGATTTGGAAGAACGTACCGGTCTTAAGATTATCAAGGTAGAGGTAGGCGGTATCGATTTCCTCAAGGATTCCGTCGTACTGCGCATCACCTATGATGGTAAACCTAATGAAGTAGACAGTCAATTCACAGTAAGAAAATCACAATGGAGAAACGTATAATTCTTTTGGTGCTGACTATCGTCGCATCTATGACTCAACTTCATGCCCAGAGTGAATCGGGAATGATTTTGGGACTGGAGGTTGAAAAGAAAATCAACAAGCAGTTCGGAGTGGGCTTGGAGGCCGACTATCGCAGTCGTAATAATTTCAAGACCTCTGATCGCTGGAGTGTGGGCCTGAATGCCGACTATAAGTTGACCAAGTGGCTGAAGGCTGATGCTGGCTATAACTATCTGAATACCCATTTCGGTGAGAAAATCACGAAGGGTACTTCAAAGACCAAATGGCGTCCCAGCTATTGGGGTGCTCGTCATCGTTTTCATGTGTCTTTGGGTGCTGACTACAAGGTATGGAGCAATCTCCGTGTGTCACTCCGTGAGCGCTGGCAATATACCTATCGACCCGAGAAGAGCGTTGACCGTTGGAAGATTGATGAGAACCTGAAGACTAAGATGCTTGATACCGATTATGTTCGCGAGTCGAAGGGTAAGCATCAGCTCCGCACCCGTCTGCAGGTAGAGTGGGACCAGAAGCGTGCTATGTTCACTCCCTATGCAAATGTGGAGTTCTATAACAAAATGGCTATCGAGAAAATCCGCTATACCGTTGGTACGGATATCAAACTCTCCAAGCAGCATTCCTTTGGCCTCTATTATCGTTTTCAGGATATGAGAAACTCGGATGCCGAGGAAACAGATCCTGACATGCATTATTTCGGCGTAGGCTATAAACTAAAATTCTAAAACAAATACAGATGATGAAAAAGTATTTCCTGGCCGTCTTTCTGATGGCGATTACTGGTGGCATGATGACATCGTGTGGCGATGACGACACCAACGAATTCGATGACTATAAGACCGTTGTTGACAATGATGATGAGGATGAAAAGAAAGAGGAAAAAGACGATAATGATTCTACCATCGTTGTACGTGATACCCTCGCTGTGACAATCGTGTGGAATGGTTCTGCCGTCCAACTCACAGGTGATGTAGACTCTATCTCGTACACGCATACTGGTGGCGATGTGGTGATAACCTCTAATATTGACAGATTCCTGGAGCTGACCCTTAGCGGTACGACGACAGACGGCTCGCTCTTGGTCTATAGCCTCAAGAAATATGGCATCATCCTGAATGGCGTCAGCATTACCAATCCTGATGGAGCTGCTATCAACAACCAGTGTGGCAAGAGTCTGTTTGTGACCTTGGCCGATGGTACGGAGAATATTTTGACTGATGGTGAGACGTATGCCGAACAAACCTTTGATCAGAAGGGCACCCTGTTTAGTGAAGGACAAATTTATTTCAACGGTACAGGTTCGCTCACTATTAATGGTAATGGTAAGAACGGTATTGCCTCTGACGACTATATCGTCATCAATGGCGGTACCATCAAGATTGATGTGGAAGATACGGGTTCTAATGGTATCAAGGTTAATGATGGCTTCACGATTAATGATGGTGTGCTGACGATTGACGTGAAGGCTGATGCAGCTCGTGGCATCCGTTGTGAGGCCCGTACCACGATAGCTGGTGGTACTACGACAATCACTACTTCCGGCGATTGTGAGACTACAAGTGTTGAAGGGGTAGAGGATGCCTCTTCTGCAGCAGGTATCAAGTGCGACAGCTTGTTCCTGATGACAGCTGGCACCCTGACTATCACCAGCAAGGGTGATGGTGGTAAGGGCATCAACTGTGCTGATAGCGTGAAGTTCTGTGGCGGTACATTATATGCCGAGACGAAAGGTGGTAACGACGAGGGAAAACCCAAGGCCGTCAAGGGCGATAAGGGAATAGTTGTCAGCGGTGGCTCGTTCATGGCAAAATGTGTGAAGAGTTGGGCGCTCGACAATGGCGTTGATACAGAAGACCCCAAACAGCGTGTCACTATTCTTGGCACACCCACGACGAACACCGTTCAGAAACGCAACGTCGTTATCAAATATGAATAAAATCTGCCATAACTTTTTGTTATTCCGCAAAGATTTCATACCTTTGCACGAAATATCAGAAAGTTATGGCAACTGAAAAGATTAGAATAAAGGATATCGCAGAGCGGGCGGGAGTGTCGGTGGGCACTGTCGACCGCGTTTTGCATGAAAGGCCTAACGTGTCTCCTGCAGCACGCGAGAAGGTTGAGAAGGCCTTGGCAGAAATGGATTATCAGCCCAATGTGTATGCTTCTGCATTGGCATATAATAAGGATTATATGTTCTGTTGCGTCATCCCGATGCACGAGAGTGAAGCCTATTGGGACGAGATAGAGGAAGGTGTTACAGCCTGTACGGCTCATAGACGTGATTTCCATATCTCTCTGAAGATGTTATATTACGAGCGTTTCAACCCGGCTTCTTTTGAGAGTATTGCCAAGGAGTGTTTGGATGCTAATCCTGATGGTGTCATCGTGGTGCCAGCCAAACTGGATGTCACTCGCGATTTTACCGAGCAGTTGTCCGACCGTAATATTCCTTTCATCTTGCTCGACTCCTATCTGCCAGATCTGAAGCCATTGGCTTTCTATGGTCAGGACTCTTTCCAGAGTGGCTATTTTGCAGCCCGTATGATGATGCTGATTGCATCAAAGGAACAGGAGATTATGATGATGAAGCAGCTCAAAAACGGACATGTTGGTTCTAAGCAGCAGTCAAACCGTGAGACGGGCTTCCGCCATTATATGCGCGACCACTTCCCTGATATTAAAATTACAGACGTTGACCTCCCCTTGGGCGGCACGAAGGCTCAGTTTGACAAGATTCTCGAGGACTTCTTCAAGGAGCATCCCCAGGTACACCATTGTATCACCTTTAATTCCAAGGCCCATCTCGTAGGTGAGTTCCTGTTGCGTACCAACCGTCGTAACGTTCAGATTATGGGTTACGATATGGTGCCTAAGAATGCTGAGTGTGTGCGTCAGGGCAGTATCTCGTTCCTTATTGCTCAGCATGCCTATATGCAGGGGTATGCCTGCGTAGAGACCCTCTTCCAGGCTATCGTGCTGAAAAAGGAGGTTAATCCCGTGAACTATATGCCTATTGAATTGCTGGTTAAGGAAAATATTGAATTCTATCGCCGAACGAATGTCGGATAAAAAAACAAACTATTATTTATGGAACTTAAAACTTATCTCAAAATCAATCCCGCAGACTCTGTTGTTGTCTGCTTAGTCGAAAAGAAAAAAGGCGACGTCATCGAAGCCGGTGGCGAACGTGTGGTATTGGCCGAGGATGTTCCTGCTGGTCATAAGGTGCTGTTGCGCGATGTGAAGCAGGGCGAGAATATCATCAAATACGGCTATCCTATTGGTCATGCGCTCAAGGATTTGAAAGCTGGCGAATGGGTTAATGAGAATAATCTGAAGACCAATCTGTCTGGCACGCTCGAATATACATATTCTCCTGTAAACGAGACGCTTAATATTAAGAATGAGAACAGAACCTTTAAGGGCTATGTTCGTAAGAATGGTGATGTAGGCGTACGTAATGAGATATGGATTGTGCCTACTGTTGGCTGTGTCAACGGTATTGCAGAGCGCCTCGCAAAACAGTTGCGTGAAGAGACCGGATGCAAGGATATCGACTCTATCTATACCTGGCATCACAACTACGGATGTTCACAGTTGAGCGGTGACCACGAGAACACCCGTAAGGTGCTCCGTGATATTGTGCTCCATCCTAATGCCGGTGCCGTGCTGGTGCTGGGTCTGGGTTGCGAGAACAACCAGCCCGATGACTTCATGAAACTCCTGGGCGACTACGACAAAGACCGTATCCGCTTGCTCGTTACCCAGAAGGTTGATGGCGACGAGGTTGAGGCTGGTATGCAGATCCTGCGCGAACTCTATGCTATTGCCAGCAAGGACCGTCGCGAGGATGTGCCCGTCAGCAAACTGCGTGTTGGTTTGAAGTGCGGTGGCTCTGATGGCTTTAGCGGCATTACCGCCAATCCCCTTGTGGGCGAGTTCAGCGACTGGCTCGTGGCTCAGGGTGGTACCAGCGTACTGACTGAGGTGCCAGAGATGTTTGGTGCCGAGACTATTCTGATGAACCGTTGCGAGACGCCCCAGCTCTTTGAGAAGACCGTCTCGATGATTAATAATTTCAAAGAGTATTTCCTGAGCCATGGCGAACCCGTAGGCGAGAATCCCAGTCCTGGCAACAAGGCTGGTGGTATCTCTACCCTTGAGGATAAGGCTCTGGGTTGTACACAGAAGTGTGGTCGTGCCCCTGTTAGTGGCGTGATGGAATATGGCGATCGCCTGTCGGCTACAGGTCTGAACCTCCTCTCTGCTCCTGGCAACGACCTCGTGGCTTCTACTGCTCTTGCTTCTTGCGGCTGTCATCTGGTACTATTCACAACAGGTCGTGGTACGCCTTTCGGCACCTTCGTTCCTACGATGAAGATTGCCACCAACCCCACATTGGCCGAGCGTAAGCCCAACTGGGTGGATTTCTCTGCCGGACAACTCATTCAGGGGCGTACGATGGAGGAGCTCGTGCCCGAGTTTATAGATAAGGTACTGGCTGTTGCCTCTGGCGAGAAAGCCCGCAATGAGGAAAACGACTACCGCGAGATATCAATCTTCAAGAATGGCGTAACGCTTTAGTTTTGAGAATTAAGCATTATACATTGAGCATTAAGCATTAAAAAATGGATGTAACAACACGAAATTTCTTTCGCCTTTTGCGCGCAGGTGTGTTTGGCCAACAGGAAAAGGTCGAACCTATGTCGGCGTGCAAATGGCGGAAGACGATGTTGTTTGCCCAGGCTCATGGTGTGGAGGCCGAGACCTATGCCGGACTGGAGGTGCTTAATGAGCAGTTTTTCATTCAGATTATCTCCCCCAGCGTGGTGAAAGAGTGGGCTTCCCTCTTTTCCTCCCGTCGTGCTCGTCCTGAGTACGACCTATCCCTGCTTTCTCCCCGTCTGAAGAAGGGACTTGCAGCTATTGCCGAGAAGTCCGACACCGCTTCTGCCGACTATCAGGTGCTGGATGCCTTTGTACATCTGGCCTATGCCCTGTTGCGTGACGACCAGTGGGTACGCCAGATGTTGGTCACAGGCGAACTGATTCGTGAGCGTGGTGCTCGTGTCAATCGTGGTCAGATGAAGACGTGGATCAAGAAGCTCCATCTCAATAAGATGATTCAACTGGAGGGCGCCCTCCTCGTAGAACTGATGGGACTGCAGCAGGAAGAGCTGCCTTTCGAGGTTCTCCCTTCCCAGTTTGACATCGACCGTTTTGCATCGGCCATCCCTCATAGTCAGGAGCAGATGCGCTTCTCTCAGGGAAAAGATATCTTTGTACATACAAGTAATAAGTCGGCAATGGTGTGGAACGCCCGTCGTTCCGCCCGTTTCTTCCGATATAATCCTACGGAGAGCATAGCAAACCTCTTCTCATCGTTTGCTAAGTCTCTGACAAATATTGAAGAGTAAGAAAACATGAAACTTTCAGAACTGAAGACAGGCGAGCAGGGTGTTATTGTAAAAGTACTGGGTCACGGAGGTTTCCGTAAGCGCATCATCGAGATGGGCTTTATCAAGGGACAGACCGTCGAGGTATTACAAAACGCACCGCTTCAGGACCCCGTGAAGTATCGTCTCATGGGCTATGAGGTATCGCTTCGTCATCAGGAGGCCGCCCAGGTTGAGGTTGTCTCTATCTCTGAAGCTCAGGAAATGGAACCGCAGGTATTGCTGCAAGGTCACGAGGAGGACTACCTGCAGCACCGTGCCCTGCAGCAGCGCCGTACTATCCATGTGGCGTTGGTGGGCAATCCCAACTGCGGCAAGACCTCACTCTTCAATTTCGCCTCTGGTGCCCATGCCCATGTAGGCAACTATAGTGGTGTCACCGTTGATGCCACCGAGGCCCACGCCCAGATGTTCGGCTATGAGTTCCTGCTTACCGACCTGCCTGGCACCTATTCCCTCTCGTGCTATAGTCCAGAGGAACTCTACGTCAGGAAGCACCTCTCCGAACAGATGCCTGATGTGGTGATTAATGTGGTAGATGCTTCTAATCTGGAGCGCAACCTCTACCTAACCACCCAGTTGGTTGATATGAATATGCGTATGGTGTGTGCCCTGAATATGTACGACGAGTTCGAGCGTCGTGGTGACAAACTGGATATCCCAACGCTCTCGTCGCTCTTCGGTATGCCTATGATTCCTACGTCGTTTAAGACGGGTAGGGGACTCAAGGAACTCTTCCGTGCTGTCATTCAGGTGTATGAAGGCAAACAGGGCACTTCTCGCCACCTGCATATCAATTATGGCCACGAGATAGAGCAGGGTATCAGTCATATCCAGCAGTATCTGAAGGCCGACGAACATATCCGTCAGCGCTATTCTACCCGTTATCTGGCTATCAAACTCCTGGAGCACGATAGTGATGTGCTGCAGTATATCGGACAGCACTTGGCTGAGGAACATCGTCCCGAGGATCGTAAGCAACTCCTTCAGGCTCGCGACGTGGCTGCAGCCCGTGTACAGGAAGAGACAGGCACCGATTCCGAGACAGCCATTATGGATGCTAAGTACGGCTTTATCAATGGTGCGCTGAAAGAAGCCGGTTATGTCACGGGTACCAAGGAAGATACCTATCGCACCACTCACCGCATAGACCATATACTGTCGCATAAGATATGGGGCTTCCCCGTGTTCTTTGCTATCCTCTTCATCATGTTTCAGACCACCTTCATGCTGGGCCAGTATCCTATGGACTGGATAGATGCCGGCGTAGAGTGGTTGGGCGAGTGGATAGGCGCCACGATGCAGGACGGTCCCTTGCGCTCTATGCTTGTCGATGGTGTCATTGGCGGTGTGGGCAGCGTCATCGTCTTCCTCCCTCAGATTCTTATCCTCTATTGCTTCATCTCCATCATGGAGGACTCGGGTTATATGGCTCGTGCCGCCTTTATCATGGACAAACTGATGCATAAGATGGGACTTCACGGCAAGTCGTTCATCCCTCTGGTCATGGGCTTTGGCTGTAATGTACCTGCTGTGATGGCCACCCGTACCATTGAGAGTCGCCGTTCGCGTCTCATCACGATGATGATACTCCCCCTGATGTCGTGCTCTGCGCGCCTACCTATCTATATTATGATTATCGGCACGTTCTTCGCCGTAGAGTATCAGTCGTGGGTCATGATATCCCTCTATGCCATTGGTATCCTACTGTCGGTAGTAGTGAGTAAGGTGTTCTCTACCTTCATCATCAAGGGTGACGATACCCCGTTTGTGATGGAACTGCCCCCTTATCGTTTCCCCACGCTCAGGGCCGTGGTGCGTCATACTTGGGAGAAAGGTAAGGAATACCTGAAGAAGATGGGAGGTATTATCCTTGTGGCCAGCATCATCGTGTGGGCTATGGGCTACTTCAGTTTTACGGGTGTGGCCGAGTCTATGGAAACCAGTATCATTGGTCGCTTGGGACAGGCTGTTGCGCCTATCTTCACCCCTCAGGGATTCAACTGGCAACTGGATGTGTCGCTCATCACCGGTGTTGGTGCCAAGGAGATTGTGGCTTCATCCATAGGTGTGCTGGGCGGACTGGAATCGCTCACACCTCTGCAGGGCTATTGCTACCTGCTCTTCGTCTTGATTTATTTCCCCTGTATAGCCACCATCGTTGCTATTAAGAACGAGACTGGCTCCTGGCGTTGGGCTTGCGTCTCTGCAGTCTATACCACTTTTTTGGCATGGGTAGTGTCTGCTTTGGTATATCAAATAGGAACATTGTTTGTTTAATTTTCTTTAACTAAAAAACTTCTTACATTTGTTGTTCCTTTTATCCTTTTTATTGTACCTTTGCACTTGAAAAAATCAGCCAACAATGGAAGTACGCAAAAACGACTGGACGAAGGGTGAAATAACTAAAGTTACAAAGAAGAGTGTTCAAGTGAAACATAGAGGCATGAACACCTTCGATCATTACATCTCCTCTCATTATATTTGCATCCGTGAGGCCTCAGAGGGTCAGCGAGGCATCTTGGTAAAGGTGCTGGGCAAGATGACGGGTGAATATATCACGATAGCTGGAGGTGAGCCCTTCTGCAAGGACGACCGCGAAGAACTTCTCGTAGGTATGCATTATTCCTCCTTTCGTTTCCCTTCTGTTGACGATCTGAAAGAAGTGCTCTCTATTATCCGAGGCGATGAAGAGTTGCTGGCACGTTTCAATAAGGCCGGTATGCATATCAATCCTAATTCTACTTTCTGGGTGCGCAACACGGTTAGCCGATACCTCTTCAAGAAACAGGCCCAGTATTATGATGCCAGTACCGACATGCTTTATCCTGCCACAGCCGAGGAAACCCTTCACTATCGCCTCACGTTAGCTTATTTTGATAATAAAGAGGTAGGGTGGTGATTACCCCGAATTTGAAGACTGCTTCTGCGGCACTCCCATCTGGCGTGCCACGATGCTCAGCGTTAGGTTGTGCTCCCTCATCTCCGCCTCTTCCACTCTCTCCACATCCTTACTTACGCCGTAGGTATAGAGGCTGATCTTTGATTCCTACTAACCACGAAACGGCTCCCGAAGCACATGCGCTTAAGGAGCCGTCTTTTTATGTTTAATGTTTAATCTTTAATGTTTAATAAAAAATTGGGACAATTATTTGATTGTTCAGCAAAAAAGCGTATCTTTGCAGCAATCTTTATCAAATACGAAAGTGCTAACTTAATAAAAAAACTAACATGAAAAAAACAATTGTTTTCCTGGCACTGATGCTGCCGTCGCTGGCCTT
>JAEEGL013625594.1_pt1 | contig 10465 bp, 8 predicted proteins | sample 9134231 | NCBI WGS metagenome assembly JAEEGL01 (sample SAMN16246548, study PRJNA631951) | gut metagenome | biome: gut microbiome; feature: rumen; material: fiber-attached | host: Bos | place: Iran: Karaj | collected 2018-10 | reverse complement strand
CTTTAATTAAAGATGGAAGAATACATCCAGCTAGAATTGAAGAACTTTATGATAAAGTTTGTGAAGATTTTAAAAATGTAATTAAAGAAAAAGGAGAAGAAGCATTATTTGAACTTAATTTAACAAAAGTAGATCCTTATTTGGTTGAATTAATAGGTAAACTAAATTTTAGAACAAGTTATGGTCAAAATGCTTTAAGTCATTCAAAAGAAGTTGCTCACTTAGCTGGTTTACTTGCTTCGGAATTAGGAGAAAATGTAGCACTTGCTAAAAGAGCGGGTTTACTTCATGATATAGGTAAAGCTATTGACTTTGAAATTGAAGGAAGCCATGTTGAAATAGGTGCAGATGTTGCTAAAAAAGCAAATGAAGATCCAGTTGTTATTAATGCAATTGAATCTCACCACGGCGATAAAAAACCAACTTCTATTATTTCAGAATTAGTTCAAATAGCAGATGCTTTGTCTGCATCTCGTCCAGGAGCTAGAAATGATAGTCTTGAAAACTATGTTAAGAGACTTGAACAATTAGAAGAAATAGGAAATCAAATTGAAGGTGTTGATAAAACATTTGCAATGCAAGCTGGTAGAGAACTTAGAGTAATTGTTAAACCAGAAGAAATTGATGATGCTAAAAGTTATAAAATTGCAAGGGATATTAAAGATAAAGTTGAAGCAGAAATGCAATACCCTGGAACAATTAAAGTTGTTGTTATTAGAGAAACAAGAGCAGAAGAAATTGCAAAATAGTGCGATTTCTTTTATTAAATTTGATTTTTGTTTTAATTCATAGTATAATATCTTACCATTAGTTGAGGTGAAACTATGTCAAAATATGAAACTTTTATAAAAGAACAAGAAAGAATTCAAAAAGAACGTTATTTAAAAGAATTTGAAGAATTGAAAAATGGAGAATATTTTAGAAAACTTAAAATTGAACTTACAAGTGACTATGAATTTATTGAAGATAAAAAAGATTATGAAAGAGTATATTTTAGTGGAATGATGTCATATATAAATGTAAAATCATTATATTTTAAAAAGATTAATAATAGCACTTGTATGGAAATGATAACTCATGAGATTTTTAAGCGTACAAAAAATAATGTTTTTTATAATGAAAATACATGTTTAAAATTTGACTTTTCTAAAGGATTTGAAAAAGCTGTATGTATGGATATAGATCTTATATATGCATTCAATGCTAATAATTATTTTAATTATTATAAAGATTTAGCTTTAAAAGATGAAGAATTAAGAGATAAAAGTAAATGTTTATTATTAAAAAAGGAATTAGGTTCACAAAATAGAAATAGGACTATAAAAATCCTATTTTTTATTTTATAATAATTATAGAAAAGAGGTAATTATGAGAGCATTAATAACAGGCGCATCAAATGGTATAGGACTAGAATTTGCAAAGAAATTAAGTGATCTTGGTTATGATTTAATACTGGTATCAAGGTCAGAAGATAAACTAAATGAGATTAAAAATAGTTTAAAAGGTAATGTAGAAATAATTCCAATGGATTTATCTATAGAAGAAAATCTATATGATTTATATAACAAAACAAAAGGTAGGGTAGATTTATTAATTAATAATGCTGGTTTTGGTATATTTGGTAAGTTTGTTGAAACAGATTTAAAAGAAGAACTAAATTTAATTGATTTAAATGTAAAATCATATCATATTTTAACTAAATTATTTCTTCAAGATATGGTTAAAAGAGATAGTGGAAGAATACTTAATGTTGCTTCTTCTGCAGCTTTTGAACCAGGGCCTTTAATGTCTAGTTATTATGCTTCTAAATCTTATGTATATAATCTAACAATGGCTATCTATGAAGAATTAAGAAAAGATAAGTCTCATGTCAAAATAAGCGTTTTATGCCCTGGACCTGTTGATACAGGGTTTAATGAAAGAGCTAATGTTAAATTTAATTTAAAAAGTAAAACACCAAATGACGTTGTTGAATATACAATTAATCAGATGATGAAAAATAAATTAATAATAATTCCATCATTTGGAGTAAAACTTGGTGTATTTGCTAATAGAATATTCAGTAGAAAATTTATGTTAAAAATGATGTATGGTATTCAAAAGAAAAAAGATAACTAATCGTTATCTTTTATTGTGTCTAAAATAATTGGTATTATAATTGGTCTTCTTCCAGTTGATTCAATAATATATGAATTTATTTCAAGTATTATTTTATTTTTTAAATCTGTTTCATTAAATTTTTCTTTTTCAAGTTCATTTAAGACAATACTTGATATTTTAGTTTGTATACTCTTTAATAACTCTTGGTTATCATTAACAATAACAAATCCTCTAGTTGTAATATTAGGTTCTAATAACATTTTTCTGTTTTTAGAATCAATATTTAATATTATAGAAAGTATTCCATCAGTTGACATAATTTTTCTATCTCTTATTATATTATTTCCTACATCACCAATTCTTTTACCGTCAACATAAATATCATTAATAGGAATTTCACCTTTTTTTTCAACAATATTATCATGCATAGATAATATATCTCCATTTTTAAGTATAAAAGTATTTTCTTCTTTTATTCCGCAAGAAACTGCTAATTTTGAATGAGCTCTTAGCATTCTATATTCACCATGAACTGGCATAAAATATTCCGGTTTAATAATTCTAAGTAATAATTTTAATTCTTCACTTTTAGCGTGTCCACTTGTATGAAGATCAGCTTCATCTGTATTTGTATATACTTTAGCACCTTTTAAATAAAGTTTATTAATAATTCTATTTATACTAAGAGCATTGCCCGGAATAGGAGAGGAAGAGAATATTACTGTATCTTCTGGCATTAATGTAATATTTTTGTCAGTACCATTTGCAATTCTTGAAAGAGCTGCCAATGGTTCTCCTTGAGACCCTGTACATAAAAGGCATATTTCACTAGGCTTTAATAATTTAGCTTCCTCTGGTGTTATTATAATATCTTTATCTTTTATATATCCACATTCTAATGCAATATCTATACTATTATTCATGCTTCTTCCAAATGTAACAACTTTTCTATTATTGTTTTTACATGTTTCAATAATATGAGTAAGTCTATAAATATTAGATGCAAAAGTAGCGATTATAAGTCTATGCTTACATCTAGATACAATTTCTCCTAAAGTTTCATCTACAATAGATTCACTATTAGAAAATCCTTGTATTAAAGCATTAGTTGAATCACTCATTAATAGTTTTACACCATCACTACCAATTTTAGCCATTTTTTGTAAATTCGCCATTGGGCCAATAGGAGTTAAATCAAATTTAAAGTCTCCAGTAGTAACAATCACTCCATTAGGAGTAGTAATACTTATTCCATATGAGTCTGGAATAGAGTGAGTAGTTCTAAAAAATTCAACTTTAAAATGCTTGAAGTTAACAACTGTATCTTCATTATATTCTACTAAATTAGTTGTTGGTATTAGTTTCTCATTTAATTTATTAGTTATAAGTTTGTAGGCAACTTTTGAAGCATATATTTTTGGAAACTCAACATTTCCAATAACAAAAGGAAGTGCTCCAATATGATCTTCATGTCCATGAGTTATAAATAAAGCTTTTACTTTACTTTGATTTTGTTTTAAATAGTTATAATCTGCAAGTACATAATCAATTCCAAGAAGATTTTCTTCTGGAAACATTACACCACAATCTATAACTATTATTTCATCATCATGTTCAATTACATACATATTTTTTCCAACTTCACCAAGTCCACCTAAAGCAAAAACTAAAGTTTCACCTTTATTTTTATTATTCATAATTCCTCCAATAAAAGTTCTTTTAAGTAATATAAATTATACTATATTTTATTATTTTTGTCTAGTCATTGGGGTCAATTAAAGTAAGTGATACTTTATTTTTATCTTTTAAAATATCAAGTACATAACAATCAACTATGTCACCAACTTTTAATACTTCACTAGGATGTTTTATGTACTTTTTAGTTATTTTAGATATATGGACAAGACCATCATTTTTAATTCCTATATCAATAAAAGCTCCAAAATCAACTACATTTCTAACTGTTCCTTGTAATTTCATTCCAATTTTTAAATCTTCTAATTTTAATATATTTTCTTTTAATATAGGAGCATCATATTGGTCTCTATAGTCCCTTTTAGGAGATTTTAAAGAATTTATAATATTTTCTAATGTATAAATATCAGTATTTAATTCTTTAGATAAATTATTAATATTTATCTCATTTAATACATCTATTAATTCTTTTTTACCAATTAAATTAATATTAAGATTTAAATGTTTTAAAAGTTTATTAGTAATGTCATAGCTTTCTGGGTGAATATTAGTTTCATCTAGAATGTTGTTTCCATCAATAATTCTCATAAATCCTATTGATTGAATAAATGCTTTATCACTTAGAAGTTTTTTCTTTTTAACTTCATCTCTAGACATGATTTTTCCATTTTCTTCTCTATATTTTATTATTTTATCAATATTTGTTTTAGTCAAACCTGAAATATATTTTAAAATAAATGGAGAAGCGGTATTAATATTAACGCCAACATTGTTAACAACTTTCATTACAATAAAGTCTAAAGATTCACTTAATTTCTTTTGGTTTACATCATGTTGGTATTCTCCAACTCCAATAGATTTAGGATCTATTTTAACAAGTTCGTTTAAAGGATCTTGTAATCTTCTTGCGATTGATATTGCACTTCTTTTTTCAACTGTTAAATCAGGAAATTCTTCTATAGCAAGTTTAGAAGCAGAGTATACAGATGCTCCTGCTTCAGATACAATAGCATATTTGCATTTTTTGCTTTCACTAATAGTTTCACTTACTAATTTTTCACTTTCTCTAGATGCGGTTCCATTTCCAATAGCGACTATGTCAATATTGTATTTATCAATTAGAGATTTTAATTCTTCTTTTGATTTTTCCCATTCATTTTGTGGTTCATGTGGATAAATTACTTTAATATCTAATACTTTAGAAGTAGGAGAAACTACTGCAAGTTTACAACCGGTTCTATAAGCTGGATCAAATCCTAATACAGTTTTATCTTTCATTGGTGGAGTAAGAAGCAAGTGCTCTAAATTATCACTAAATATTTTAATTGCATCATTTTCAGCTTTTTCAGTGAGTTCACTTCTTATTTCTCTTTCAATACTAGGACTAATTAATCTTTTATAAGCATCATCAATAGCATCTTTTATATAACTATTAACAACTGATTCTTTTTTTATCATATTTTTTTCTAAAAAACTAATTATTTCATTAATATTAACATCAATATTAACATTTATAACTTTTTCATTTTCAGCTCTATTAATTGCTAAAACTCTGTGTGATCTTATATATTTAATAGGTTCATTAAAATTATAATACATTTCATATATTTTGTTTTCATCATTTGCATTTTTCTTTAATTTTGTAATAATTATTCCATTTTTCCAAAAATAACTTCTAATCCATTTTCTATAATATGCATTATCACTTATCCATTCAGAAATTATGTATTTTGCTCCAGTAATGGCATCTTCAAATGTTTTAATATTATCATTTAAAAATTTAGACACACTTTTTTCATCAAAAGAAGTAGGAAAACTCATAATTATTTTAGCGAGTGGTTCTAATCCATTTTTAATAGCTTCAGTAGCCTTTGTTTTCTTTTTTTCTTTATATGGTAAATATATATCTTCAACTTCAACTAATTTTTTAGCATTCATTATATTAGATTTTATTTCATCAGTAAGCATTCCTTTTTCATCAATTAATCTAATAACATCTTCTTTTCTTTTTAAAAGGTTTATTTCATATTCATAACATTCACTAATTTTTCTTATTTGTTCTTCATCAAGTCCATTAGTAACTTCTTTTCTATATCTTGCAATAAAAGGGATAGTATTCCCATCACTTAATAATTTTAAAGTATTTTCTACTTGTGTAGTTTTTATGTTTAATTCTTCACTTAGATTTTTAATAATATCTTTATTCATACAAACTCCTTACATACAATTTTAATTGTATCAATAAATAATTTTTAGTTCAAATAAAAAAATCTCATTTAGAGATTTTTTGTTTATTAATCATGTAGGTCATGTAAAGGAGCAACTAATAAACCAATATTAATTAATCCGGCAACACCAACAATTGTATAGATAATTCTTGATAGTATTGAATCAACACCAAATATTGCACTTACTAAGTTAAAATCAAGAAGTCCAATTAATCCCCAGTTAACTGCACCGATTATTGTAAATGCAAGCGCTATTCTTTGAAGAATTTTCAACTTATAATCCTCCTTCCTTATAACTATTAATATTTTAAACTTTTTTTAAAAAAATATTCATAAATGCATATAAAAAAAATATACTTTATTGAAAATCAAAGGGAGGGTTATGAAAAAAATATTTTTATTACTTGTAAGTGTATGTATACTTTTATGTGGATGTGGTTCATATGAAGAAAAAGATGCAGTAAAAGATTTTAAAAATTTATTAGATAATAATAAAAGTTATTATTTAGAAGGAAATATGTCAATTATAAGTGGTGATAAAAATTATACTTATGATGTTAATGTTTCTTATATGCAAGGGAGTTACTATAAAGTTGGATTATTAAATACAGATAATTCACATGAACAAATAATACTAAAAAATGATGAAGGAGTTTATGTTATTACACCAGATTTAAATAAGAGTTTTAAATTTCAAAGTGATTGGCCTAACAATAGTTCGCAAGCTTATATTTTAGAATCAATATTTAATGATATTGAAAAAGATAGTAATAGATCATTTATAGAAAAAGATGGCAAATATATAATAAATAGTAGTGTTAATTATCCAAATAATAGTAATTTTAAAACTCAAAAAGTAACATTTAATAAAAAAATGGAACCAGAGAAAGTTGAAATACTAAGTGAAAACGGAACTACTGGTATAACAATGAACTTTACTAAAATAGAATGGAGTAAAAAATTTGATAAGAATTATTTTAGTCTAAATTCTAATATTAAAGAAGATTGTTGTTCTGAAACAAAAGAAACAGTTAACATTGAAGATGTAATATATCCAATGTATATTCCAGTAGGTACTAAATTTCAAAATCAAGAAGTAGTAAAATCTGATAATTCAGAAAGAGTAATACTTACATTTGAGGGAGAAAAACCATTTATATTAGTAGAAGAAGCATCAAATGCATCTAAAGAATTTGAAGTTACTTCTGCAACTGGAGATTTAGTATTTTATGAAACAATATTAGGTGCTTTAACAGACACATCAGTAAGCTGGTCAAAAGATGGAAGAGATTATTATATAATTGGTCAAAATTTATCTAATGAAGAACTTTTACAAATAGCTTCATCCACTGCATCAGTTGCAGTTGTTAAGTAGAATAAAAAAATATTCTACTTTTTTTATATATAATGTTATAATTATAATTGGAGGTAATGTATGAGAAATGTAGGTACAATTGTAAGGGGAATTAGAACTGGAGTTATCAAAGAAGGAGATAACTTAGCAGAAAGGGTAGTTGACTCAGTATTAAAAGCAAGTGAGTCAGAAAACTTTAAATTAGAAGATAGAGATATAATTGCTATTACTGAAGCTGTTGTTGGCATTAGTGAAGGTAATTATGCAACGCTTGATCAAATTGCAAAAGATATTAAAAATAAATTTAAAACAAATGAAATAGGAATAGTATTTCCAATATTAAGTCGTAATAGATTTGCAGTATGTCTTCAAGCATTTGCAAGAGCAATGGATAAATTAACTATATTACTTTCTTATCCATCAGATGAAGTTGGAAATGACATATTAGATAAAAACTTATTAAAAGAATATAATATTAATCCTTATAGTGATGTAATAAGCGAAAGTGAATATATTAATAAATTTGGATCATTTAAACATATATTTACTGGCGTAAATATGGTTGATTTCTATAGAGATTTAGTAAAGAAAGAAAATTGTGAAGTTGAATTTGTATTTAGTAATGATCCACTTACAATTTTAGGGTATACAAAAAATGTATTATGTGCTGATATACATACAAGATTTGAAACAAAAGAAATACTTAAAAATAATGGGGCAAATATAGTACTTGGTATGGATGATATATTAACTTCATCAGTTGATGGAAGTGGATATAATTCAAAATATGGTCTACTTGGTACTAATAGATCTACTGAAGATAAAGTAAAATTATTTCCAGAAAGTGGTCAAAAATTAGTAGAAAAAGTACAGAGTATGATAAAAGAAAAAACAGGAGCAACAGTTGAAGTAATGATATATGGTGATGGAGCATTCAAAGATCCAGTAGGAAAGATTTGGGAACTTGCTGACCCAGTTGTATCTCCTGCATATACTTCTGGTTTAGAAGGAAGCCCTAATGAATTAAAACTTAAATATTTATCTGATAATAAATTTAAAGATTTAAAGGGTGAAGAATTAAATAACGCAATTAGAAAAGAAATTAAATCAAAAGATAAAGACTTAAAAGGTCAAATGGCAACACAAGGAACAACTCCAAGAAGATATACAGATTTGATTGGTTCACTTTGTGATTTAACTTCTGGCTCAGGTGATAAAGGAACACCAGTTGTATTAATCCAAAGATATTTTACTAATTATGGAGAGTAATGTTAAATTCTAACTTAATGTTAGAATTTTTTTATGTCAAATTTTCTCAAAAAACCTTGATTTAATATATGCACATATTATATACTATTAGTAAGATAGAGAGGTTTTTTCATGGAACAAAATGAATTAACAAAGAGTAATAAAATAAAAATAATAGTATTAACTGCATTAGTATTCTTAGTAGCAATAGCAGGATTGTCTTATGCATATTTCACAATACAAATAACAGGAAATGATACAGCTTCCTCAATGAGACTAACAACCGCAAATTTAAGTTTAGTCTACAATGATGTACAAATAGTATCAGGAAACAATGTAATACCAGGATGGACTCAAACAAAGACACTCACAGTAACAAATAATGGAAATGTAGCAGCAGATTATATAATAAAATTTAGAGAACTACAAAATACAATAATAAATGGAGAATTAGTAATGAGTGCAACATGTGCAGCATCAACTGGATCTTGTGATGCTTTACCAGAGAGGGCAATACACTCAGCAAGTTCACAAATAACAGATGCATATATGTATGGACCAATATCAATACCAGTAGGAGTAACACATACATATACAGTAACAGTTACATTCAAAGAAACAGGATCAAATCAAAACTACAATCAAAATAAATCATTTGTTGGAACGCTTAATATAGGAGATGGAACGGCAACAAACGCATCATTATTTGACTATACAATAGATAATAATCAGGTAACAATAACAAGTTATAAAACAAAGAATGTTACTGTAACAGATCAAACAGCATGTCAAAATACGGGGGCATATATGTTACAACAAAGTCCTTACAATATGGATTCAGGAACAGCAACAGCAGCTGCACAAGTTTTATGCTCAGGTGGTTCAGTTGAAGGGACAACAATTGAAAATCAAGTACTAAATGGCTCTATAACATCAGAGTATTATGATGCATTAGGATTAAGTGTAACATCAACCAATGCACCAACAGATGTGATAATACCATCAACAATAGAGGGAAAACCAGTAACTTCTATTGGTGAATATGCTTTTAATGGTAGGAATTTAACCTCAGTAGTGATTCCAAATAGTGTCACATCAATAGGTAATTGGGCATTTTCTGATAATCAACTAACTTCAATAGTGATTCCAAATAGTGTCACATCAATAGGAAATTATGCGTTTTCTGATAATCCACTAACCTCAGTGATAATTCCCAATACTGTTACATATTTAGGGTGGTGGGTTTTTGCCTATAATCAATTAATCTCAGCGACAATTTCAAATAATATTGCTTATATTGATGAAGGCGTATTTTGTAATAATCAATTAACATCAGTTATAATTCCGAATAACATTACAGCTATAGTATATAGTGCATTTTATGGAAATCAACTGACTTCAGTAACAATTCCAAATAGTGTCACATCAATAAGTGAAAGTGCATTTACTTATAATCAATTAACCTCAATGGTAATACCAAGTAGTGTGACATCAATAGACAATAATGCATTTTATAATAATCAACTAACCTCAGTAATAATAGAAGGAAAAGATGATTCAAGTGATTTTACAACATATGGTTCTAATATATGGGGTTGGGCATCAGGATACAGTGATTCTGATATAGTATGGACTGGTTCTGGTAGTTAATAAATATACAAAAAGACTTTAAAATAAGTCTTTTTTAATTTATAATAAGTTTATGGAAATATTAATAGAAAAACTTGATAATGAAGGTAATGGTTTATCACATATTAATGATAAAATTATTTTTATACCTAAATGTTTAGAAGGGGAACTTGTTGATATTGATATAGTTAAAGAAACTAAAAAATATTAT
>JAEEGL013581317.1_pt1 | contig 10465 bp, 9 predicted proteins | sample 9134231 | NCBI WGS metagenome assembly JAEEGL01 (sample SAMN16246548, study PRJNA631951) | gut metagenome | biome: gut microbiome; feature: rumen; material: fiber-attached | host: Bos | place: Iran: Karaj | collected 2018-10 | reverse complement strand
GTAGAGGGTTTCGAGGGCGCGAAGGAGGGCGAGGGAGGTGGCGGCGGGGCGGTAGTCGCGGGGGGAGGTGACGGCGAGGTGGAGTCCGGGGCGGTGGGTGGCGGGGTCTTCGGCGGGTTAGAGGCGGATGCCGGGGAGGGGGGGGAGGAGGGGGAGGAGGGCGGCGAGGTCGCGGTCGGGCGCGGAGAGGTAGTGGAAGGCGTAGGGGGTGGGGCGGGCGTGGGAGAGGGCGGGGAGGGCCTCCATGAAGACGGTGGCGGGGAAGCAGAGGGCGGATTGGAGGTTCTGGATGGAGGGCGAGGGGGCGGGGAAGGGGGGCGGGAAGATGGCTTCGAGGCGGTCGAGGGCGGGGTCGGAGGGCTGTGATTTTACGGTTGTTTCCGAAGAATCCGCCGTAATTGCGCGGGAGAGGCCGAGGCAGGGGGCGATGTGGAGGTCGAGGCCGGGGAGGGGAAGGATGTCCTTGAGGCGGAGGGCGGCTTCGGCGGGGGTGAGGGCGTAGTGGAAGGGGAGGGGGACGAGGGCGACGAAGGAGGCGTGGGCGGGGTCGAGGAGGGGGCCGTCGGGCGGGGTGAGCATGAGGGGATCGGGGCGGTCGGCGACCAGCAGGGGGATGTGCGCGGCGGCGCAGGCCTCCATGACGAGGCGGAGGGTGGAGACGTAGGTGTAGGCGCGGCAGGCGAGGGATTGGAGGTCGAAGATGATGAGGTCGAGGCCCTCGAGCATGGCCGGGGTGGGGGCGCGGGTGGCGCCGTAGAGGGAGTGGATGGGGAGGTGGAGGTCGGGATGGAGGGCGGCGGCGACGGGGGCGCCGGCGGCGGCGCGGCCGTAGAATCCGTGCTCGGGGCCGAAAAGGGCGGCGAGCGGCAGGCCGAGGTCGTGGAGGTGGTCGGCGGAATGGCGGCCGTCGGTGGTGAGGGAGGCCGGATGGGCGACGAGTCCGATGGCGCGGAAGCGGGCGAGAAAGCCCAGCGGGAGGTTCTGGATGCCGGGGAGCATTAGCTTTCAGCTAAAGTGAAAAGTGAAAAGAGAAAAGAGAAAGGCGAGGGACGGCCGGGACGATGGGAAGAGGGGCGGGAAAACAGGTTTCCATTGTATGGAAACGTGTTTTTCGGGGAGGGGGAGGGGTCAGGTGGGGGGATCGAATGCGGCGGCGGCGGCGAGGATTTCGTCGCGGGAGGCCTCGCGGAGGATGAGGGCCTTGAAGTCGGGGTTGCGGAGGGCGAAGGTGATGCGGGAGAGGAGGTGGAGGTGGATGCGGACGTTGGGGGCGAGGGGACAGAAGAGGACGCGTACGGGGGCACCGTCGATGGCGTTGAAGTCGATGGGCTTTTCGAGGAAGCCCAGGAAGACGAGCGGGGCTTGCAGGTCGAGGATGCCCGGGTTGCGGAGGTGCGGGAAGGCGATGCCTTCGCCGATGCCGGTGGACTGCAGCTGCTCGCGGGCGAGGAGGGCCTGGCGGAGGAACGGGCGGTTGACGGTGTCGGGCAGGTTCATGAGGGAGACGACGGACTGGAAGACGTCCGGGAGCGTCGTGCCTGGGATGCGGTAATGGATGCCGCCGAGGCGGAGGGCCTGCGAGAGGCCGGCGGGCGGCAGCGGGGCGATGGCGGGGGAGGCGGGCGAACCGCCGCCCGCGGCCGGGTCCTCGGGCGTGAAGTTGATGCGCTTGGAGGTGGCCCACTCGAACAGCATCGCACGGTTGATGCGATACTGCCCCGCGACGCGGTAGGCGGGCAGGCCGCCGGTCTGGATCCAGCGGTAGATGGTCTTTTCGCCGACGTTGAGGGCTTGGGCTGCGTCTTTGACGGTCAGTTGCATGGGATACCTCCGTGGATGGGAAAAATGTACAATGCGGAGGGAGAGATGTCAATTGCGGAGAGAAAAAAGAAAGGCGGCGGGGCGACGACCCGCCGTCAGGAGGGGGCGGGGGGGAAAAGAAAAAGAAAATGAAAAAGGTGGAGATTTAGGCTTGCGCGGGGCGGGGGGGGAGGAGTAAAAGCGGGGGCGTCACAGGTCATACGGAGATGAATAGCTGGCGTTTTGCATTCGGATACGCGTATTTCTTCGCCTTTGCGGGCGGAGCGGGTGCGCGCTGTGCCGGATGACCGATGGCGAATCGGAAGATTTCAGGAAAGGCGGCCCCGCGGGAAGCGAGGTCGCCTTTTTTGGGTAAGAGACAGGAAAGCTCGGAAAGAGAATCGACGGAAGGAAGGTCGGAATGATCATCGTAGTCAGGAACAACGCGGACAAGGGGCAGCTGGAGAATCTGCTGACGTGGCTGAAGGGGCAGGGGATCACTCCGCATCTGTCGGTGGGGACGTCGCAGACGATCGTGGGGTGCATCGGGGACGTGAGCCACGTGGACATCGACCTGATCCGGGCGCTGGACGTGGTGGACAGCGTGCAGCGGATCCAGGAGCCGTACAAGAACGTGAACCGCAAGTTCCACCCGGAGGACACGGTGGTGGACTGCTCCGGGCCGAAGATCGGGGGCGGGGCCTTCCAGGTGATCGCGGGACCTTGCGCGGTGGAGAACGAGGCGCAGCTGCTGGCGATCGCGCGCGGGGTGAAGGAGGCCGGCGCGACGATGCTGCGGGGCGGCGCGTTCAAGCCGCGGACCTCGCCGTACTCGTTCCAGGGCCTCGGCGCGGAGGGGATCCGGCTCCTGCTCAAGGCGCGCGAGGAGACGGGCCTGCCCGTGGTGACGGAGATCATGAACGTGCAGCATCTGCCGCTGTTCGAGGACGTGGACGTGATCCAGGTGGGGGCGCGGAACATGCAGAACTTCGAGCTCCTCAAGGAGCTGGGGCACACGCGGAAGCCGATCCTGCTGAAGCGCGGGCTGGCGAACACGCTCCAGGAGCTGCTGATGAGCGCGGAGTACATCATGGCGGGCGGCAATCCGAACGTGATGCTCTGCGAGCGCGGCATCCGGACGTTCGAGACGAGCACGCGGAACACGCTGGACCTGACGGTGGTGCCGGTGCTGCATCGGCAGTCGCATCTGCCGGTGGTGATCGATCCGTCGCACGCGACGGGCCATGCGTGGATGGTGACGCCGTGCGCGGTGGCGGCGACGGCGATCGGGGCGGACGCGCTGATCGTCGAGGTGCACAACGACCCGGCGCACGCGAAGTCGGACGGCGCGCAGAGCCTGACGATCGCGCAGTTCGGCGAGATGATGGAGAAGGTCCGGCGGATCCGGCCGCTGGCGTGCCGGGACCGGTAAGGGGCGGCCGGGCGCGGAAATTGTGGCGAAAAACGACAGAGCGAGGCGAGAGCGATGGATTTGAGCAAGATACGGGCGGAGATCGACGGGATCGACGAGGAGATGGTGAAGCTGTTCGTGCGGCGGATGGCGGTGATGCGGGATGTGGCGGCGGCCAAGAAGGAGTCGCACGCGCCGGTGCTGGACCCGGCCCGGGAGAGGGAGATCCTGTCGCGCGTGGCGGGCCAGGTGGGGCCGGAGCTGGAGAACGGGGCGCGGCTGTTCTTCACGACGCTGTTTGACATTTCGCGGTCGCGGCAGCGCGCGGCGCTGGGGGCGTCGTCGGCGCTGGGCGAAGAGATCGCGGCGGCGGTGCGCGGCACGGCGGAGACGTTCCCGAGCCGGGCGATGGTGGCCTGCCAGGGGACGGAGGGGGCCTACTCGCAGCAGGCGGCGTCGAGCCTGTTCCCGTTCCCGACCATCCTCTACTTCAACACGTTCGAGGATGTCTTCACCGCGGTGGAGAAGGGCATGTGCCCGTATGGGGTGCTGCCGATCGAGAACTCTGCGGCCGGGTCGGTGGCGGCCGTCTATGACCTGATGGTGCAGCACCATTTCCATATCGCGCGCGCGACCCGGCAGCGGATCCGCCACGTGCTGCTCGCCCCGCGCGGCGTGCGGCTGGAGGACGTGCGGGAGGTGATGTCGCATTCCCATGCGCTCACGCAGTGCTCCGCGTATCTCAAGCGCCACCCGGAGTGGACCCAGACCCCGACCGCGAACACGGCCGGCGCGGCGCGCGCCCTGGCGGCGTCGGGGCGGCGCGACCTCGCCGCCGTCGCCTCCCGCGAGTGCGCCGAGCTCTACGGCCTCGACATCCTCGCCGAGGACATCTCCGACGTGCGCTCCAACTACACCCGCTTCATCTGCATCTCCAAGCAGCTCGAAATCTATCCCGACGCCTCGAAGATCTCCTTCATGCTCTCCCTGCCCCACCGCCCCGGGGCCCTCTACGGCGTGATGAGCCGCTTCGCCGCCATCAACGTCAACCTCACCAAGCTGGAGTCCCGCCCCATCCCCGGCATGGACTTCGAGTTCCGCTTCACGTTCGAGCTCGAGGCCTCCCCGCGCGACCCCAAGGTCACGCAGCTCCTCGGCGAGCTCGCCGCAGACCCCGAGATCGAGCATTTCACCTTCCTCGGCGCCTACGCCGAGAAATAGGGCCGCGCAAAACCGTTTTCCATACAATGGAAACCTGTTTCCAACCAACGAAATCTTTAGGGTTTCACCGTGAAATCACGGCGGCCCGGCTTCGTCCGGGCACCGACCGCGACGACGCGCGGCCCTCCCCTGCCACTTTCGCGACGAAACCTGTTTCCATTGTATGGAAGCGTGTTTTCGGCGGGCAGGGCCTGCCCGCCCTACCACGTCCGCTTTGTTTCGGTAGGGCGGCGAGGCCCTTCGCCGCCAGACTCCGTTCGAGGTCTGTCCCTCTTTGGAAGTAAGGAGTACCCCATGCTTGCCGTATCCTGGGAGTCTTTGGAATCCAAATTGTTGGAATTGGGGATGAGCGTCGAGCGTTTTCCTGATTCGTCCGACATCAGGGTGTTGCCTCCAAAGCCGTGCTACCTGATCAGTGTCCCATGCAGCAGCTCCACCCCATTCACCATGGAGTGCCATCAGGGCGCAGACTTGTTTTATTGTGTCGGGCGCGAGGGAAGTTTGAAAATTCGCAATGAATCCATTGGGCCTGGGCAATCGAAACGCTGTCCGCGGATCGTTCGCCGAAATAGCCCATTCCAACTTTCCTTTGATGAGCTGTTGGGATCGATCAACGGAACCCGGAACAATCGTTACGGGACATCCGACGACTTCTATGCGATTCCCGCATCAGGAACATTCATGCTGTATGTCAGCCATCACGATGAGGTCCTTTTGTATTTTGGATGGAGTTGAAATGGCATTCCTGCCCAATCGGAATAGAGGAAAGCAAGTGGCCGCCTGTCGGGGTAGGGCGGCGAGGCCCTTCGCCGCCGTCGTATTCCCGGCAGGGTCCGACCGCAGGGCGGGGCGTTCCGCGCATCCCTCTTTGCCGCGGGCGAGCCGCCCGCGCCCCCAGGCTCAAACTCCCGCTTCGGAAACACGTTTCCATTGTATGGAAATCGGTTTTCCTTTACTTATCTGGCATTCGTGCGATACTCCGCGCGCATTTTGAAGGAGAGACGGACATGGAAATTCCCGAAGTTGATTCACTGACCCAATCGATTCTGGCCGAAGCGGCCGCCGCCGCGGACCTCGCCGCGCTGGAGGCGCTCCGCATCCGGGCGATCGGACGCAACGGATTGCTTCCGAAGCTGATGGCGGAGCTCAAGACCGCCACCGATAAGCGGGCCATGGGGCAGGCGCTGAACCGGTTCAAGACGTCGGTGACCGAGGCGCTGGCCGCCCGCAAGGCCGAGCTGGAGGCCGGGGCGAAGGCGGCGCGGGCGGGGGCGTTCGACCTCTCGCTGCCGGGGCAGTGGGGCGGGCGCGGCAAGCTGCACCCCATCACCCAGCTCATCGACCGCACGGCCGCGATTTTCCGCCGGATGGGCTTCACGGTGGCCGACGGGCCGGACATCGAGACCGAGCACTACAACTTCGACGCGCTCAACACGCCCGCCGACCACGCGGCGCGCGACAGCCAGGACACGTTCTACCTGCCCGGCGGTTGGCTGCTGCGGACGCAGACGAGCGCGGTCCAGGCCCGCTGGATGGAGGCGCACAAGCCCCCCGTGCGGATCGTCTGCCCGGGGCGGTGCTACCGCCGCGACACGACGGACGCGACCCACAGCGCCAATTTCCACCAGATCGAGGGGCTCTACGTGGACAAGAAGGTCAGCCTGGCGGACCTCAAGAGCGACATGGACCACTTCGCCCGCGAGCTGATGGGCGGGAACGTGCGGAGCCGCTTCCGGGCGCATTTCTTCCCGTTCACGGAGCCGAGCGTGGAGGTGGATTTCAGCTGCCACATGTGCGGCGGCAAGGGCTGCCGCGTGTGCAAGGGCAGCGGGTGGATCGAGATCATGGGCGCGGGGATGGTCGACCCCAACGTGTTCGCCGCCGCCGGCTACGAGCCCGATTCCGTCACGGGCTACGCCTTCGGGATGGGCATCGAGCGCCTGGCGATGATTCTCTTCGGCATCGACGACATCCGGCGGCTCTACGAGAACGACGCGCGGTATCTGGCGCAGTTCTGAGGCGCGGGGGCGGACTCACACAGAGCCACGGAGGCACGGAGAGTTTGCGCGAAATGTGGACGGCTTGCTGAAAAATGAGGGTTTCGTGGACGAAGAGCGGACATTGAATGGGGGGGGCGATGGCTGCCGATTGCAGTCGAAAGCGGGCGATTGCGGTCGGGAAAAGCTGACGGCCAATGCGCGGTACCTGCGTGGATTGCGCTATTTTGCGTGGGTGTTTGTCGTATTTTTTGCGTTGAACATGCTGGCTCTGGATTTCGCCCCAGGGGCTTCCGTGGGAGAAATAATCGCCTTGGTCCTTTTGGGCGCTTCTTTGCCCGCCGCGGTGGCGGGGGGGATTGTCGCATTGTTTTCCCGGCGTCACCTTTGGCACGGCTTTCTGGCCGTCGGGGTCGCCCTGCTGGTGGCCTTGTTGATGGGAATCGTCTGAGAGAAGAAAGCGGAAGGGAAGCGGGAGTCGTGAGCGAAGAGCGGACATGGAATGGGGCGGGCGGTTGCGATCGAAGAATGCTGACGGACAGGGAGCGGTGTCTGGGTCAGATGAATGAAGAATATTGGATTGTGATCCCGAAATATTATCATAATTTTGGATTTGACGCCCCCGAAACGCGGATGTTCTTCTGGCGGACCGCCCAGCGGCAGGAAGTCGACCTGGTCGAGGAATCGGCCTCGGGGCTTGCGGCCCGCGAACTCAAGTGGAATCCCCGGAAGGCGCGCGGATCGGTTTGCGCAACCTTCCACAACGCCTACCCCGAAGCGACGTGCACACTGGTTTCTCCGGCCGATTGCGCCGCCTACCTCCTCCCCAATCATTCCCCCGCATGAGCCGTTCACTCCATATCCCGCTTGCCGCCAGCCGTTCCGGAAAACCTGGGATTTCCGGCACGGGCGATGGCAGTCGATTGCAGTCGAATGCGGTCGATTGCAGTCGAAGGATGCTCGGGCGGTGTTTGAACGAACTTTGCGACGATTGGGAGAGCGTGGTGTCGGTGTGCGCCGGGTTGGGAATCGGAGCGGAGGACGCGGCGGGGGCCGGGGCGGTCGGGGATTGCCTGCGGCGCGCCGTGGAGGAAGGCCTGGCCGAGGCGTTCGATTTCCGGGAGGGCGCCGGGTTCGTCCGGCACGTTGGGGGGCTGGAAAACATGGAGAAGCTTTGGTTTTTCATCACGGAGCGGGGGTGGGAGGCATTGGAAGAAATGCCGGAAGAGTGGTTTGCCGGGGCGGGGGCGGAGGGGAATTGCTCGGTTTTGATTTGAAGCGAAGGAACGACAGACAGGAGAAAAAAGATGAAGATTCCGGTTTCATGGTTGAAGGAATACGTGGATTTCGAGGACACGGTGGAGGGGCTGTGCGACAAGCTGGTGTTCTCGGGGATCGAGGTGGAGGGGGTGGAGACGGTGGGCGGGGCGCCGGCGGGGGTGGTGGCGGCGAAGGTGCTGTCGGTGCGGGAGCACCCGGACAGCGACCACCTGCACCTGTGCGTGGTGGACTACGGGGCGGCGTCGCCGCTGGAGATCGTGTGCGGGGCGCCGAACGTGGAAGCGGGCGGGACGTATCCGTTCGCGCCGATCGGGACGGAGCTGCCCGGCGGGTTCAAGATCGAGAAGCGCAAGGTGCGCGGGGTGGAGAGCTGCGGGATGCTGTGCAGCGAGCGCGAGCTGGGGCTGTCGCAGGACCACGGCGGGCTGATGGCGCTGGACGCGTCGGTGGCGCCGGGGACGCCGCTCAGCGCGCTGCTGGGCGAGAAGGAGACGGTGCTGGACCTGGAAATCACGCCGAACCGCCCCGACGAGCTGTGCGTGACGGGCGTGGCGCGCGAGGTGGCGGCGCTCTACGGGACGTCGCTGAAGCTGCCGGACGATTCGCTGCCGGAAGAGGCGCCGGAGGAGGCGTCCGGGGTGGTGCAGGTGGAGGTCGAGGACGCGGCGGACTGCCCGCGGTATTCGGCGCGGGTGCTGCGCGGGGTGAAGATCGGTCCCAGCCCGGACTGGATGAAGCGCCGCCTGGAGGCGGCCGGGGTACGGAGCATCAACAACGTGGTGGACGTGACGAACTACGTGATGCTGGAGTGCGGGCAGCCGCTGCACGCGTTCGATTTGCGGCAGGTCGGGGGCGGCAAAATCGTGGTGCGGCATCCGCGCGAGGGCGAGAAGATCGTGACGCTCGACGGGGTGGAGCGGGCGCTGGATCCGTCGATGCTGGTGATCTGCGACGCCGAGAAGCCGCTGGCGGTGGCCGGCATCATGGGCGGGGAATACAGCGGAATCGCCGACGACACGACGGACGTGCTGCTGGAGAGCGCGAATTTCCGCGCCGCCGCCATCCGCGCGACGACGAAGAAGCTGGGGCTGACGAGCGAGTCGTCCTACCGCTACATGCGGGGCGTGGGGGCCGACGCGGCCGGAATCGGGAGCCGTCGGGCGGCGCGGCTGCTGTGCGAGGTGGCCGGAGCGACGCTGTGCAAGGGCGTGGTGGACGTCTGGCCCGCGCCGGCCGCGCCGTGGGTCGTGGAGTGCCGCCTGGAGAAGCTGGAGGCGCTGCTGGGCATCGAGACGGAACCGGGCGAGGTCGCGGAAGTGTTCGGGCGGCTCGGGCTGAAAGTCGTGAAGAGCGACGCGGGGACGCTGTCGGTCGAGGTGCCGCCGTTCCGCGCCGATTTGACGCGCGAGGCCGACCTGATCGAGGAGTTCGTGCGGATTTGGGGGCTCAAGAACCTGCCGGCGGTGCGGACGGTCGCGACGGTCGTGGAGGGGGTCGACGATTTGCCCTACCAGGCGGCGCGGCGGTTGCGGGAGACGCTCGCCGGGATGGGGTTGCAGCAGGTGATGAACTACAGCTTCCTGTCGGACGCGCTGCTCGACCGCTTCGACCCCGACGGGAGCGCGCGGCGCGTGCGGATGAGCAATCCGCTGACCGCCGAGCACACGGTCATGCGCGACGCGCTGCTGCCGCAGGTCGTGGAGAACGTCGGGCTGAACGTGTCGCGGCAGGTCGGGGAGTGCGCGTTCTTCGAGACGGGGCGCGTGTTCCGGCTGGCGAAAGACGGGACGCCGGGCGAATGCGAGCACGTCGCGGGGGCGCTGCTGGGGCCCGTGGGGCGGGCGGGGCTCGACAAGGCGCGGCCCGTGGGCGAGATGGAGATGTTCCTGTGGCTCAAGGGGCTGTGGGAGCGTCTCGTCGAGGCGCTGGGCCTGCGCGGGGCGTTTTTGAAGGCGGCGGACCGGCCGTGGGGCGAGCCGGGGCGGGGGATGGACATCGTCATCGGCGGGAAGACCGTGGGATGGCTGGGGCTGCTGGCGGAGAAGATCGCCGCGGAGTGGCGCATCCACGAGCCCGTGGGCGTGTTCGAGGCCGAGATGGTTCCGCTGCTGCGTGACGTGGCCAAGCTCCGCAAGCTCGAGCCGCCGCCGGTGTACCCGAGCGTGCGGCGGGACGCGGCCCTCATCGTGGACGCGGCCGTCAAACACGAGGCCGTCCTGAAGATCGTCAAGAAGAACGCGCCGCCCGAGCTGGAAAAAGTGGAGCTGTTCGACATCTACGAGGGCAAGAACCTCGGCGGCAAGAAGAGCCTCGCCTACGCCTTCACCTACCGCTCCGAGAAAGGAAGCCTCACCGACGAGGTCGTCAACGCCTGGCAGAAGAAGATCAACGACGCCCTCAAGGCCGGCCTGCCGGCGGAAATCCGCGAAAGCTGACCGCGAACCCGGGCCGCCTTCGGGCGTCCCGGCCAGAATTCTAGATTTCTAGGATTCTGGAAAAACTGGTATTCCCAATTCCAACGAAACGCCACTCATGAAATCCAGCGACTCCTCCATCAACAAGGGCGGTCGGCCTCCGAAGTTCTCGGAGCCCAGCCGACCGGTCACCGTGACACTTCCGATCAGCATCCTCGAACAGCTCGCCACGATCGACGGCGACCGCGCCAAGGCCATCGTCAAGGCTACGCAATCCGCGCTGGGGGGCGGCGAGGACGCTCCGGCACCATCGGTCCGCGAGCTGCCCATCAATGCCGAAG
>JAEEGL012817757.1_pt1 | contig 10465 bp, 9 predicted proteins | sample 9134231 | NCBI WGS metagenome assembly JAEEGL01 (sample SAMN16246548, study PRJNA631951) | gut metagenome | biome: gut microbiome; feature: rumen; material: fiber-attached | host: Bos | place: Iran: Karaj | collected 2018-10 | reverse complement strand
GCATATCATAACATAAGGGATTAACGATGTCAATTGAAAAACTGAATTCTCATGGAATTCAGTTTTTTCAAATTCACAATTCATAATTCATAATTCATAATGATGTGTGTTTTCCTATGTGATGGAAAAACCAAATACAATTCTGAACTCTGAATTCTTAATTCTGAATTATTACAGTTCCCGGTTCTGCTTCCTGGCAGCCAGGGCGGTGAGGCAGCATTCCTTACTGCGCTCAATGTGATGCTTCATCAGGGTTTCGAAAGCGGGCAGATCCTTCTGTTCCACCAGGTCCACCAGCTTGTGATGCTCCGCATTGGCGTCGGACCGGCGATCCTCCTGCCGGATGGCCATGGCGGAGAAGCGGCGGATGTATTCATCCTGGCCTTCGATGACCCGCAGGATACGGTTCTTCCCGGAGATGGAAGTCAGCCGGGTATGGAAGTCACGGGCGATGGGGGAGAGGTTCTCCACATCGTTCTTCGCATCCAGCTCATCCATCCTGGCAAGCATTTCCCGCAGCTCGGCAATGTCTTCCGCCGTAGCGTTGGCGATGATGTCCGGCAGCGTCAGCATTTCCAGACTGTTGCGGATGGTGTAGATCTGCTCCACGTCATCGGCGGTAAAGGCGTGCACGATAACGCCCCGGCGCATGACGTATTCTACGAGACCGTCCCGTTCCAGCTTCCGCAGGGCTTCTCTCAGCGGCGTGCGGGAAATGTGAAGACGATCGGCGTAATCTGTTTCGACGATCCGTTCACCGGCAGGAATTTCACCGGTAATAATGGCCTTTTTCAGCACTTCGTAAGCGATTTCCCGAATGGGCCGGCTTTCCATCATAGGCTGGAATGACAGGGACATGCTCTTTCCTCCTCATCAATAAGTACAGAATTTTTTCTGCACTTTGTATACAAATTACAGCAAAAAAACAATTTTGTCAATAAGTTGCAGAGAAAGGGATAAAAACGGTATAATAATACGTTAAATAAAATTCAGAATTCATAATTCAGAATTCAGAATTAATTTTACCACAATCTCGATGGTCATGACTCCACACTGTGGAGATCACTCCCTTTCGATTGGTTGCCCGAGGCTGCCGCCTGTTCTTCGCTGAAATCGAGCACACTGACTCGATTTCCGGGCGCTACGAACCCCAGCTCGATGAGAAATCCGTCACTGGCGGTCATCGTATCTTCGCCCACGGGCGGGGAGATTTCTCCACTCAGCCTTCGGCTCCGGTCGAAATGACAGTTGGGGAGAAGCGAAGTTCCTGTGAGTACAAGATCAAAGACAGCGTAGGGGTACACAGGAAACGATGGATATTAACATATTCATTGTAGATATGAAGTATATTTAGCTGAACAGGGTAATGAAGGAGCGGGATACATGTTCGAGAAGTTCAACGCACTGGTGAATGAGCCGATGAGTGCGCACACGACGCTGAAGCTCGGCGGGCCGGCAGATTATATGGTTTTTCCCCATGACGAGGAAGAGATTGCCGCTTTGTTTGCCGAGGCTTGTGCAAACAACGTCCCGGTGACAGTGATCGGACACGGAAGCAATCTGCTGGTGCGGGACGGCGGTATCCGCGGCCTGGTGATCTGTATTGGAAAGAACATGCGCCAGATTACCCGGGAGGGCAACATCATCCGCGCACAGGCCGGTGCAATGCTGGGCACTGTGGCGATGGAAGCAGCGGAAGCCGGACTGCGTGGGCTGGAATTTGCTTCCGGGATTCCCGGTACCGTGGGCGGCGGCGTGACCATGAACGCCGGCGCATATTGCGGAGAGATTGTGCAGGTAGTAAAGGAAGTACACGGTATTTATCCGGACGGCAGGAAGATCTGCCTGAGCCGGGAAGAAATGGACTTCGGCTATCGTCATTCTGTTGTAATGGAAAAAGGCTTTATCGTTACGGAAGCCGTTTTTGAACTGGAACCTGGTGATCCGGCTGTGATCCGCGCGAGGATGTCTGAGCTGAACGCGAAACGCGCTGAAAAACAACCGCTGGACCTGCCCAGTGCCGGCAGCACATTCAAACGCCCTGAAGGATATTACGCTTCAGCACTGATTGATCAGTGCGGCCTGAAGGGATACAGCATCGGCGGGGCACGGGTGAGCGAGAAACATGCCGGCTTCCTGGTGAATACCGGTAAAAGCAGCAAGGATTTCCTGAATCTGATGCAAAAGGTGCAGGATATAGTGGAAGAAAGGGCTGGTGTCCGGCTGGAACCGGAGATCAGGATAATCGGTACAGATTTATGAGATATATCATCGTCACAGGCCAGAGCGGAGCGGGCAAGACGGCCTGCGTCCGCTATCTGGAGGATAAGGGAAGCTTCTGCATGGATAACATGCCGCCGATGATGCTTCCGAAACTGATCGAAGCCTTTGACACAACCCCGGTGAAGCACCAGACGGTGACGATCGCTGTGGACGTGCGCAGCGGTGAGTTTTTTGACGCCAACGCCGTGGCGAAAATGATCCGGGAACTGCGCCAGATGGGTCATCAGATTGAGCTGATCTTTATGGAGGCCAGCGACGAGACGCTGCTGGACCGCTACAAGGAGACGAGACGGGAACACCCCCTGTGCCAGGAAGGCCTGACCCTGATCGAGGCCATCGTGGAGGAACGCACCCGCCTGCAGCCGCTGCGGGAAACCGCCGGCTACGTGATTGATACCACGAATATGACTTCCCGGGCCATGAAGAAGGCGCTGGACAAGGCCCTGGGCGATCTGTCCGATACGGAACCGCCGATCCGGGCGGAAATCCTCAGCTTCGGTTTCAAAAGAGGCCTGCCGCGGCAGGCAGACCTGGTGGCGGACGTCCGCTTCCTGCCGAATCCCTTCTATATTGAAAACCTGTGCAGGCATTGCGGCCTGGATGAAGATGTGCGCAGCTTCGTGATGGATCATCCCACCACGCAGGAGTTTATGCGCCGGTATACGGAACTGCTGGATTTCCTGATTCCCCATTACCGGGAAGAGGGAAAGCGCCGGCTGGTGATCGCCATCGGCTGCACCGGCGGAGCCCACCGCTCTGTCGCCATTGCCGAGGCGCTGGGACAGTACCTGCGGGAGCAGGGACTGCCGACAGAAATCAACCACAGGGACCTGCTGCTGGAGCAGGCACGCTGGACGACGCCGGTTGAGGAGGAATAATGCGCACTTCGGACACGCGGAGCTTTTCCGCCGGGGTAAAGGAGGAACTGATACGGCTTCCCCTGGGGAAATCCTGCTGTATGCTCAGTGAGATTTCTGCCCTGACCCAGACTTCCGGTCATCTGTCCTTCCGGGGCGGCGGCTGGATCTCCGTCAGTTACCGGCTGGATAATGCAGGTACGGCCCGACGGCTTTTTCAGCTTCTGAAAATGCGCCTGGGAGCCGCACCCAAGCTTCATTTTGTCCAGACAAGCCAGCTGGGCGGACGCCGGAGCTGCGTACTGACCCTGGGAACAGATGATACGCGTGCCCTGCTGAACGCCCTGCATATGGCAGAGGAAGATGAGAACGGCCAGCTTCACCTGAAACATACCGTTCCGCGGCATCCGATGACGCGCCAGTGCTGCCGCCGGGCCTTCCTGCGCGGAGCATTTCTCGGCGCGGGAACGATGACCAACCCGGAAAAAGGATATCATTTTGAGTGGAAAGCGGATGACCGGCTGGCGGATACACTGGAGAAGCTGCTGGAGAAATGCGAGCTGCCTTATCACAGTTATCTGCGGAAAGGGCAGAGGATTATCTACCTGAAGGACGCTCAGCAGATCTCCGACATGCTGGCAATCATGGGCGCCGGCAGCAGCGTGCTGGATATGGAAAACATCCGAATCAACAAGCAACTGCGGGCCGCAGCGACACGGGCTGCCAACTGCGATGAGCATAACAGTGAAAAAATGCTGGACGCGGGCCAGAAACAGGCGGAAGCCATCCGTCGGATCTCGCTTGCCCGCGGCCTGTTTACACTGCCTCCGGCTCTGAGGGAAGTGGCGAGACTTCGGGTTGAAAACCCGGATATGAGCCTTCAGGAGCTGGGAGAAATGATGGATCCGCCGGTCGGCAAGAGCGGCGTGAACCACCGGCTGCGCCGATTGATGGAGATTGCGCAGCAGGTGGAAAAGGAATACGGGAAAGGGGGAGAAGAAGGATGATGATCGCATCGCTGGCATACTGCCTGATGTATCTGTTCTTCGGTATGATGACGGTCCGCTTCCTGCTGCCCCGGCACCGCCCGCTGAACCGGCTGTGGCTGGGCATGAGCCTGGGCCTGCTGGAGGAAATGTGGCTGCCGGCCCTGGGTGCTTTCCTGTTCCGGTTTGATGTGGAGGCGCATGCTTTTGCTGCGGGTATCCTGTTTTTACTGACCCTTTTGTGCTGGTTCCTGCGGGATAAGCGTACACCGGCAGAATGGGATGAAAAGGAAAACCAGTTACTTCGGCAGCTGCTGATTATTGGGGTTCCGCTGACCATACTGGGCATCTGGCTGCAGTACAGCCATGTGATGCGCGTGGATGCGAACGGAAACTGGAATGTGGGGCAGAGCACCTATGGGGATCTGCCAATGCACCTGAGTTTTGTGACCGGGTTGATCGGGAAAAAGTTCCCGGCGGACTATCCGTTCTTCCCGGGTGCGCGGCTGAGCTATCCTTTCCTTACGGACAGCCTGAGCTCCACCTTCTATCTGCTGGGATGCAGCCTGCAGGCTGCAGTGATTATACCCGGATCGCTGATGATGGCCCTGTGCTATATGGGTGTGATTGTGCTGGCACGGGATATGACCGGCGGCAAAAAGACGGCGCTGCTGGCGGCGGCACTGTTTTTCCTGAACGGCGGGCTGGGCTTCCTGTATGATTTTGACCAGGCGGGCAGCGGAACATGGACGGTAATGGATGCGGACGCACCCTTCCTGGCAAAAATCGGGCAGACGATATCCGACTGGTTTTCCACGGCGGTGGATCGTGTAAAGTATATCCTGACGGGGTATTACACAACACCTACCAATCAGCCGGATCCCAATAACCTGAGATGGAGCAATGTGATCTGCGATATGTTGATTCCCCAGCGGACAACGCTGGGCGGCTGGTGCATGGTTGTTCCCTGCTTTTATCTGCTTAATACGGAATTCAGAGCCAAGCTGATGGACCGGGAAAACCGGAATCGGGGACTGATCCTGCTGGGAATCTGGGCAGGCGCCCTTCCCCTGATCCATACCCATAGCTTCCTGGCTCTGGGACTGGCATCCCTGGGTGCCATGTGCTACGATTTGATCCACGGAGATCCGAAAGCGCTTATGGAACGCAGATCCCGGTGGATGATCCTGCTCCGGTATATTGTTTATGCCCTGATTGTCCTGGTACTGGCCGCACCGCAGCTTTTCTGCTTCACCTTTGCCCAGGCTTTCCAGGAGGGATCCCATTCCTTCCTGAAGCTGCAGTTTAACTGGGTGAACAATCCGGGCGGAAACGGCATGCGGGACCTGTATCTCTGGTTCTATATCAAGAATATCGGCCTGCCGGTCCTGGCACTGCTTGCGGCGCTGTTTGACAAGAAACCGAGGAATCGCCGGATTTTCTGCATGGCGCTGCCCATTATCCTGGCGGCGGAGTTTATCCGCTTCCAGCCCAATGAATATGATAACAACAAACTGTTTTACCTGGCGTGGCTGCTGTGCTGCATGATTATCGCTGACTGGATATCCGGCCTCTGGAAACGGCTGGAGGGTTTCGGCGGAAGAAGATTCTTGGCGGTGCTTACGGCGGCGGTCACTTTCCTCAGCGCCGGGTTGACGATCTGGCGTGAATGCGTATCCAGTTATATGGCCTTCAGTGCCGATTCTGTGGAGGCCGGCGAATATGCCCTGGACAATACCCCGCAGGACGCTGTGTTCATAACCGGAACCCAGCATCTGAACCCCGTACTTTCCATTGCAGGAAGGTCGATTGTGTGCGGACCGGACCTGTGGCTGTATTATCATGGCTTTGATACATGGGAACGGAACCAGGACCTGGAAGCGTTTTATGAGGATCCCAAAGCGAACAGTCACGTTCCGGCAAAGTACGGGGCGGAATATGTGTTCGTTTCCAGCTATGAACTGAGCAGTTACAACGTGGACGAGGAAGGCCTGGAAGCACTGGGCGAAAAGGTCTTTGAAAACAGTGAAGCATGCATCTACAAACTGGTTTCCGGAAAAACCGAATAAAAGTCTAAATTCAGATAAAAATTCCTGTTCAAAAAGGTGGGATTGTGATAGAATAAACACAAATCCAAACCGGCGTGGCCGGATCACGTTTTATCAACTGAACAGGAGGAATATTTTCATGAAGAAGACCGGTATTGCTGCTATTGCCCTGCTCGCCATCGTGGCCATCGTCTTTGCTGTCCTGTACTTTACGGGAAACGGCGATCTGACCAAGGCCAAGAATGACCTGACCGCTCAGGTTGAAAGTCTGACCAATGACGCAACCAAGGCCGCGGAAGACGCTGCTGCTTCCCTGAAGACCGTGACAGATGAGAAGGACGCCCTTGCCGCTCAGGTTGAAACCCTGACTGCCGACGCTGCCAAGGCTGCTGAAGAAGCTGCCGCCCAGCTGAAGGCTGTGACGGATGAGAAGGATGCCCTTGCTGCACAGGTTGAAAGCCTGACTGCCGACGCCGAAAAGGCCAAGACCGATGCGGAAAGCGCTCTGCAGACCGTGAAGGATGAAGCTGCCAAGGCCGCTGAAGAAGCTGCCACCGCTCTGCAGACCGCGAAGGACGAAGCTGCTGCCGCTCTGCAGGCCGCCAAGGATGAGGCCGCTGCCGCTCTGAAGAGCGTGACAGATGAGAAAGATACCCTGGCCGCAAAGGTGAATGAACTGACTGCTGCTGCCGAGACGAGCGTTGCCGCTGCTGCGGATGACGTGAAGGCCCAGATCGAAGCGCTCACCGGCGAAAAGGATGCCCTGACCGCGAAGGTTGACGAGCTGACCGCCGCTGCCACCAAAGCCAAGGAAGAAGCCGAAGCTGCCCTGAAGACTGCTGCTGACGAAGCTAAGACCACCATCGATGGCCTGAACAAGCAGATCGAAGAGCTGAAGGATTCCGTGGACTTTGACAAGATGGACGAAAAGGGACTGAAGGGCGTTGTTGAGAAGCTGGTTGAGCCCCTGAAGAAGATCGGCCTGGAAATCAAGGAGATCGTTAAGGAATAAGATCCTCCCTTAGCTTGTATTTACCTGCCCGCTTTCATCCGAAAGCGGGCGTTTTTCTTGCTTTTTGAAGGGAAATGGGATAAAATATTCATAATGTGCAGGAGGTAGATTCAACATGAAGGTTGTATTGTTGAAGGATGTTAAGAACATTGGGAAAAGGGACGATATCGTAACGGTGAGTGACGGTTATGCCCGGAATTTCCTGTTTCCCCAGAAGCTGGCGGTTGAAGCCACTCCCGGAGCAATGAAGGAAATCCAGCGTAAGCGCGCTGCCCAGGACGCCCGCGAAGCGGAAATGTTGGCTGAAGCGAAGAACAAGGCCGCGTCCCTGAAGGATAAGGTGATTGCGCTTGAAGTCAAGTGCGGCGACAAGGGCCGTCTCTATGGTTCCGTAACAAGCGCCGAAGTAGCGGACGCGCTGGAAAAGCAGCACGGCATCAAAGTGGATAAGCGGAAGATCGATATCGGCGATCCTATTCGTGAGACCGGTATCCGTGAAATTTCTGTGTGGCTCTATTCCGGAGTGACCACGCCCATGAAGCTGGACGTGCAGCCCATGAAAAAGTAATTCAGAATTCAGAATTAAGAATTCAGGATTATTAGATATTTGCATCACAGGACCGGATTTGTCATTCTGAAGCGGGGTATAAAATCCGGACAGGTAAGAAGGAAATACAGGAATGGACATCAGGGAAGAAACGGGGAGCATGGTGCCGCCCAACAGCGTTGAGGCGGAGATCAGTGTCCTGGGCGCAATGCTGCAGGACAGCTCTGCTGTGCTTCGCGCGGCTGAACAGCTGGTGCCCGAAGACTTCTATCATCCGGAGCATGCGGAAATTTTCCGCGTGATGGCGGATATGAACCGCCAGCAGATGCCTATCGACCTGGTGACCCTGCAGGCTGAATTGTCCCGCAAGGGTTCGCTGGAAGGCGTCGGCGGTATCCGGTATCTGATGAAGATCAACGCGGATGTTCCTACCGCGGCCAACGTCCGGTCCTATATTGATATTGTCCGGGAAAAGAGCACCCTACGGAAACTGATTGCTGCGTGCAAAAACATTACCCGGGAGTGCTACACCCAGGACAAGGAATTACAAGACGTGTTGACCGGCGCGGAGAAGGCGATATTCGATATCGTCATGAACCGCCAGGAAGGGGAAGAACTGAAGCCCCTGAGTGAAGTGCTGGTCAATACCTATGAGATTATTGAGGAACTGGCCAGGCAAAAAGGTCAGATTGCCGGTGTACCCACCGGATTTACAGATCTGGATAACATGCTGACCGGCCTGCATGGGGGCGAACTGATCATCATCGGTGCACGCCCGGCCATGGGTAAAACATCATTTGCCATGAATATTGCGGAATATGCCGCGGTGAACAAGGGCAAGGTGACGGCAGTATTCACGCTGGAAATGCCCCGGGAACAGATTGCCATGCGTATGCTGTGCTCGGACGCCCGGGTGGATATGCAGCGGGTTCGTAAAGGAACGCTGCATGATGATGACTGGGTCAAACTGGCCAAGTCCCTTGGACCGCTTTCTGCGGCGCCCATGTATATTGATGATACGGCAGCCCTGTCTCCCACACAGCTGCGGTCCAGATGCCGCCGGCTGATGATGGACAAGGGCCTGGATCTGATTGTGGTGGACTACCTGGGACTGATGAAATCAGACGGAAAGTCTGAAAGCCGTCAGCTGGAAGTCAGCGAAATCAGCCGCAGGCTGAAGGCCATCGCCCTGGAAATGAAGATCCCGATCATTGCATGCGCCCAGCTGAGCCGTGCCAACAAGGACCGTATTGACAAGCGGCCGCTGCTGAGTGACCTGCGTGATTCCGGTTCTATTGAACAGGACGCCGACGTGGTTATGTTCCTCCATCGGGAGGAATACTACAACAAAGAGACCGAGGACAAGAACATCGGCGAGGTGATCGTGTCCAAACAGCGCAGCGGTCCCCTGGGAACGGTCAAACTTGCATGGCTGAGTGAGTTCACCACCTTCGCGAATCTGGCGAGGGAGCAGATGAACGGCGGGGAAGCGCCATTCTGAATGAAGAATGAAGAATTAAGAGTTGTATTTGGAGAGAAGCGTTAATGGAGAATTATTCGGTTTGCCAGCTGCAGCGGGATATGCGGTATGAAGGATTCCTGCTCATCCGTTCCGCGGAGAAGCGGAAGGACAGCAAAGGCAACGATTATGTGGATATGAATCTGACGGACCGGACAGGCGAGATCAACTGCAAGATCTGGAACTGGGATCCGGAAGCGGAAACTCCGGAAGCCGGACAGCCGATCAAGGTTCGCGGAACGATCCAGGAGTATAACGGACGGCTGCAGCTGCGGGTGGAAAAATGGCGGCTGTGCACGGACGATGACCCGGTGGATATGAACGCGCTGGTTCCCTGCGCGCCGCGGAAACCGGATGATATGCTGACAGATATCGAAGAAGCGATTGAAAGCTTCTCGAATGAAGACCTGAAGAAGCTGACCCGGGGAATGCTGAAGCTGGCAGGAGACCGGCTGAGATGGTTCCCGGCAGCGCAGCGAATGCATCACGCGGAACGCAGCGGCCTGCTGCATCACACCACGGACATGCTCCGGCTGGCAGACGCGATGCTGAAGATTTATCCCTGGCTGAACAGGGATCTGCTGATGGCCGGCGTGATCATTCACGACCTGGGCAAGATTGAGGAAATGAAGAGCGACCAGACCGGCAATGTCACGGACTATACCCGGGACGGACAGCTGCTGGGACATCTGGTCCGCGGCATCACCAACCTGAATAAGGTGGCGGAAGAAGCCGGGGTCACCGGAGAAAGCCTGATCCTGCTGGAGCATATGCTGCTGAGCCATCACGGGGAGAGCGAATTCGGCAGTCCCAAACCGCCGATGTTTCCGGAAGCGGAAGCGCTGCACTGGATTGATATCATGGACGCCCGCATGAATACCATGAAGAGCGTTACGGATAAAACGCCTCCCGGAGCCTTCAGCGAAAAGATCTTCAGTCTCGACAGGAGAGTTTATCATCCGCTGTACGGAGAGGAAGACGAGTAATTCAGAATTAAGAATTCAGAATTATAACTTTACCCGGACGATGATGGAAGAAGATACAGCTGTGATACGTTCTATATGAATGTAGAGCAGAGTTTTCCTTCACAAAGTGATGAGTGAAGAGTGATGAGTGAAAAGTTTTACTTCGTAAAAGGAGGAAACAAAATCATGTGGAAGAAAAGGATTCTCTGCCTGGTACTGGTTCTGTGCTCCATTCTGGTGCTGTCATC
>JAEEGL012211474.1_pt1 | contig 10465 bp, 9 predicted proteins | sample 9134231 | NCBI WGS metagenome assembly JAEEGL01 (sample SAMN16246548, study PRJNA631951) | gut metagenome | biome: gut microbiome; feature: rumen; material: fiber-attached | host: Bos | place: Iran: Karaj | collected 2018-10 | reverse complement strand
TTCATTGGCGTAGGAAGAATGAGTCAGAGCCTGCTTAAGGAGTTCCCTGTTCTTAAAGCTGTAGCCTATGGCCCGCTCCAGAAAATCGTAATCCTCTCTGTGCAAGATCCTATACGCCTCTGATATTCCTGATGATCTCCAGCGCTTCTCCCACTGTCTTGATATTCTCAATGGATTCAACAGGAACCTCTATGCCGAATCTGTCTTCGACTTCCATGATGATCTGGTACTCATCAAGGGAATCCGCATCCAGATCCTGGGCAAAGGTCGTCTCTTCCGTGATCTCGCGCGGATCCACATTCAGTACTCCGGCGATGATCTTTTTCAGTTCCTCAAATTCCATATCCGTGATCCCTCCTGATCTCTGAAACCTGTGATCTGTCCTTCATCAGTCCTCGGACTTGTCTCCGAACAGTTTTTCAAATCTCTCCGTTATGCCGCTCTCAACAAATTCCCTGCACTGGATCAGGGAGTTGCGCACCTCGGTCACATCGCAGGACCCGTGCGTCTTCATAACAAGTCCCCTGCATCCCAGAAGGGGCGCGGCTCCGTATTTTGACATGGTGAAATCCTTGATCCCGTCCTTTATGTAAGGCTTTACGATGAGAGCCCCCAGCTTGCTGACGGTATTTTTCATCAAAGCATTCTTCAAAAGCCTGTAGAAAGTGGACGCAACCCCCTCATACATCTTGAGGATCACGTTCCCGGTAAAGGCCTCGCACACGATCACATCGGCGGCGCCGGCGGAAATGTCCCTGGCCTCGATATTGCCGATGAAATTGATGTCCCTGCACTCCTTCAGCAGAGGATAGGTCTCTTTCACAAGGGAATTTCCCTTCTCCTCTTCCGCTCCGATATTCACCAGCGCGACGGTGGGATCCTTCACTCCCAGTACGTTCTCGGAATAGGCGGAACCCATCCTTGCGAACTGCACCAGCTGGGAAGCCCTGGCGTCCACATTGGCTCCGCAGTCTATAAGGACGCTCACGCCCTTTTCGGTCGGTATCACGGGAGCAAGCGCAGGCCTCTCAACCCCGGCTATACGGCCGACGATGATCTGTCCGCCCACAAGCGTGGCTCCGGTGCTGCCTGCGGAGAGATAGGCGTCGCATTCGCCCCTCTTTACCATATAGAGCGCTTTCACAAGGGACGAATCCTTTTTGTTGTGGACCGCCACCACCGGCGGCTCCGCGGTCTCTATCACTTCAGAGGCGGGGACCACGATGATGCGGTCCCTGTCATATTCATGCTTTGACAGTTCTTCCCTGAGTTTCTCCTCGATGCCCGTGATATGGATCTCTATTCCCTTATCATCACGGACTGCGGCCACAGCTCCGGCCACGGTTACGGAGGGAGCGTCATCCCCTCCCATTCCGTCAAAGGCTATCCTGCATAATCTCTCCGACATTCGATCCTCCATGGTCAGACCGGGACCATACGGCGCAAGAACAACGCGCCCGGCTAGCAATAAGCCGGGCGCGGTTCAGCCTTCACAAACTGTCTGCGATCAGTCACCGACCTCGATGATCTCTTTTTTATTATAAGAGCCGCATTTCTTGCACACTCTGTGCGGTATCATAAGCTCACCGCATTTGCTGCACTTCACCAGAGTGGGAGCGTTCATCTTCCAGTTGGCTCTTCTCTGATCTCTGTGTCCCTTCGAGGATTTATTTTTAGGACAAATGGACATCTGTACTACCTTCCTTTCCCGAAACCCTTAATGCATCGACCCTGTGCCGGGTTTTCCGCATTTGATCACTCACAAAACAAAACCGCAGATGATTATATACAAGCCTGTCTTCTTTGTCAATCAATCCTTTCTCTCTTTTTTTGATCTTTTTTTGTTTTCATACATGACGGTGTCGGCTTTTTTCACCACATCTTCGATCTGGGCGCCTTTGCCCACGGAAAAGCCCGAAGCCGCGGATATGCTCATGCCGCGGAGGGTCTCCAGTTCCAGGGACCTTCTGACGTACTCCACCAGGCTGTCCGGTTCGCCCTCATCGGGATCCTCTATTATCATAATGAACTCGTCTCCCCCCACTCTGAAGGTCTTCCTGCGCTTTTCGTCGGAGATGGTCCCTATGACGTCAGCCAGCTTTGAGATGTATGAATCGCCCACATCATGTCCTCTGGTATCGTTTATGTGCTTAAGACCGTTCAGATCCCAGAAGATGACCGCCACGTCGCCTACATTGGGATAATAATCCCTGAGCATCTCCTCATATTTCCCCTTATTGTAGGTGTTGGTAGCCAGATCCGTATCGCTCTCCTTCTTGAGCTTAGCGATGCGGGTGGCGTCATTCCTGCTCTTCTGGTTGATGAACTGAATCATCAGCACGATAAGGAAAAGCAGGAGCGCCCTTGGGAACCCGGCGTACAGGACCAGCACATGGACGGGATCATCGTTGAAGATCAGGTTCCTGATCCCGCCGTCCGGCCCGATATAGTAGGAAGCGTTGTAATTACTCTTAAACAGGACGTTCAGGTCGCATATGCCGTTCCGGAAGCCGGCGACGGAGGCGAAGGTCATGAGTCCCACGTCCATGATATAGGTGATCCAAAGGACTATCCTGTCCTTGTACTGGCTCGCAAATATCACGGGAAGCGCGTACAGGAGCACGACATGAAATGAAAGCTCCATGAAGGTGACGCTGCTGGCTATGCACAGGCACACCAGACAGAGATACTTGAACCAGGGAGCCGCCATCTTCGTCAGGTGCCCGGCGATCACAGGTATCAGCGTGTAAATGACCGACACGATGAAAGCAGTGTCTATCGCCTGCCTGTTCACATCGAAAACCTTCATGACGGTCAGGGACCAGCAAAGAGCAATGACCGCAAGGAGTCCGTACAGCCCGAGCATGGTACAGTGATTTGCGTTTATCTCCTGTTCCCGCTGTTCTCTTTTCAGTATGTCGGAATCGTAAAAGCCTTTATCTTCCACTGTTCTTTCCCGTGTCTCCGGAGGCCTTCTTTCCGCTGCCGCGGGACACTTTCCTGGTGACATTATCTGCGGTATCCCGGGCTTTCTTACCCACCGCATCCGCGGTGTCTCTGGCTTTCCTGCCTACGGCGTCGGCTGTGTCCCTGGCTTTCCTCCCCACGGACTCGGCCGCTTTCACGGCCCTGCCTGCGATCTCCTGGAATTGTTTCATCTTGGCGTCTGCTTCGCTGGCCTTTCTGACAGCCTCTTCCCGGCTCCTTGAGGCGTTTTCGGTGGCCTCTCCCGCTTCTTTGAGATTTCTGTCCTCCTCTTCGATCCTGGATCTGGCCTCATTCAGCAGTTCCTCTGCCGCCCTGACCTGTTCCGCTGCGGAAGCGTTCCTGTCATTCACATTTCTTTCTATCCTCTCGGCAGAGATCCTGGCTTCCTCTATCTTCCTCCTGGCGAGGGATATCTCCCTTTCCCCTCTCTCCCTGAGTATCTTCTCTCTGTTCCTGGCGTCGATCAGCTTTCTCTCCGCATCAGCGGCATTTTTCTGAGCCTCTTCCAGATTCTGCATGGCTTCTTCGGCCTGCCTCATGGCCTCATCCTGTTCACCCTTGTATTTCTTCGCCTCTTTTCTGGCGGCGGCTGAAGCGGCTCTCTCTTCCTCCGCCTTTTCGAGTGCGATCTCTGACCTCTCCTGATCGTCATAAGGAGTGTAGCGCAGGAATACCGCGCTCTGGGGTCCCATCAGGATATCTATGGAGAAGGGCCTGCCGTCCACCTCCACGCTCCTCGCCCGGACGCTCTTCTCTCTTGCAGTTCCGGTGCCGCCGAATTTCCTCATATCCGTATCCAGGAGTAGATTGTATCTCCCGTCGTAGGGGACTCCCAGCTCGACCTCCTGAACGCTTCCGGCGAAGTTCACCACTACCACCACCGTATCGTTCTCATTTTCGGTCTTTCTCATGAATGAGTAGACGCTTCTCTCCGGGTTCAGGCAGTTTATCCACTCAAAGCCCGATTCATCGTCGTCCGCCACGTGAAGCGCGTCTTCGGACCTGTAGAGCTTCAGGAGCGCCTTGAGAAGAGCCCTCAGTTTTTTCTGGTCGGATCCGTTCTCCACATTCCATCCGGGATAATGGTTCTCATCGGGATCATGCATGAATGTGGTCCCGTGTCCGAGAAAGACAAGCTTTCTCCCGGGATGGGCGAACATCCAGGCCAGAAATACCCTCACGGACGAAAGGTAGAGTTCGTCCGTGCCGAAGAGCTGCCTTTCAAAGCCGTAATCCGATTCCACCGCATCCGTATGGGAGTAGCCTATCATATATCTCTCGCGGAAGCTGTAGGAAAAGCCTTCCATGAGCCTGTCGTGCACCCCGGCCCTGAAGAGGGGATCCTCCTTCAGGTAATCCATGGTCCCGGATATCCAGTCCGCATTCCACTTGAAATCATATCCCAGGCCGTCCAGGGAGGTATCCTCGGTAACTCCGGGCCAGGCAGCCCCCTCCTCGGCGATCATAAAAGCGCCGGCAAATTCTTCGTGCACCTGATCGTTCAGTTCCCTGATGAAGGACACGGCGTCAAGGTTTTCATTTCCTCCGTATATGTTCGGAGCCCAGTCGCCGCCGCTCTTTCCGTAGTCCAGATAGAGCATCACCGCCACGGAATCCGCGCAGATCCCGTCTATATGGTATTTTTCCAGCCAGTAAAAGGCGTTTCCCGAAAGAAATTCCCTTACCTGGTTCTTGCCGTGATCAAAGAGCTTCGTCCCCGTCCCCGGGAGGAACTCCCTTCTGGGGTCCATGGGCTCATAAAGGCTTGTCCCGTCGAATTTTTCCAGGCCGTGATCGTCCGCAGAGAACTGCGACACGGACCAGCCGAGTATCACGCCTATTCCCGCCTTGTGCATTTCATTCACGAAATACTGCAGATCATCGGGAGTCCCGTACCTGGCCGCAGGGGCGTAAAAGCCCACGGTCTCATTGCCCCGTGACCTCTCGCCGGACTGTTCCATGACCGGCAGGATCTCAACATGCGTAAAGCCCGAATCCTTTATGAACGGAATGAGCCTGCCTGCCATCATCCGCCAGTTGGGAAGATCCTCTTCTTCATCATGGGATCCCTCTCCGGAGACCAGATATTCGCAAACGGAAAGCGGCATCGATCTGACGTCGGCTTTTTCCCTGGCTTTCATCCATTTGTCATCATCCCATTCAAAGGAATCCACATCGCGCACCACACTGGCAAGCCCGGGCCTCTCTTCCATGCCGAATCCGTAGGGATCGGTCTTCAGGGCGATGTTCTTGTCCTTCTTCTTGATCTCGTACTTGTACGAATCCCCCTCCGATACTCCGGGGATGAAGATCTCGAAAATGCCGCTGGAGCCAAGTCTCCTCATCTGGTTTATCCTGCCGTCCCAGCGGTTGAAGTCGCCTATCACCGAGACTCTCAGGGCGTTGGGAGCCCATATGGTGAAATAAGTGCCCTTCTCCCCGCCCAGAGTCATCACGTGCGCCCCCATGAACCTGTAAGGATCGGGACACGAGCCCGCGGAAAACGCGGCCAGGTCTTTTTTGCTGATCTGGGGCGAATATCTGTAGGGATCCGAAAAGCTGAGGATGGAACCGTCAGGAAATTCGGCCACATACCTGTAATTTCCCGGTTCCTTTCCGGGCACCAGAACGGCGAAGAACCCGCTCTCGTCGGCCATTTCCATTCTGTAACTCTTATCTCCCGTCTTCTGCTCAAGTCTGACGTTCACGGCTCCGGGGAGAAAGACCTGAAAGAGGGTCTGGGAACCGCTTACATGGGGTCCCAGTATCCCGTGAGGATTGTCCGACTCCGAATAGACTATGGATTCTATTTCCGGCCAGTTCATAAGCTTATACAGTTTTCTGTTCATTTGTACCCCCTCTGCTGTAAAACGCCTTCTCTTCTCCGAATGCCCTCTCAGTCCGTGATGGGATGTATGAGTATGCCGCTCCTGAGTTTCGGCTCAAACCAGGTAGACTTGGGCGGCATCAGAAGCCCTGCATCCGCCACCGAGAACAATTCCCCGATATCCGTGGGATACATGGAAAATGCGGCATGGGCATTGTCCCCGCAAAGTCTTTCAAGCTCCCCGGTCCCCATGATACCCCCCACGAACCGGATCCTGTCGTCGGTCCTGGGGTCTTCTATGCCGAAAACGGGGGACAGGACCTTCGTCTGGAGCACGGACACATCCAGATCCCCCACCGGATCCCCGGTAAAGAACTCCTTCGGTATCTCCGCCTCATACCATGAGCCCCCGGCGTAGGCGCAGACGACGCCCTTTCTGTCGGGTACCGGCGAAGCGGCCCTGCGAAGCGGGAATATATCGCCAAGTTTCTTTATCAGGTCCTCCGGGGTGATCCCTTGGGGGATCTCCACCACCCGGTTATAAGCCATTATCCTGAGCTCGTCCTCAGGGAACACCACTCCCAGCACGTACCCGGATTCCTCAAACCCTTTTTCGTTTTCATGAGCCCTGCCTACCCTGCAGGCGGAAGCGCATCTGTGGTGGCCGTCGGCTATGTAGATCCTGTTCATATTTCCGAAGGCGGAAGCTATCTCACGCTCGTGTTCTCCGGGGATCTTCCAGACCCTGTGAGTCACGCCGTCCTCCGAAGTAAAATCATAGAGGGGTTCCGACGACATCACTTCCCGGGTGATCCCGTCCAGCGTTTCATCCTTTCTTCTGGCGAGGAACACCGGACCGGTCTGTGCTCTGAGGGCCTCAATGTGCCTTACCCTGTCCTCCTCTTTGTCGCGCCTGGTCTTTTCATGCCTCTGCACGGCGCCGGTCTCATAATCCTTCATATTGAAGCAGCCCGCTATGCCGGACTGGGTGCGGCCATCCATTGTCAGAGAGTAAATGTAATAACAGGCCCCCTCATCCTTTACGTACAGCCCCCTTCTGATATCCTCCGCGAACTCGGCCGCCCCCCTTTCATAGACCTCGGGAGCGTACATATCCTGGTCCGGAGGGAAAAAGGTCTCCGGCCGGTCGATCCTCAGGAAGGAGGTGTCATTTCCCTTTACCGCAGTCCTTGCGCTCTCCCTGTCATAAACGTCATAGGGAAGAGCCGCCGTCATGGGCGCCTTCCCGTCGGCAGGCCTTATGGCCCTGAATGGTCTGAAATCCGGCATTTTCTGTTTCCTCGCTTTGTATGTTCAGTTTCTCTGTTACAGGCCGGGGGCCTGTGCATTCACTGCTGCCGCGTTGCCGCGCTTCCGTGGGTCACTTCAGATACCCCTCAAGGAAGCTTAGGATCTCCTCCTCCGCCTCCATGGTGACAGCATTTATCCCAAGACTTCCGGCAGCAGCCGTATTATTCTCAAGATCATCCAGAAACAGGCATTCCTCCGGTTTCAGCCCGTATCTGTCGAGAAGGAGTTTGAAAAATCTGGGTTCCGGCTTCACCATGTGTTCCCTGCAGGACACCAGGATACCGTCCATATCCCCGAGAAACGGCAGTCCTTCAATCTGCTGCTCCCAGAAGTAATCATTGTAATTTGACAGGATAAATAAGCCGTAGCCCTTTTCCTTAAGGGCGTGAACTTTTTCCCACAGCCTCGGACGAGGTATCACCTGTTCCCGGCAGTTTTCCACGAACCATCTGATCACCGGATAGTCTTCGGGATAAATCTTCCCGTAGCCCTCAAGCATCTGTTCTATCGGAAGAGTTCCGTAATCACTGAGGGGCCAGTAAGGATTCTGAAATATCTCCCTACAGATTCTTTCTGAATCGGCAATGGAAAGGCCATGTTCGAGAAACATCTGATCAGCCGTGTAGGAGACCAGCACCCTGCCGACGTCAAAGATGAAATTACGGATCTCAGTAGTCGTCGTCATCGTCGTCGTCATCGTCAAATCTGTTCTTTGCGCTTTTTCTCTTCACGCTCTTTTCGGGCTTCTCATCCTCGCTCTCCAGGATCCTGTACAGGAAAGCGGCAGCCACCGCCCCCAGGAAAGGACCGATGATAAAAGCGATCAGGCTTAACAGGTTCTCTGTATTTCCCAGAACAGCCGCAACTATGGCAGGCCCCAGACTTCGGGCGGGATTCACCGAGGTGCCCGTGTAGCCCATAGTACCGATGTGTACCCCGGTGAGGGCAAGTCCCGATATCAGTCCTGCCAGAGGCAGGTGATCCTCAAGTTCGGAGTTCACTCCCATGATCACCATCACAAATATGAAAGTAGCAATGAATTCCACCACAAGGGCAGCAATGATCGAGCCTCCGACCCCGGCAGCGCTGTTCACGGCAAAGCCTCCCGTGAGATCCTCGATCCCCCCAAAAGTGAAAATGAGGGCAAGGCTGCCGGACCCCGCAAAAGCACCCAGCAGCTGGGCTCCCGCATAGCCCGCAAATTCGGGCCCGGTTAAGCCGCCGTCTATGAGAACCGCCAGGGAAACAGCCGGATTCACGTGCCCCCCGGAAATATTGCCCAGACTGTAGGATACGGCCACAAGAGCCAGCCCGAAGGCAACAGCCGTGATCAGATATCCGGAACCGGATTCGGCATCGGTTCCGACCAGCATGGCAGTGCCGCATCCGATAAAGATCAGGATAAAGGTCCCAATAAATTCAGCCAGAAATTTCTTCATCAAAGTCAACCTCCAAAAAAAGACCGATCAGTTTCACACTATCATATCATCGGTCTTTTTTCAAGGCAGGAGACGCAGACCGCGGAGTCGCTGCAACGGCATGGCACCCGGGGTTATGCCCTGCGGGTTACCCTCACCCACATCGAGGTCAGGACCCGGTTCGGGGCAGTTTACGGAAAGGATCCCGATCAGACAAGCTCCTCCGGCCCCGGCGGCGTATCTCCTTCAGGCTCTCCCGCCTCAGGCAGGTACTCCGTGGCGCCGTTCTTCCTCAGCATCATGTATACCCAGCGCTTGATCAGATCGTAAATGACCGCGAACACCGGCACCCCTATGATTATGCCCACAATGCCCATGAGTCCGCCGAAGGCGGTAATGGAAAACAGTACCCAGAATCCCGACAGTCCCACGCTCTCGGACAGCAGCATGGGCCCCAGAACGTTTCCGTCAAACAGCTGCAAAAGGATCACGAAGATCACAAAAATAATGCAGCACAGAGGTGAATCCATGAGTATGATCAGGGCCGAGGGTATGGCCCCGATATAAGGCCCGAAAAAGGGAATGATGTTGGTCACCCCGACGATCACGGCGACCAGCACTGCATTGTGCATCCCCAGGGTCAGCTGCAGGATCAGGCAGAACACGTAACATATCAGCCCCACTATTGCGCTGTCCAGGATCTTTCCTCCGAAAAACCCCACGAAAGTCCTGTCAATAAAGACAAATTCATCCAGCACCTTCTCTGCCCTGTCCCTTCTGAAAACGGAATAGACCAGCATCTTTGCCTGACGCCCGAAGGTCTCCTTGCTGAGCAGGATGTAAATACAGACGATGAGCCCTATCAGAAGATTATATAACACGCCGACCACGGAGCCGAAGATACCCACCACCCCGCCTACGGCTCCGGTGAGCATAGGCAGCACAGTCTGTCTGAGCCAGTTGGGACCGTTCTTCTCGATCTCATAAAATCCCTGGTCTATGTACTCTTTGATCTCCGGATTGTCGTCCGTATACTTCGAGATATTGTATTGCTGCTCGTTCATAAAAGAGGGGATGGAGCGGGCGATGGACCTGATGCTGTCCGCCAGCGCGGGAATGACCATGACCAGCAGTACGGTAATGATGATAAGGCTTGCCATCAGAACGAAAACAAGGGACAGGCCCCGGACTAGCCGGAGCTTCTTCTCCGGCAGCAAGCCCGAAAGCTTTTTCATCGTCCAGTTGTAGGGCGTTTTCAGCAGATAAGCCATGACGCCTCCATAGACAAAGGGGCGCAAAATGGCCAGCGCCGTGCTGAAGCTTTTGCTCAGTCCGTCATATCGATAGATCAGGAAAAAACAGATGACCGACAGCGTAAGTCCAATGAACAACGGCATCGCGGTGCGAAAAGAGTTTTTAAGGAATTCTTTCATGTTCACCTCCAATAAACCATCGCCGGTCACAGACCCCGGCTCGTCGTTGACGATCCGAATAATGAAAAAGCCCCCGAAAACCGGGGGCTCATGTGTCGGAATGACTGGACTTGAACCAGCGACCTCCGCGTCCCTAACGCGGCGCTCTACCACCTGAGCCACATCCCGAAGTAACCGCTCAACTGAAACGAACGAAATTGTATCACGACTGTTTCAGGATTTCAAGAGGTACGGAAAAAGTTTTTTCGGATCGCCCCTTTCCGGCCGCCGGGGCCATGTACTTTTCCGAATTTATGTATGGAAAACCCCTTCCGGGTATGTTACTATGGCAAAATGAACGGAAAGATCTCAAAGTTTGCGGAAAAGTACTCAGGGACCTTCAGATATGCTTTTGCATTGAATCTGCTGATCCTTGTTGTGGTTCATATCCTCTTTCGCCCGCTGAACGTCACCGACGACAATCTTTTTATAGAAATGAGCTGCAACGG
>JAEEGL016342092.1_pt1 | contig 10466 bp, 9 predicted proteins | sample 9134231 | NCBI WGS metagenome assembly JAEEGL01 (sample SAMN16246548, study PRJNA631951) | gut metagenome | biome: gut microbiome; feature: rumen; material: fiber-attached | host: Bos | place: Iran: Karaj | collected 2018-10 | reverse complement strand
CATCCAAATCACTGTATGAGGTGTATAAATGAACTATGACAAAAAGCTTGCAAAGTATGCAAAGAATCTCAACAATCCAAAATATTTCATTCCTATCTTAAGACTACTGGAAGATGCTGAAAAAAAGAATTATAAGTTCAAACTGTTCAGCCAAAAAGACATAGAGCACATTTTCAATGAAATTGATTGCTACCTGGCAGCAGTACCTACCGAAGAAGATCATAAGCGAATGATAAAATACTGCAATTCTATCTGGTTTATTATCAGCGATAAGAAATACATTTTGTGGGAAACACAAAGCCTCTTAATAGCTTTAGGTTTCATGATTAGAGGCTATTTCATGATGTTCTTTGTAAAGCTTTCACAGCTTATTAATCCGGAAAGAGCCTTTGATACACATAATATTGACTGGGATATGTACCTTATCCACGGCGGATTAAAAGCTGCTGAGTTCTTTGGCTGTGATATTTATGATTTAGATGAATATCGTCTTAAGGAACTATAGACAAAATTAATTTGTTTTATTATAAAATAACTGAAGGCACAGAGGTTGTTTAAGTAAAACAGCTAATATTGAATTGGTTTTAATATTTGATGCAAGTTGAATATTTTAATCATGATTCTGTTAGTTATCCTACTTTTTCGATTCTTTATGCAATTCAATGAAATTATTATTTTACATTTTTAATTGAATGGCATTATTGTGCCTCCAAAAAATTATTATGTCCTTGGAGGTAAATTATGGACAAAGAAACAATTAAAAAGATTCAGAATGAAATCGGATATGAATTCAAAAATCCGAGATTACTTGAGCAGGCTTTTGTAAGAAAATCTTACGCTAATGAAAATCCTGGAATTATTTCTAATGAGGTTTTAGAGTTTTATGGAGACCGTGCTCTAGATCTTTTTGTTACAAAAAGATTATACGATATGAATTCTTATCTGACAGACGATGGACAGTTAGATTCAACAGAAGATGAAGACGGACTTACAAAATTAAAATCTATGAATGTAAATTCAGCTAATTTGTCGCATTGTATAAAACTTTTCAATTATTCAAGTTTGCTTTACATGAATGAAAGTGATAGAAAGAATAAGGTATATGAAAACCCTCATGTACAGGAAGATTTATTTGAGGCAATTATAGGAGCTGTCGCAGCTGATTCCGGATGGGATTTTAAGAAAATATTTAATACATGCGAAACAATGTTAAAAATTGCCCAGTTTGAAACAGATTACATAAGATGGCTTAATGAATGGTGTACAGAAAATAATTATGAATTACCAACTTTTTATGTGGATTTAGGAAAAGATAAAACAAAAGAAAGCAAAGAACCTTTCCCTTTATATTCATGGGCTGATGCTCAAAGAGACCAGGAAAACAAAAGAAATAAGAACTGGGCAAATTATGAAATAAAAGGATGTTCTTTAGGAATTAAAGAACTTGGTATAGAAGTTAAATCAGAATGTACAGCACTTTACGAAGCTCAAATGGACTGTGCTAAACAGATATATGAAAAAGTACAATGGAAAGAACGTAGAGATGTTGTGGGTACTCCTGATTTTGATAATGCTATAAATCAGCTTAATATTCTTTGTACAAAAGGTTTTATAGATGAACCTATATATGATTTTGATGAAGATTATGATGAAGATGGAAATCCTGTCTGGACCTGTGTTTGCTCAGTAGATGAACTTGATTGTACATATTCTGGTGACTCTTCCAGTAAAAAAGAAGCAAAAAAAATTGCTGCGTATGGAGCTCTTTGTGATTTGTTAAATTATGAAGAGGGACTGGAAGATTATGAGGATGATGAAGACTAGGTAGATAGATAATAATATTTCTTGATAAACCGTGATGTTTTTAAACCTTTTTACTCAAAGCTGTGGTATAATGAATTAATTATGCAAGTTGATTATTCTGGGCTTTGGGCTAAGCTTAAAGAAAAAGGAATTAAAAACAAAACTGATCTCATTCCTCTAGCTAATGTTTCTACAAATATTGTTGCAAAACTCAATAAAGGTGAATTTATCTCTATGGATAGTCTGCAGAAGATTTGTGTGGCTTTGGAATGTGATGTTGGAGATATTTGCATTTTAAATAAAAAAGATTAGTACTGTGTCATTATTTGACACAGGATATGTTGTATACTAAAAGTATGGAGTTTTTAGAAAATGGCAGACAACAAAAAAGAGACTGAACGTGCGGAACTTCACCGTACAATCTGGGGAATTGCAAATGATTTGCGCGGAAGCGTAGACGGATGGGATTTTAAGCAGTATGTGCTTGGAATGCTCTTTTATAGATACATTTCTGAAAACCTGGATCATTATATTTCTAAAGGCGAATGGGAAGCAGGAAACAAAGAGTTTCGTTATTCAAAGCTTTCTGATAAAGAAGCTGAAACTGCCAAAGACGATATTGTAAAAGAAAAAGGCTTCTTTATTTTACCTTCACAACTTTTTTCAAATGTACTTGAAAAAGCAAACAAAGATAATACAGACCTGAATGAAAAACTTGAAAAAGTCTTCAAGGAAATTGAAGGCTCTGCACTTGGAACAGACAGCGAAGACGACTTTAAAGGCCTATTCGATGATATTGATGTAAACTCAAATAAACTTGGTGCAACCGTTACAAAACGAAACGAAATGCTTGTTAAGCTTATGAACGGTATTAACAGCATGAACTTGGGTAACGGGGATTACAATGATAATTCAATAGATGCTTTCGGCGATGCTTACGAATACCTTATGGGTATGTATGCTTCCAATGCAGGAAAATCAGGTGGCGAATATTACACACCTCAGGAAGTTTCAGAGCTTCTTACTAAAATCACTCTTGTAGGAAAAAAGACAGTTAACAAGGTTTATGACCCTGCCTGTGGCTCAGGTTCGCTTCTTTTGAAGTTTGCAAAAATCTTGGGTGCTGATAATGTTCGTCTGGGATTCTATGGACAGGAAATCAACATTACAACTTACAACCTTTGCAGAATCAATATGTTTTTACATGATGTAAGTTACGACAAGTTTAATATCAAGCTTGGTGATACTCTTATAGACCCTAAGCATTGGGATGATGAGCCGTTTGAAGCAATCGTTTCTAATCCGCCTTATTCAATTAAGTGGGAAGGTGACGACAATCCAATCCTTATAAACGACCAGAGATTTAGTCCTGCGGGTGTATTAGCTCCAAAGGGAAAGGCCGACCTTGCATTTATTATGCACTCGCTTTCATGGCTTGCAACTAACGGAACTGCGGCTATCGTTTGTTTCCCTGGAATTATGTACCGTGGCGGTGCTGAACAGAAAATCCGTAAATATCTTGTAGACAATAACTATATTGACTGTATCATCCAGCTGCCAGATAACCTTTTCTTTGGAACAAGCATTGCAACCTGCATTATGGTTTTGAAAAAAGGAAAAGCAGAAAGTAAAACTCTATTTATTGATGCTTCAAAAGAATGTGTAAAGGTAACTAATTCAAACAAGCTTACTGAAGAAAATATCGAAAACATTCTTAAAGTCTTTACAGAACGAAAAGAAAAAATCGACTATGTGAGCCGTCTTGTAAATAACGATGAAATTGCCCAGAACGAATACAATCTTTCTGTTTCAAGTTATGTTGAAGCGGAAGACACAAGGGAAGTAATCGACATAAAAGTTCTGAACGCTCAGATTTCAGAGATTGTAGAAAAAGAAAACAAACTTCGTGCAGAAATCGATAAAATAATTGGGGAGATTGAAGTATAATGAAAGAATTAAGAATACCCTTGGATGCACCTTTGAATGAGAAAGATACAGAAACACAAACATTTGGTTGTAGACAAAGAAACCCAGATATTTGTGGTAACAATATGATGCCAGGTATTTGTGCATTTGTTAATGATGATTGTATTTGCAAGAAACCATCACGGGCATGGAAAAAAATCTATGCCGAATTAAAAGGTGTTGAAAAATGAACAAGATAGAAGATCTAATAAAAGAATACATTCCAGATGGCGTTGAATATAAAGAATTATCGACTTTAGCTGAAATAGGCACAGGAAGTTCTGATAGAAAGGATTCTACAGAAGATGGTCTATATTCATTTTATGTACGCTCGAAAGACGTACTTAGAATAAATAAATATGAATATGATGAAGAAGCAATCATAATTCCGGGAGAAGGCGGTATTGGAGAAATATTTCATTACGTAAAAGGAAAATATGCCCTTCATCAAAGAGCATATAGAATTCATCTAACAACAAAAGTTATTTCAACTCGTTTCCTCTATTATTATATGTTTGCTCATTTTAAATCATTTATAATGCAAAAAGCAGTGAGTGCAACTGTTGTATCAATTAGAAAACCAATGATTGAACAATTTTTAGTGCCTATTATTCCACTTTCTATACAGGAAGAAATAGTTCGCATACTCGATTCTTTTACGGAGCTTACAGCGGAGCTTACAGCGGAGCTTACAGCTCGTCGCAAGCAGTACGAGTACTACCGCGACTCGCTTCTAACTTTTGGAGAAGATGTTGAATGGAAAAGAATGGACGAAGTATTTGATATTCAAATGTGCAAACGAATCCTTAAACAACAAACAACACCAGATGGAGAAATCCCTTTTTATCAAAATGGAACTATTGGAAAGCAAGCAAAATTATTCATTTCACGTGAATTGTATGAAGAGATGAAATCAAAATACAAATTACCCAAAAAAGGAGAAATCTTGCTATCAACCGCGGGCACGGTAGGAAGAGCCGTTGTATACGATGGTAAAGAAGCCTTTTTTCAAGATAGTAACGTTGTTTGGTTAAGTAATGATGAATCATTAATCAATAATGAATTTCTTTTTCATTATTGCAAATCAATGCCGTGGAAAATCCCATCGAGAGGAACAATAAAACATCTGCATAATTATATGATTGCAGAAACTTTAATACCAATATTGCCAAAAGAAAGACAGCAAAAAGTTGCAACTATTCTCGACCGCTTTGAATCGCTCTGTAATGACATAACTTCCGGTCTTCCTGCAGAAATCGAAGCCCGCCAAAAACAATACGAATATTACCGCGACAAGCTTTTGACTTTCAAAAAGAAAGAAGCTTAAAGAATATGAAAGAGGTACTAAATGTATAATATCATAGCCGAAACAAACGAAGCGACTGTAGTTTCAGAATATATTCCTCTAGCCCGTCGTAAACGTTCTTACCAGAGCGAAGCGGAGCTTGAAAAGAATTTCATTGAAGACCTTCAGGAACAAGGCTATGAATATCTTACCATTAAGACAGAAGACGACCTTGTAGAAAACCTAAAAAAGCAAATTGAAAAACTTAATCACATTACTTTCAGCGAAACAGAATGGGCGCGTTTCTACGGCCATTACCTTGCAAATGATACGGAAGGAATTGAAGAAAAGACCTTTACAATCCAGAGCGACTATATCAAAGTGCTTCCTCGTGATGATGGCTCAACTAAAAACGTTTATCTGATTGATAAAAAGAACATTCATAACAACTATCTGCAAGTTATCAATCAGTTCACTCCAGAAGGCGGCAGATATTCTAATCGCTATGATGTAACTATTTTAGTAAACGGACTCCCTTTAGTGCATTGTGAATTAAAAAGACGTGGTGTAAATATCCGCGAAGCTTTTAATCAGATTCGCCGTTATAACCGCGATAGCTTCTGGGCGGGAGCTGGCCTTTTTCAGTTCATCCAGATTTTTATTATTTCTAACGGAACAAACACAAAGTATTTTTCTAATACAACCCGTGAATCTAGCATAAAAGAACAGACAAGCAAAAAAGGAAGCGGAAAGAAAACAAGTAATTCTTATGAGTTTACTTCTTATTGGGCGGATGCAAATAATAAAATCATCAATGACCTTGAAGATTTTACCCGTACATTCCTTGCGAAACATACAATATTAAATATCCTAACAAAGTATTGTGTTTTTGATACTAACCATACACTTCTTGTAATGAGACCTTATCAAATTGCGGCTACGGAAAGAATCCTGAATAAGATTATTATTTCAAGCAATTATCACAAAGAAGGAACGATTGAAGCGGGCGGTTTTGTCTGGCATACAACGGGAAGCGGTAAAACTCTTACAAGTTTTAAGACTGCAATTCTTGCAAGTCAAATGGACTGCATCGACAAAGTTTTGTTTGTTGTAGACCGAAAAGACTTGGACTATCAGACAATGAAGGAATACGACCGCTTCCAGAAGGATGCAGCTAACTCAAACAAGTCTGTTGCTATCCTCAAAAAGCAGTTGGAAGACGATAACTGTAAAATTATCATTACTACAATCCAGAAACTTGGAATCTTCATCAAAAAGAATAAAGGCCATCCAATTTTTCAAAGTCATATTGTTATGATTTTTGATGAATGCCATCGCTCTCAGTTTGGTGACTTACATAAGGATATTGTAAAGAGTTTCAAAAAGTTCCACTTGTTTGGATTTACAGGAACACCAATTTTCCAGAAAAACGCAGGGGCTAATGGAGCTGGCGGAATCAGAACTACAGATCAGGCCTTTGGTGAAAAGCTTCATACTTACACTATTGTGGATGCCATCAACGACCACAATGTTTTACCGTTCCGTATTGATTACATTAAAACTATCAAAATGAAAGACGGTGTAAAAGACAAAGATGTTGCCGGAATCGATAAAGAAAACGCACTTTCTGCACCTGAAAGAATTTCTGCAGTTGTTTCATATATAATCGAACACTTCGACCAGAAAACAAAACGAAATACAAATGGCGGTAAGTATGAGTTTAAGGCTCTAACAAATATCGCTGAAAATGCAAAAGCAAAAGATAGAAACAAAGTACAAGAAAAGAAAGAATTGAAACATCTTTCTGGTTTCAATTCCATGTTCTGTGTTCAGTCGATTGATACTGCTATCAAATACTATGCGGAGTTCAAAAAGCAGATTACTGAAAATCCTGCCTGTGGCCTAAAAGTTGGTATGATATACAGCTTTGGAGCAAATGAAGCTGAAGACGAGAACGGCTTTGTTGATGATGAGAATTCTGATGATACAGCAGGACTTGATGTAGTAAGCCGTGATTACCTTGAAAGTGCAATCAAAGACTATAATGAAATGTTCCACACGGATTATGACACTTCCGCTGATAAGTTCCAGAACTATTACAAAGATGTTTCACTCCGTATGAAAAACAAGGAACTTGATATTCTTATCGTTGTAAATATGTTCCTTACGGGTTTTGATGCTACTACATTGAATACTCTTTGGGTAGATAAGAATCTTAAAATGCATGGTCTTATTCAGGCTTACAGCCGTACTAACCGTATTTTGAATTCTATTAAGACATTCGGAAATATTGTTTGTTTCCGTGATTTGTCTGAAAAAACTGATGAAGCCATTGCTCTCTTCGGTGATAAAAACGCAAAAGGAACAATCCTTCTGCGTAGCTTTGATGATTACTACAACGGCTTTACGGATGAAAAAAATAAATATCATAAAGGCTATACTGAACTTGTTGATGAACTTTTGACAAAGTTTCCGCTTGATGGATTCAAAAACAATGTAATTACACAGGAAGCTAAAAAAGAATTTGTAATGCTTTACGGTGCAATACTCCGTATGCGTAATATTCTTACAACGTTTGATCAGTTTGATGGTGATACACTTCTTGAAATAAATGACCTGCAGGATTACCAGAGCCATTACATCGACATTCATGATGAAATTAGACCGGGCGAGAAAGCTGAAAAAGAAAATATCAATGATGACATTGTATTTGAAATGGAGCTTATCAAGCAAGTTGATATAAACATTGATTACATTCTGATGCTTGTTGCAAAATATCATGATTCTAATTGCCAGAATGCTGAAATACTCGTTGATATTAAAAAGGCTATCGGTGGAAGTATAGAGCTTAGAAGTAAGAAGCAGCTTATTGAAGACTTTATTGAACAGATAAATACTTCTACTGATATTCAAAACGATTGGCAGAAGTATATTGCAAAAAAACGAGAAGAAGATCTTTCTGCACTTATTGCAGAACAGAAACTTAAACCTGAAGAAACAAAAGCCTTTATTGAAAACTCATTCCGTGATGGTGTTTTGAGAACAACTGGAACTGATATTGATAGAATTCTTCCACCTGTTTCACGATTCGGTGGAGGCAATAGAAGCGAAGTCAAAAAGACTGTTATTGAAAGACTCAAAGAATTCTTTGAGAAGTATTTTGGTGTATAAAAAATAAGAAAATAAAAAAGGAAAAAAGAAGTGAAAGGATTTTTAAAAGTTGTTTTTTGCATTTTAATAGTAATTATTTTATTACCAGCAGGATTATATTTTTTTCCATTTCATGGAACTAGACTCTCAACAGACAAAGATGTTTGGAATTGTTTTGCTACTGTATGGGGGGCATCTTTAGGAACAGGAATAAGTGCAATTACATTATTTATACTTTTATTAGATAGAAAAAGTGATTCATATGAAAAGAAAACTAATCAGTTTATTGATTTTTTATTTCGACAAAATGATACAATTACAAAACAATATAAATCTGGGGGGTACACCGATTCTCCAGTTGATACAATTTTCTTGAATTATAATGAAAGAATTAATGAAATATATGTAAATAATGCTCTTTACGAATATTTAGATAATCAAAAACTAATTAATTGTGAAAAAGAAATTCAGGATTATATATGTTTTGGATATAAAGCATTTAAAAAATTAGATAAATCAATTACACCTGAATTTTTTGATAATGAATTAAATGAACATTTTAAGAAAATGAGCATTAAAAATGCTTCAGAAAAAAGTTTTGTAATTGAAGATAGATATGGAGATCCACAAATAAATTTTGTTAATCCATCACCTATTAAAAATAATTTTGAATTATTAGGAAAATGCAAAATACAATATAATCCCAAAATTATGAATGAAATATTTTTAATAACCAAAGATAAAACAGCAGAAGATAGTTTTCCTTTTGCATTCTATACTTTTCTAAACACATATAGATATGCAGTTAAACATTTAATTGATTTCCCAGAAGGATTAAATTTATATTTTTCACAATTAACTCTAGAACAAAAAATATTTATAGCTTACGACATTAGTTCTTTTGCAGATAAAAAGATATTTAACAAAATTAAAACAACAAAAATCTTAAAAGAAGAACTATTAACAGATGAAGTTAGAGACAATGGTTTATTAATTAATTATATATATAACTTATAATTTTTGTGGAGACAAAATGGATATAGATAATGAAACAGCAATAAAAGAATTTCTCCTTGATATAGATTGTTTAGAAGCTCTTTCTAAATGGTCAGAAAAATTTAATCTTTTTGATGTTTTGAAAATTTCAAGAACAGAAATTCGTCATAGTAATATGCTTTCCTGGTTCTTAACGCCTTATGAAAATCATGGTTTTGGAGATAAAATTTTAAAAGGCTTTGTACAATATGCTATAAAAAATTCTCCAGATGATGAAGATATATTTTCTACTCTATTAATGGATTATCATGATTTTATTATTCAAAGGGAATGGCATAACATTGATATACTTGCTGTTTCTGATGAATTTAAATTCCTATTATGCATAGAAAATAAAATTGATTCGGGTGAACATGATAATCAATTAAATAGATATCAAAAAATAATTGATGAATATTACCCTGATTATAAAAAGTATTATATTTTTCTTTCTCCTACAGGCATAGAATCAACAATACCAGAATATTGGATTTCAATGTCATATGAGAATGTTTTACAAATTATTGAAAATAATATTAATCGATTGGAAGTTTCAAATGAAATTGAAACCTTGATTAATAACTATATTGAAATAATAAAGAGGGATATTTTGAAAGACGAAGAATTAAATAAAATTTGCAGAGATATTTATCTCAAACACAAAAAAGCATTAGATCTTATTTATGAGAACATGCCTGATAAGACTTCTGGATTATACGACATAATTACAAAATGGTTGATTGAGAAAACCAATAATAATGAATTAATTTTTGATAAAGATTTCACCACAAAAAGTTATATAAGATTTAGAACAAAAGAAATGGATAATACAATTCCTCTTTCAGATGAAGCTAATAGTGGATGGAAATCTAAGAATCATTATTTTTATGAAATAATAAATAATAGAGGTTCTGAATTTTATATGCAGTTTGTCTTAAATGGAGAAAATTTAACTGACGAACAAAAAAATATTGCAGAAGAAATTAACAAAATATCTCCTTCAAAACAACAAAAAATTGTGTGGCAATGGAGAACACACTTTTCTACTAAACGAATAAAAACAGATGATGAATTAGATGAACAAAAAATTATTAGTCAGTTAGAAAAATTATTGCAGGAAATAAAAGCTTTTGAAGCGAGTTTATTAGATAAATTAAAAAAATGTTAATCATTAAAAATAATTAAGGAGTGTTTAGATGTCTAATTTTACATTAATTCATGGAAGCTG
>JAEEGL016111198.1_pt1 | contig 10466 bp, 21 predicted proteins | sample 9134231 | NCBI WGS metagenome assembly JAEEGL01 (sample SAMN16246548, study PRJNA631951) | gut metagenome | biome: gut microbiome; feature: rumen; material: fiber-attached | host: Bos | place: Iran: Karaj | collected 2018-10 | reverse complement strand
CCATATCCTGTTCTAGTTGGAGGATTAATAGAATTAAAACTGAAAATACTTCCAAGAAAAACAGTATTTGGGTCAGTAGTCTTATATGGTTCTGATGGTGATCCAGGATAATTGTAATAGAATGTTAAAACTCTTGGTTCTCTAGTCCATCTAGCATAAAATGTCATTGGACCTTTTATAATAATTTGAGTATATGGTTCTCCAGTAAATTCTGGATTATCATACCAACCCTAAAAAATTAAAGGAGGATCTATATCGAAAGTAGGCTCTGGTAATGTGAGAAAGAATCCTTCAGGTAACGGTTCATAAACAATCGGAGTACCAGATTCTCCATTAAATTCATTAACAAATATAATTTCATATTCAGAGAAAACACAATCTCCGCCAATCCATTTTCCAATAATTAAATTATCATTACCAGTTTCAATCCAGCTAATATAGTGTTCTCTAGTAGCAAATCCATAATAGTATTTTCCTACTTTAGTAACAAATCCTATTTTTGTATCTAAATTCTAATTGAATTCATTAACAACATTATTAATTTCGGTATTTACTTCTTGTTTAGAAATCATATTTCTTAACTTATCATAAATGCCTAAATTAAGAAGTACCTAATCTTTCTCCGCCTATGTTTCAAACTCAGATAAGAAATTATTATGTCTTAAGAAATAATCTTCTTCTAAGTCTGTTGAATACATTTTCTTTGCTATATTATATCCACAACTATTCATAAATATTAAAGATATATTTTCTAATATGTTTTCAATATCTGGTTGTATTCCACATTCCAATTGTTTTATAACGTTACTAAACTCACAGATTACTTTATTTTGTAATTCGCATAAGTCAGGATCATTTTCATTTGGAAGTAGAGGACAACAATTAGCACAAATTTGTGGACTATAATCCTAAATTTCAAATTCTATAGGTTCGTAGGGTAATTCTCTACATCCACATCCGTGTATCATTTGCAACCACAATTAGAATATTCATCGTCGCATAATCCGTTACAACCGACTATGTTTTCTAATAATCTCTATGCTTCTTTAAACTACTCTTGTTCAGCCATATATAAAATTGTATTTAACGCTGACCAAACTAAATCTCTTTTATAAATATCTTCTTTATTTACGCTTATTTCGCATCTTGTTCCATGTCTTTCGTCTAATACTTTCTAAGCTAAAGCTGCGTAACAAGCTCTTAATTTACATACTTGAAAATAATAATAATATGTAAAATCTACATTCTCTAATGAATGTTCTAATTGAACCATTTCTTGTATAGTAGTTTCTCTTACCTGTTCTAATGTTTTATTAGGCTCTTTATAATAAAACTTTTTATTATAATAATAAATAATTCCTTTAGAGTTAAAATTACTTTGTTCGGTAAGTGTCATTTCATCATATTTATCCTAAAAAGTTTTAAAATCTGGAAACTATTCTTTTGATAAATCATTTCTCTTTATTTTCATTTTACAAAGAGTATAAAATCCATCTTGTTTTATATTAAACCTAATTTTCTACTATGCAAATTCTCTAATAATAACTTGATTTTTTGTAGTACCATCTGATTTATTTAATTGAAGAATATAAACATACACGTATGGATATAAAAATTCTTCATTTACTACTATAGTATTACAATCTTTATCAGATATTATTTTATCGTATATCATATATTTTTTACTTTATCGTTATAAGGATTACTATCGTATAACTACATATATTCAATCTCAGTACGTTTAGTATCGTTTTCAGCTTGATTTTCTTTAAATGCTCTTTCTGTTTTAGCCTTATAATCATCAACTTGATATTGCAATTTAACTTTTTGTTGTTCAATTTGAAGTTTAGCTTCATTAAGTTGTTCAATTTTGCTTTGTGCTTTCTACAGTTCTCCTTGCATCTATTTAAGCTGGTTCTATAACTATTCGTTCTGTTGAACTAATTGTTGCATTTGTCCGTTTTCTTCTTTTTGTTTTTTAATAGCAAGTCTAACTTTCTATTTCATATCAGTTAAACTCTTTGAAGTCATAATTTCAATAATTATTTCTGGAGGTACTATTCCTCCTTTAACAAATTCTGGGACAAGCATTTTTATCTACTCCATCTCTTTTACAATTTCAGATGAAGTTACTACATGTATATCAAAATCAGTTACAGTATAATATTTAGGTAATGCTGTAAATATTTTCTATAATTTACCAAGAATTAATGTTCCTGTTAAACCTTTATCATAAACAATTTTTGCACAATTTAAAGCATCTATTAATATTTCCTCTACTAAAAGGGCCATCTAAAAATGCCATTGTTTAGTAATAGTAAATGAATTATTTATTCCAACCTAAACATTCGTAACTGCATCCCTCTGTTGTATTCCATTCAATCTTTCTCTAAATACTCCAGTAATAGATGATGCCGTCTATTCGAGAGAATCTATAACTGCTTGAATAGCTTGTACAGCTTGTATTTTAACAGTATCATCAAATCCATTAACAAGAGTATTTAGTGGAGCTTGTCCAGTACTTAATTGTCCTTCTTGAGAAGTATCCATAAGTCCTACACCCATTTTCTTATAAGCTAACCATTTCATTATTCTTTCTGGCATATCTTTACCTAAGAAAGCTGGTAATGTAGGCATGTTAATCCAATCACCTACTGAACCACTATTTGCTATTAATTTATCACGATAAAAAGTAGCAATATCATATTTGTCCTAAATAGGCATACAGTTTATTACTAATGAATAAGGTTCTGTACCTCTATTAGGAAGATATATTCCATTAACAGATAATGTTACTTTGTCAGGAGCATCCTAAGTTCTTATTGCATTTTCATCTTCTCCATTAAGAATATATATTTCTTCTCCTATTCTTATAGTAGAATATCTATGCATTTTAAATTTTTTATCAGTTTCTACCCATTCTACTTCGTAAACTGGCAGTAATGTATTATCATATCGATAAATAGTTTCTTCTGGAACTGTTGGAACAGCTTCTTCTCCTGCTCTAATACCATCTGTCATTGGAACACCGTTTGCTCCAACTAAATTTCTTATATAATAAGAGTTATAACCTAATGCATGATTATCCCAAAGCTAATTTATATTATCTCTTTCTTCTCTAGATAATTTATCTCCGTATCTATTAAGAATTTCATCTCTAGTTAAGAAGGTTCTAATAACAACTCGATAAGAATCTTTTATATAATTAGAATTAGGATTTAAATCTGGAAATACATTTCTTGGGTCTAAACATCTTATCTAAATATTCTTTTTATTACTAGTAGATTCTACTTTATAAAAAGTATATCCACTAACAAGTAAATCTAGTAATAATTGTCTTAGTTTTTGAATTAAATCTATATTTCTAGATTGAATAATATATTCTACTATATTCTATCCAGCAATTTCATATTCGGAAATAAAGTTTTCATTTATATCTTCTACTAATTTATCTAATTGTTCTTTAATATTTAAATCAGTCAAATCTTTATTTCCAGCAAATTGTACTAAATTATTTTTTAAGTTGCTTCTTAATAAATTTGCACATTCATTAGCAATTTTTAATTGCTTTTCTCTAAATATATTATTTATAGTTTTAGCATCTTTACAAGATACTTTTGGAAGTATAGGAACATCTAAATATTCTCCTATAAGTGCATCAACATGTTTTCTAATTAAAGGAATAAATTCTACAGATGTTGGCTATCCTAGACCATAATTTTCTTCTAGATACTGAAACTATTCTTTATCTCTTTTACAATTATAGTAGTTATATGCTTTTTGTATTTTTGTTTTTTCTTTAACTAATTCAGCTATAGCTTTATCAGTTTTATCAACAAGCACGTTTCTATTCATCTTCTGGTTCATATTTATATCCTGTAAAGAATTGAGCTTTTATTAATTGTCTTGAAATTAATTCTTTCTCAATAAACTTTAAAAAATCTTCTGCGTTTAAATCAGCAGCTATCATTATAGGTCGTATGTCAGGATTTCCTAAGTCTAAAACTAGTTTATATCCCTCTGGACCAGTTCCTAATTTTGTAACACTTAGACCTCCAACATACTTACATTTATAATATTTTTCGATTAGGTCTAAGATAGCTAATTCTAAATTATTCATCTATAATTTGGATTACTTGAAATTGTTTGTCCATGAGTTGAAAGATCCCATTTATATCTGACTTGATATTCTTTTTTATTGGGAATTACTCCGAATTTTCTATATCCTTTTTCATCAATATAATATCCTATGTCATTAAAACCTTCTGAGACAGGTTTTTCTTTTCTAGGTATAATATCACTTAATTCCTCATCAGCTATTTCTGCCATCGCCATTGCTGCTATAATATCAAATTTACCTTTATTTTCATCAGTATATTTTTCTAATTGCTATAACATTTCTAAAAACCATATGTTATGACAATAGTCCTCAACATAATCAGCAATTAAATCAGTTTGATGATCAATCATTGCTATTGTTGCTGTAGTACCATACTAGTTTACATTTACTTTTCTTTTAAGTGGATCTGAAGAACATACACGTGGTCTTTTCATAAAATACTACATAAACTTATTACTTCTTGCATAAGTTATAATAGACATACGAGTAGCTTCTAAATTAGCCTAACAATTATACCACATTAATAGTGCCATTGTCTATTTATAAGCATCTCTTATATCATTAGGTCTATCTAAGTAATAAGCGACATAAGTAGGTTCTTTCATTCCATATACCCTTCTTTTAATAACTGTACAAAATTTAGAAGGATTTTTTGTATTTTCAGAAGTCTCTAATGCTCCTATATCAATTCCGTCTATTCCTCCAACATATAAGTTAGCAATCTTTCTAGAATAATCTTCTTCTTCTAATTCTTTACGTTCCCTATACATTTCTTCAGTTTCACCTGGTTCTTTATCTATACTTATTTCCCATAATGGGCGTTGTAGTATATGAATAGGTCCATCTGCTTTAGGAATAAACTTCACTCCATTAATATATTCTCTTTCTCTTCTAGGTCCTTTATAAGTAAATTCTAAATATCCTCTTTCAATGTCAGGTTTATCCTTTATAATTCTTATTCTAATAATTTGGTCAGCAATTTTTACTTTATTAAACTTATTAACACCTTCAGCAGCAAATGCTTCTTCTGCTGTAAAACACTGTTCAGCTTTATAATCAAGTAAAGTTTTTGGATCTTTAATAGAATCTCTTCTGGCTTGATAAAATTCTTTCTATTTATTTATTAAATATTCACCTCTATCACCTACATAACCTTTTTTATTCATAGTTATATAAGCTGGCATAAAATATCCTGTTTCAACCCAATCACCAGTTTCTGTATAATTATGTCGAAAAGGTAGAACAAGAAAATCAGTTGGATTATAATATACTTTATTTAATCCTTCTAAAGCGGGTCCTTCATCTCCACCTGTTCCAGCAGCCATTATTACTCCAACTTTGTTACCTCCAACAGTAACAAGTTCTTCAGCTTTAATGAAAGAACGTTCAAGAATTGGGTTAGATCCAGCCTCCTCTAAGAAAAGAAACTACACACGATCACCACGCATTTTTCTATCTTTATCAACAATTATACCTTCTATTTGCGAACCAAATCCAGTTTCAATTTTCTAACCATTTACAACTTTATAATAAGTTGAACGTTTTTTAGTATTTGTATTTACAACCTAACGAAGTTTTAACATTCCTGCATCTGTATTATCATCAGTAAAGGATAATCCGTTCCATATTTTATCAAGAGTTTTAGTAACATAGTTACCATCAAATGCAGTAAGTAGACATATACTGTTCTTAAAACAATTAAAAAAACAATCAAATATAGAAGCATTTATTTCACTTGCGCCACATCCACGATTTTTCATAAGAGCGGCATTTCTTCTAAGCACTCTACATAGTTCAAAGTAATGAAAAAATTCATACTAATAAACAAAGAATCTTGGAAATATAACAGTTCGACTATCACCAGCTTTCTCCTACTCTGTATTAGGAAGTTGATAATAATTTAAAAAATAATAATTAAATCCAGTAATAGTATATCCATTAATGGTTAATCCTTCTTTACAACGTTTATATTCTTTATTCCAAAAATCCCTATAAAGTTTAGAACCAGGATAATAAGAACAGTAATGTCCTGTTTTAAGAAACTAATTACGAGCTTCTACAAACCATTCGGGATTAAAGTCTAATCCTTCAGTTTCCGTGATTGGTCTATATCCAGTTATTTCGTAAGAAAGTCTTTTATCAAAACAGTCAATCTAATCTCCTATTTTAACATCCCATTTTCCTTCTTTTTTAACAGGTTCAATGTATTCTTCTTCTATTTGCTGTTGAAGTTCTTCCTATTTTTCTTGAACCTCTTCTATTATAGATTTTATTTCCTATGGAACTTCTGGGACTGGATTTTTTCTTGGTCTTCCTCTTTTCTTTTTAATAACAGGTTCACTCATCAGGCATAAATCCTTCAACAGCTCCTCCTCTTATCTAACTTTGTTCTGCAAGTTCCTTCTTAACAAGTGCTTCAATCTGTTTTAAACTTTCAATTTGTTTAACAGACTAATCCATCGCTCTCTAAATATCAGAAATCTTAACTAAAGGTTTCCCCTATTCATCAGTTGCATTTAAATCAATATTTTGAAAGTAATCAATTATTTTATCTGTTACTTCCTAACTTGCTTGTAATAATCTAACATATCTATTTGAATCTTGTAACGATACATATTTTCTACAAGCAGCCCTAAATTCAGGATTTTCCCATTCTTCTTCAGTAATTTCTGCATCCTTTAAAGCAGCTTCATGTCTTTCCTAATTACTAAATCCAGAATAAGGAGATTTCCAGTCAATCGCTAAATAAATGTAAGTAAATTCTCTATCAGCTCTTAAATGGTCTAATCCACTAGGGTCTTTTTTACATTTGTTTCTGGAAGGTTCTAATAACTTTCTAAATTCTTCAATAAGAACTAAGTCTGCAGTTATTAGTTGTGCCCTTCCAGTTTTCTAATCATAATCCCATATATTCATATTACATATATTTTAAATTTAACACTTTTTACCATGCTTAGCTTTAAATTCTTTTATAGCATTTTGTTTTTTAGGAGCAGTTACCTAACCTCCGTCTTCTTTTTTCTTACAACCACATCCAACACGTCCTCCTTTTTTATAATAATAAAGTTCATAATCATCAGGACATTGATGTTTAAGACTCTTAATATAATTTAATTTAGCTCCGTGTCTTGCAGCTTGAGTTTTGCTTTGTACTGCTTGAGCAAATGCTTGAGCAGCTTGAGTCATATCTTGAGTTTCCTAATAAGTCTAAACAGCTACTTGTAAAGCTTCTGGATTTTGTTGTACTATTTGAATAACTTGTTTTGGATCAGCTTTTAAAGTTTGTGCTAATCCCTGTATAAATTGCATTAAGGCTTCTTGTTGTCCACCTTGTTGAAATTTTCTAATCATACTAATATTAAGTCTTTAGTTGAAAATACGGCTTCTTGTAAATAACCGTCTTTAGTAAACCATCTGCAACGAACTCCTCTTAACACATCATGTCCGTTGTTTCTTATAATACTCCTTTCAATACGTTGAACCATCATTGTAGGTTTATTAGGAATATCTTGCTTTATCATACATACGTCTCCTGGAGAGAAGAACGTCTTTTCCTCTTCAATTTTTACCATTTTTTATATTTTTAAATCGTTCAGACAAACCTTCATTAATCGTAACTAATACTCTTGTCTCATTAACTAACACTAAACCTTGCTTATAAAACGGGACTGGACAAGCTGAAGGCTTTGTATACATAATAGTATCATTTGGTCTACACCATTTACATTCAGGACCAACTTCTTGAATTACTCCTACTAATATAAATGATTCTTCCTCTTCTATTTGTCCATTATCAGTATTTTTATAAATAGGTCTTTGTCCACCTAAATCTGTAATAATATTTCCTTCTCTTACAATCCTTTGGAAAGGATTTTCATCGAATTGTTTTACTAGAACATAATTACCAATAGGCATTATTTCAATTTTTTCAGCATTCTCTGCTATCATATTAGAATAATCAACTAAGTTTTGAGAATGTTCATTTAATTTCTCAACATACATATCAACTTGTTCATTGAACTTCTTAACATTTCTTTCTCTTATAACATCATCAGCTGTTTTTCCATCTAAAGTCATAATTCTTGTTGTACTTTCTCCCATATTAGCATAAGCTAATTTTTCATTCTCACTTAAAATAGGTCTGTCTTCCATATTACCATTTATTTAATAAACATTTTTCATTTTCTACAGTTGTCTTAGATTTTATTGGACAACCGCATTGGTCACACACGTGAATTTTCATATATTTAACATTATGTGGACACATACTACATATATATCTTCTATGTTTAGTTTCATCTGAAGTATATCCGATTAGATTCCTCCAATTACCAATTATTATATTTTTAATTTTTAAAAAAATACTTTTTACCATTTTCCTGCTACACAATGACTATTTGGGTTATTCATTTTTACTGACATTATACATCCACATCCTTTAATATATCCTGCTTTAGCCCTAGGACTTATTTCATCTGTGTCAGGATTAATCCATAAATCTGAATTACAAGTATCATTACTTCTTTTAAATATAGGACATCTATCACATATCTCTTTTCTTTCTTTAATATTGAATTTTCTCATATTTCTATTTTTGTTTTTCTAAGATTAATTGTTTCTTATAATATTTAAGCATCTTTTCTACGTCATCTTTTAAATAACTACAATGGTAAAGTGTATTATTTCCATCATGGTCATAATGATTAATAATTAAATTTTTAATTACAAAATTAGGATTTAGCTTTTGAATCATCCAAGCATAAGTAGATAATTGTAATTGATAATGATTAAAATTACATTCATCTAAATTTGATAATGGATATTTCATTCTTTTAGTACTTCTAATGGATGAATCATAAAATCCTTTAAGATCAATTTTTTTATTACTTTTATGATCAATAATATTTATTTCATTACCATTCTTTATTAAAAGATCTATTTGTCCAGCAAGATGAATACTTCCGTCTTTAGAATCCCAATAAATTAAGTATTCTGGATATACACCGTATTCTAAGTCTAATTCAGAATAATCTTTTTTACATATAAATTTACCTCCTATTCCAAATTTTTCTAGTTTAACATTCTCTCCAGCTTTATAAAAACTATTTTCTAAATCAGAGTGTATTTTAGTTCCTCTTTCACAAGATTCCTTATTAATTCTTTGCCACTCATCAAGTATATCTTGTTGGACTTTGTTTAAAATATTTTCATCAATATTATAAACCTCTAATAAATCTTTAGAAATTTTTTTAGATTTCCATATTCCTCCTTTAATTGATTTCCATTCGTTTGCAGGAATAAGTTTTTCTAATGCTTTATATTTAGATACAAATTCTTTATCAAATTCTCCAGCAAATTTTTCTATTAATGTAGTTACACTAATATAATTAATAGAATTGTCCTTTAAGTTTACATATTTATGAGGACCTTCTAAGAATCCTACATCTCCATTAACCTTATCATATTTCATTTTCCATAATCATTTTAATACTTTAAGAATTATCTTTTATATAATTTAAAATTCCTTCTACATGAAGTCTTACTATTTCGTGAAACCCTATATCACTAGTTAAATATTCTACATCCTTTTTATTATCCATAAAAAAGTTTTCAGTTAATACAGCTGGGCAACTAGTATGTTTGAGAACATAAAATTCAGCTTCTTTATCAGGATCTCCGTCTGTAAAATCTGTTCTTAATTTCTAAGTATTTTTAAAATTAGACTTTGCTGAATTATATATACAAGTTGCTAACTTATCAGCTTTAGTTATACCTTTTGTAGTATAAATTTCCCACCCGGTAGCATTATGCCATTTGCCGTCAGAACCTGCAGCATTAACATGAATAGAAATATAAATACAATTTTTATATTTTGAAACTAAGTTATTAACTATTTTACATCTATATTTTAGTTCATCACTTTGTTTCATTTTTAAATCATCTTGTTCTACATCTATAAATACATTATATCCCATTTCTTTTAATATTGGATATAATGCTTTACATACTTTTCTAGAATACAAATATTCTTTAAATTTTCCGTCAGGAGAACTTTTACCTGAAATACTTTTCTAATGTGCAGTTCCGAGTATTATAGTTATCATTTCTTATTACTTTCATAATCAAGTAATATTGCTAATTTCTAAATTGAAGGTAATATAGTTCTCTAGTAAGACGAATTATAATTTTTAGGTTCTTTATAAAGAATTATAATTAAACCTAATTCTTGTGTCTTTCCTTCAATTGTAAAGAATGATATAGCATTTGCATCACTTGCTTTTACTAATCTATATAACTTTGGTAATGAATATTTCATTTTAGAAATATTGTCAATCTGTACAAAACT
>JAEEGL015604240.1_pt1 | contig 10466 bp, 9 predicted proteins | sample 9134231 | NCBI WGS metagenome assembly JAEEGL01 (sample SAMN16246548, study PRJNA631951) | gut metagenome | biome: gut microbiome; feature: rumen; material: fiber-attached | host: Bos | place: Iran: Karaj | collected 2018-10 | reverse complement strand
TTTACGATTATTGGTTCTATCTTATTACAAATGATTGTTATTAATGTTCCAACATTATCTAAATTTTTGAAAATATCAAGTTTATCTTTAAATACAGTAGTTCTATCTTTTATCTTTTCATTATTTATAATTGTTGTAGCAGAAGGATATAAATTTTTATATAGAAAGTTTACTTCACAAAAATAAGAGAATTTTAAATTCTCTTTTCTTATGGTAAAATAATAATATATTATGACTCAACCATTGGTATGTGTAATTAATTTATGGCTTATTATATAATGAAGTCATGAAAGGAGAGATAGTTCATGGATTTAATTAAGATTGGAAAATTTATTGCTGATTGTCGAAAAAACAAAAATATAACACAAGAACAATTAGCAGAAAAACTATATATTACAGATCGAGCAGTATCAAAATGGGAAAGAGGGTTATCACTTCCTGATGCTGATAAGATGCTTGATTTATGTAAAATCTTAGATATTAATGTTAATGAGCTATTAAATGGTGAGAAGATTAGTATGAAAGATTATGATAAGAAGAATGAAGAATTATTAGTTGAGATGGCAAAACAAGAAGAACAAAAAAATAAAAGATTAATGCTTGATATGTGGGTTTTAACTATTTCAGCTTTAATATTTTATTTAGGCATTATTACTTTGGCATCTTTAACATTAGAAGATGGACCAGTATTAGGAACAGTTGTGTGTATATCAACAATATTATTTGTATGTGTTGCTTTCTACGGATTAAAACTTGAAACTAGTGCCGGTTATTATGAATGTCAAAAATGTCATCATAGATTTAAGGAAGATAATTATTTTAAAGCAATGATAACACCTCATATTGGAACAAGTAGATTCTTTAAATGTCCTAATTGTGGTATGAGAAGTTTTGCTAAAAAAGTAATGACTAAAGAAAAAGAGAATTAATTATTCTCTTTTTTTATGATAAAATACTATATGTTATGAAAACGGGCGCATATTCCAGTTAAAATTGGTAGAGTATAAAGTTTATTTATTATATGATTATTCTCGAAAGAAGGGATAAAATGGAAATTGGAAAAAAGATAACAGAATTAAGAAAGAAGAAGGGTTTATCACAAGAAGAACTAGCAGAAAAAGTTGGTGTTGCAAGACAAACAATATCAAAGTGGGAGTTAGGTGAAACGTCACCTGATTTAAAACAAGGTAAAGAATTATCTAAAATCTTTAATGTTAGTCTAGATGAATTAGTTGATAATGATATTAAAGATATTTTAGTAGAAAGAACATCTAATACGGAAAAACTTGCAGGTTTAATATTAAAATTAATTCGCTTTGTTGTGATTTTTGTAATCGTGGCTCCTATTCTTTATATCATGTTATACATTGTTGTTAGAAATATAAGAGAAAGTAATAAAGGTAATTTAATGGATGTAACGATAACATGTACCTTACATGATGAAAAATATAGTTACTCTTTTAATTACTATGAACAAACCGGTGAGATTAAAGCTGCTGGTGGAGATGGGTATCTTGCAAACATCACAAATGTCGATAAGTATGGTGATGCTTATCAAGCTTTAGATGTAATTGATGCCTATGTTAAAAATAATGGTGGATCTTGTACAAGAAGTGAACCAATAATATCTAATGAGAATAATTAATTTATTCTCATTTTTGTTTTACAACAAATTGTATATATGATAAAATAAAACTCGTTTTTTGAGGTACTTATGAATGAAGAAAGATTATTTCATGAAAACGAATATGTTATTACCGATGATGATTTTAAAAAATATAAATTATTAGTTCATGAAATATATCGAAATGAAAAATTAACTAACCATAAAGAATTAGAGTCTTTTAGAGATAATATTTTTATTTTATTTACAATTTATAATCTAGATAGTATGTATTCAGAAGAAGGTGACATCAAATATTGGACAATTTTTCTTGATAAAGCAGTGTATATAGCAAAAACCTTAAAAGATTATACAATTGATCCTAAAATAATTAATTATGTTGATTGTTTAATATATGATCCTTTAGTATTTATAGAAGTACTTGCAACTTTATTTGTTCCAGAGATTGTAACTAATCATGTTGTATACATGAATTCATGTCGTAAGATAATCGATTTATTTTGTACTCATGGTATTGCTTTTTCTAAAGAGGAATATGATAGTGGTAATAAAGAACTTGATTATTATTTTACATATTTTAGAAGTTTAATTAATACGGGTATGGACTTGAATGATATTCGTAATGAAGATCGTATGTTAGCTATTATTTTTGCACATCTTCATAAAAAAGGTATCGTTGATTATTCGTTATTTGATAGATATTTATTTAACAAAAATTTATATAAAGATTTAGTTAGAATGAATATTAATATTACAGATGATACAGGTGGCTTTAATTATGAAAACACGGAAAAGTTATTAGAAAACTTTGATTTTATCTTTAATAATAGTAACGTCGTAATTCGTTAAAAAACTATAAAGATATTGACTATTATAGCAATTTGTGATACTATAACGGTCGTCTTTTGAAGGGGGATTTAAAATGAATTTAAAGATTAGATTAGCGAGTGCCGCTTTAGCAGCAACACTTGCAACAAGTGCTTTTGTTGTAGTTCCAACGACAGCACTAGCTACTACAAAAGATATTAAAGTAGTAGAAAATCAAGAAACAGGAGAAGAACATTTAGAATATGATGTTCAAAAAGGAGATACTTTATCACAAATTAGTGTATATTTAGTAAACCGTTTTTGGAAAAATGGTGAAATACCTGAAGAAGATATTAAGATGTTTAAAGAAGATCCTAATACTAAATGTAGATTCTGGACAGGAATTGTATATTATTACGTTCTAACAAAAAATGCTGAATTAGAAGCACAAGGAAAGAAAGGTAATGTAAGAAAATTAGTTCTACGTCCTGATAAACCAGATATTCCAGTTCCAAGTACTTATGAAGAACTTAAGTTCTATACTGCAATGTCTAAGAAAACAGGATTCCATGCTGCATATTGTAAAGCAAATCATATTTATTCTAAACCAAAAACTATTTATATTGACAAAGCAGATGCAATTAGAAGAATCCAAGAAGTATTTAGAACATTATCACCAGATAGAGTAGTTGAAGTTAGTGATAAAATGTTAGCTACTTACTTAAAAATGATTAGTGGTGTAGATGCTAAATTCGTATTAAAAGATGGAGCTAAACCACTTAAAGGTGACGATAACTGGAGATTCTATGAATTAGTATTATATCCAGAAGAAGTAGAAGCTCAAATTGAAGGAACAAAAACTAAATAGTAATAAATAAAGAGATATCATTGATATCTCTTTTTTATTTTCTTGAAGATATAAAGGTACTTTGATATTATAAAGTTGTATATATTGTTTTAAAGGAGATGATTGTAAAATGGGTATATATAACTTAAAAGTAAAGAAAAGAAATGGTGAAGAATTTGATCTATCAACTTTAAAAGGAAAAGTATCATTAGTTGTCAATACAGCAACAGGATGTGGTTTTACACCTCAATATGCAGCTATTGAAGAATTATATGAAAAATATCATGATCAAGGATTTGAAGTATTAGATTTTCCTTGTGATCAATTTGGACACCAAGCTCCTGGAACAGATGATGAAATACATGAGTTTTGTACAGCTAAATATCAAACACAATTTGATCAATTCGCTAAAATTGAAGTAAATGGTGAAAATGAAAGTGAAGTCTTTAAAATATTAAAAGAAGAACAACCAAAAGAAGAAGTTATTGGCTTAAAAAATAAAATGGCGATGAAAGCAATTGCTAAAATAAGTAAAACCTGTATAAAAGATAATGATATTGTTTGGAACTTTACTAAATTTTTAGTTGATAAAGAAGGAAATGCTATTAAAAGATATAATCCTACTTTTGATCCTAAAGATATAGAAGATGATTTAAAAGAATTATTATGATAAATACTAGTGGTTATGAATTAAGTACAGCAATTACTAATTTATTAATATTTATTACTAGTTTAATATTAATCTTTAAAATAAAGAATAAATCTTTTAAATGGTTTTATTCCTTTATATTAATTGATTCTTTGATGGGAGTAATCGTCCATGGTATAAAGATGAGTTCTTTATTAAATACAATATTATGGATTATTTTATATTTATTATTTTGTATAACTTTTAATTTACTATTACATATCTTTTGTAATATGAAAATAAAGAAAGTATTAATAATATCATTATTATCATTTATTATGATGTTTGGTATATATATGTTAGCTATTAAGAAAAATATTATTAATTTAGATAATATTGTTATGCTTATATATGCAATAATTATTGTATTAATTAGTTTATATAAGATTATAAAAAAACCATTTATTAATAAATTATATATATTAGGTATTATTATTCAAATAATTGGTATTATCCCAATATTCTTTAAAATAAATATATGGTATTTAAACTATAATGGAATATGTCATTTATTTACTTTAATAACAATTATAATATTTTATTTTGGTATAAAGAAGGAAAATGAGAAAGCACTTAAATAATTAAGTGCTTTTTTGTAAAAAGATGTAAATATAAATAATTTATAAATATATTAATTATTAGATATTGTAGAATTGTTTTTTATATTATAAAATTTTATTATAGGAGAATATATGAAAAAGAAAACAAATATATTAAAAGAAAAAAGTAATAAAAAGAGAAAAATAATAACATCATTGTTATGTGTATCATTATTTTGTGTTTTTAGTATCTTTTTAATGGTAACATTCTTTGATCAACCTTCAAAAACAAATGATAAAACAGTTGTTGATGATAGTAGTGAAAAAGAAAATGATGTAGAAAAAGTAGATGATGAAGTTACAACAAGCTATGTTGTATCATTTAATACGGATGGTGGAAGTTATATTGAATCTGTTACTGCATTCGAAAATGAAATAATTGATATTCCAGAAGAACCTTATAAAGAAGGATATACGTTTGATAAATGGTTATTGAATGGAAAAGAATATGATTTTGATACACCAATTAGAGATAGTATTGAACTTGAAGCATCGTGGATTGGTAATGCGGTAACATTAGGTGAAAATACTAAATATACAATTTATTATCATAAAAGTAGTTTAGTAAATAGTAAAACACCTGTAATTACTAAAATAGAATGTATTAAGAATAAAAAATGCCAATTAGGAAAAAAAGGAACAAGTACAAAAACTGGATATGTTTTTGCAGGATGGTCTACAGAACCTAATATTACTTATGATAAATATGGATGGACAAATTGGAGTGGTATTTGGAAGTATTCAAATGGCCAATATGGAATTAAAAACAACGAATTACATTTATATGAGATTCTAATTAAGAAAGATACATTTAATATTGGATATTATATTAATGGTGTAATTGAGTATAGTACATGTAAAACAAACTCAAACTGTTCTATTAAAGACGGTCTAGATAAAGAAGGATATAAATTTAAAGGATGGACAACATATAGTAATGGAAACGATGATAAATATGGTTGGACAGGATGGAGTGGCCCATGGATATATACAAATGGAGAATGGGGTATAACTAATAATACATTAATCTTATACCCAAGATATTCTGTTAATAACAATTATGTAATTAATTTTAACGGAAATGGCGGTATTGGACTAATGGGAAGTTATGTCTGCGAAACTGGTAAAAGCTGTAGAATAAGTGGATCTAAATTTGTAAGAGACGGATACACATTTAGAGGTTGGTCAACTAGTAGAGAAGGTAAAAAAGATGAATATGGTTGGACAAATTGGAGTGGAACATGGAATTTTAAAAATGGTGAAAGAGGAATTAAAAATAATACTTTAACACTATTTGCTATTTGGGTTAAAGTGCCTGGAAATCCAATTCAAATTAAATATGTATCTAATGGTGGCTCTGGTAGTATGTCAAGCCATGTTTGTAATCGAGGATCAAGGTGTGCTATTAAGGCAAATACTTTCTCAAGAGAAGGCTATGATTTTATTGGATGGACAACAAGAAGTGATGGCATAGATGATGGATTTAAATGGACAAATTGGAATGGTACATGGATGTATCATAATGGCTATTATGGAATCAAAAATAATACATTAACTTTATATGCAATGTGGGAAAAAGAGAATCCGAATAAATATACAATAAACTATTATGGCAATGGAGCTACTGGAGGATATGTTCCAAGTACTATATGTGTGACTGGTACAGAATGTGTTTTAGAATTTGATGGATATACTAGAGATGGTTATATTTTTACTGGTTGGACAACAAGAAGCGATGGAATTGATGATGGGTATGGCTGGACTGGCTTTGGAAACATATGGAAATATACAAATGGCGAATGGGGAATAAGCAAAAATACTTTAAATTTATATGCAAAATGGATGCCATTAGGTTCACAAAATGGTTATCGTTTATATGACTCTTATACAAGTCCTACGTTAGTTTATAATATATATAAGAATAATAAAGAAGAATATATTTCTAAAATATGGGTAGCTGATTCATATAAACAATTTAAAGTTGCATTGTATGATCCACATGGACAAGGTTCAGCAAATGAAAACGCAATTTTAACCAAAGAAATTAATCAAAATGGATATCAAAATAAGGGTTTAATTGCTGTAAATGGTAGTTTCTTCGAAAATAAAAATAGTTCTAAATCATATATAAGTAAAAATGTTATAATAAATAATGGAGTAGCAGTAAGAGATAAAGGAAATTCATCAGCGGTAATTAGTGTAAGTGCTTCTAGATGGTTAAATCAATTTGTTGGAATGTCTTCATCAGAGATTTTATCATATGGAGTTAAATATACTGCAGTAATTTCAAGCGATGTTGATGGAAAGAAAAAAGATGATACATCACAAAAACCTAACGATAGAACGATAATATGTCAAATTGGTAAAAACGCTTTTATAATTGGTAGTTGTAAAACTACTTATCCAAATTTGTGCTTTAATAAAATGAAGGAGTTTGGATGTTCTATTGGTTATAATCTAGATGGAAGTGCAAGCCAAAGATTAACAATAAAGAAAAATACAAATAATTTGAAAGAAGTTATTCATAATAGTAGACTTATACCAGATATGGTATACTTAGTTGAACAATAGAGATTATAAAAAGAACAATTATTTATTTAATTGTTCTTTTTTTATTTACACATATAAATTTCACAAATATTTTATTGACTATAAATTAATATAAGGTTTAAAATATTATTAGAATAGCGACGTCTATTGTTTGAAGGAGGATGAGAAAAAAAGATGAAAGCAATGGTTGGTTCAAGTGTGCAAAAAGACAGCTTTAAAGCTGGTGTTGAAACCGCAAAAAAGGCATTGAAGGGATTAAAAAAACCTAGAGTTGGTTTATTATTTACTTCAATTAAGTATAATCAAAAAGAAGTTATACGAGGAATTAAATCTGTAAGAAAAGGATTAAAAGTACTTGGATGTACTTCATCTGGTGCTATTATGACACCAGAAGGAATTATTTCATCAGAAGATGGATTTGCAGGTATGATGGTACTTGATGAAAACGAGTTACGTGTTGGTGTTGCCGGTTCTTCAAGAGGAACTGATCCAAGAGCAACAGGTAGAAGACTTGCTAAAGAAGCAATGGCTAATGCTGCAAGAAAAACAGCTCCAGTTGCCTTTGCAATGTTTGCATCTCCTGCAGAAGAAGAATATTATTTAAAAGGTATTCAAGATGTTATTGGCGAAGTTCCAATGTTTGGTGGAAGTGCTGCTGATGATGCTGTAGCAGGAGAATGGAAAATATTCTGTGAAGACAAAGTAGTTGGTGATGGATGTGCTGTAGCATTCTTCTATACTACAAAAGCTATTAAGAATGTCTTTACAGGAGCATTTGAAGAAACTGATACTGTTGGTTTAGTTACGAAAGTTAAAAATGATCGTTGTATCGTTGAAATCGATCATGAACCAGCACTTAAAAAATATGCTAAATGGATTGGCATGAAAGCAGATGATTTGATGGGACAAAATTTACTTGTTGCATCAATACCACATGCAGTAGGTGTTAAGACACTTCAAGGTGATTTAACTGCTGTACGTCACCCAATGATTGGTAATAAAGATTATTCATTTAATGTAGGTGCTAAAGTAGCAGAAAAAACAGCTATGATCTTACTTAAGAATGATGTTAAAGGTCTAATTAAAGGAGCAAGTGACACTATTAAAGAAGTTAAAAATGGCTTTAATCCAGGAGGATTATTCCTAGTACATTGTGGAGGAAGAAAACTTCATATTGGAGATAAAGTAGATGAAGACTTCAAAGCAATTAAAAAAGCTTGTGGTGAAACACCATTTATCGTAGCCTTTACATTTGGTGAATATGGTCAAATGAATCATAGTGGAGCTACTATTTGCGGATTATCATTATCATTCACAGGTTTTGCTAAATAGGTGATATTATGGCAAAAAATTTAATTGGAACAGAATGGAAAGAAGCTTCTAATGGAGCTGTTATAAAAATTGTAAATCCAGCAACAGGTACTTTAATTGATACAGTACCTGAAAGTACAAAACAAGATTGTGATAAAGCAGTACAAGCTGCTAAAAAAGGTCAAAAAGAATGGGTTAAAAAACCTATGCATGAAAGAGCAAGTATTTTAATGAAATTTGTATCTTTAGTTGAAAAACATAAAGATGAACTTGCAAGACTATTAAGTAATGAAACAGGTAAACCAATAAGTGAAGCATATGGTGAAATCGCTAATGTTTCAATTGGTGTTCCCGCATTTTGTGAAATGGCAAAACATTTATATGGTAATGTCATTCCAGCAGGACAAGAAATGGGACAAGAATGTACAATGCAATATACAGAACAAGCACCTCTTGGTGTAGTTGTTGCTATTATTCCATTTAATTTCCCAAGTGATTTGTTTTGTCAAAAAATACCACCTGCATTATTAATGGGTAACTCTGTTATTATGAAACCATCTCCACATAATCCATTAACATTAAATAGATATGCTGAGTTATTAATGGAAGCAGGAGTTCCTGGTGGTGCTATTAACGTAATTAATGGTACTGGTGGTTTTGCTGCTCAAGCTCTAGCTGCTAATCCTGGAGTTAACCTAGTTAGTTTAACAGGAGCAACTAGAAGTGGTATTGAAACAATGAAAACATGTTCTGATAACTTAACACACTTGATGCTAGAATTAGGTGGTAATGATGCCTTTATTTTAGATAAAGATGGTGATGTTGACTTAGCAGTTGAAGAAACTATTTGGGGAAGATTCTATAATACTGGACAAGTATGTTGTGCTTCTAAACGTTTCTTAATTCATAATGCTGTTAAGAAAGAATATATAAGAAAACTAAAAGCAAGAATTGCGAAGATTAAAAGAGGTAAACCAAGTGATCCTAAAACTCAACTTGGATGCTTAGTATCTGAAGAAGCTGCTAAAAATGTTGAAAGACAAGTTAATCAAACAGTTGAAGAAGGAGCTAAAGTTATTCTTGGTGGTAAGAGAAAAGGTGCCTTCTATGATCCAACAATTATTGATGGTGTAACAAAGAATATGGCAGTTGCTAAAGATATGGAAATCTTTGGACCAGTTGTATCAATAATTGGTTTTGATAATATTAATGAAGCAATTAAGATTGCAAATCAATCATCATTTGCTCTATGTGCTTGTATTATTACAAGAAATATGAATAATGCGTTTAAGATATCTCGTCAATTAGAAGCTGGTGGTGTTATTATTAATGGAGCATCATTCTTTAGATCATTTGAAATGCCATTTGGTGGTTGGAAATACTCTGGAATTGGTAATGAAGGAGTTATGACAACTCTAAAAGAAATGTCTAGAACAAAGACAGTTATCTTAAAAAATATTTATAAATAATATAAAAACATCTCATATGAGATGTTTTTATTTTGTAATAGATCATTTATGATACAATAAAGATAGAAGGTGAATATGGAAGAGAAGAGAATTAGTTTTTATGAATTAATGGAAATAATGAAAAAAGAGAAAAAGAGAAGTGATAATGTTTTTAAGATAATGACTGTAGGTATTCCTATAATTGTTTTACTTACAATCTTTATTGAAAATTTTTATGTTCTTGCAATAACATATGGTATTTTTTATTTAGTTTCATTAATATCTTTTATTTTAATAAATAAAAATTATGATAAAAGAATGACTGAATTAGAAGAAAGACAAGGAGAAATTGATAATTACTGTGTTGAACTTGAAAAATCGGTTTATCTTACCAAAGAAAGTTTAATGATATTAAGTGGTAAGGCCGTTAAGAATATAATAATTAGATTAGATGATATTATTTCTGTTAGAAAATATACTGATGGTGAAGGTATACCTTCCATTAGAATAGAAACAAAAGATAAAAAATCAACAAATATTCGATATAAAGAAGAAGTTCTTAAAAGATTAGAGGTTTATAATAGTTCAAATG
>JAEEGL015144858.1_pt1 | contig 10466 bp, 6 predicted proteins | sample 9134231 | NCBI WGS metagenome assembly JAEEGL01 (sample SAMN16246548, study PRJNA631951) | gut metagenome | biome: gut microbiome; feature: rumen; material: fiber-attached | host: Bos | place: Iran: Karaj | collected 2018-10 | reverse complement strand
CTGCTTGGCAAGGTCAACTGGAAAGGAACGTATCAATCCAGCTGTGATCTGGCCGAGACCCGTACCGAACAGTTCTGTGAAGAGATAACTGTCTCCAAAGAGATTGTAGCGACTTTATTGCTCGCTGCCGGCGGCAAGGGTGGCGTCAGCGTCGGAGGTGGCGGCGGTGGCTCCAACGATGATCTCACCAACTGGGACGGAACGAAGAAGAAGGATAGAGGGAGAAGAATGTGATGGGTCTGGCTCTTCTTCAAGGCCTGGACACGAGCGATCGTAATATTTGAGGTTATGATGCTACTGGTTTGAATCATCGCTTTTTTCCATGCGAAGACGGAATTCACAAAGAGACACATAGAAAGAAGATCTAGGATATTGCTAACTCATATAATATTAGTGGAATATGACATAGAAGGGAACGTTTTTTTTGTTAAATTTGCCTTGCAATACTTTTGCAAGACATATAAAACATAGCATTTGCTATTTATTCGGTACTTAAGGAACCTAGGAAATTTCTAAAGCGATAGCCGGATAAGTCAGTGAATGTCTGCGCTTTGGCGTGGACACGACTTATCTATTTATCGCGGCTTCCTAGGGCCCCTTAAGTGTGGATGAGAACCGATCCACGCTTTTTTGGGCCCTACGGAAACCGCATGTCGGATAGATCAAATGCCAGATATGATAGCGCAGACTGTCCATGATTACAGACCTTCTCGCCATAAGCGAGGTAAGATCGTTCCTGGCGTCATCGCCTAGGCACAAACTCTTAATAGCCAAGGATTACAAAGCAGTCCCTGGCGAGGCTATCGATTTGAGTCTTACTTTGGCGAAGTGGATAAGGTCCTACGGAATGCGCGATAAGAACTTCCCCTATTATTGCCAAATAGAGATTAATAACTGTATGAACGCCGTCACAGTAATGACTGATGACGCGGAGACTATTATTCCAGTAACAAATATTGGAATACTCTTCGAACCGGCAATAGAGTTTTCACCAGAAGCCTTCCTTAAGAGATATTCAAAAAATGATATCCTGGTTCTTTACTGGTCTGGGGCCATCAAAGGAAACCGTCTTTACCTCCCGGATGCCAATTCTAACTGCACAATTGATCTCACCGAAATAAACCACCTCGTCATATGAAGTACAGCGAAATCCTTCACTTTGAGCCTTTGACCGACCTTATCCAGCTCGATAAACTATCTGAGCCGGAATACCGTATGGATGTGGTCAAGAACTTTGTTTACCCGGACTATTTCATCAACACAACCATCCCGACTATCGTTAACAACCTTAAGTTTGGCGCTCGGGACAAGAAAGGCATCCAGATTATCGGTAATTACGGTACTGGTAAGAGCCACTTGATGTCATTGGTCTCGCTTGTGGCAGAAGATAAGACGTACCTTGACGCAATCACGAACCCAAAGGCAAAAGAGATTCTCGAGCCCATTGCAGGCAAGTTCCTTACTCTGCGCTTTGAGATGCAGACTGACCGGCCGCTCTGGGAGGTGATGACGTTCAACATTCAGCGCTTCATCAATGCGAATGGCATTGATTACAAGTTCGATTTGGAGTCGCCGCAGATGTATGGAGAGCAGCTGGACGATATGATGGCGCTTTTCGATGAGAAATACCCGGAGAAGGGCCTCCTCATCATTGTTGACGAGATGCTTTCTTACCTGCAGAACCACGCTGACCGTGGTATGCTGAACCATGACCTTCAGGTCCTGCAGACCTTTGGCCAGCAGTGTGCGAAATGCAGGATGGGGTTCATGTTTGGTGTGCAGGAACTTATTTACAAGGCAAAAGAATTCCAATTTGCATCCCAGATGCTCCTCAAGGTGAAGGACCGCTACGTGGACCTCACCATCAGAAAAGAGGAAGTGGCATATGTTGTCCAGAACCGTCTGCTCCAGAAAAATGGCAATCAGAAGCAGCTGGTACGCCAGCACCTTCAGAAGTTCATGCCGTTCTTCAGTGACCTTCATGACAGGATGGAGGAGTATGTAGAACTGTTCCCGGTGCATCCGTCTTATTTCGATAATTTCCAGAACATCCGTTTGGGACGTTCTCACCGCGAAATCCTTCGCACCTTGTCGAATCAATTCGAGCTTATCAAGGACAATGATGTCCCGTCTGACAATCCAGGCCTAATTACGTACGATAGCTATATGGAGAGGCTCCTGGCAGATCCCAGCCTCCTTTCCATCCCCGATTTCCAGACCGTGTCTGACACAATACGTCTAGTCCACGATAAGATTGAATCCAACTTTGATGGCCCCCGCAAGCGCCAGCGCCCTTTAGCAAAGCGCATTGCCAATGCTGCGGCTATAAAACTTCTTCAGGGAGAAATCAACAAGAAGAATGGTATCCGCATCCCGACCCTGGTTGATGATCTTTGCATAACCAGCGATCTTGCCGAGGATAAGCAATTCCTCGTGGACTATGTGAACAGCACTGCCAGGCTCATCATAGCTGCCACCTCCGGCCAGTACTTCGACTTTAATCCTGATAACGAAGAGTACTATTTGAGAACCGAGGGTGGCGTCAACTTTGACCAGCAGATAGTCCAGTATGCCGAGACGATGCCGGATTCCGCAAAGGATGCTTCATTCTTCCGCTTCCTTGTAGAAGTTTTGGGCAAGACCGGCAATCCTTACCGTACCGGCTTCCACATTTACCAACACGAACTGGAGTGGCGCAGCCACAAGGTTACCCGTGACGGCTACATCTTTATGGGAAGTCCCAATGAGAAATCCACCACCCAGCCCAAGCAGTATTTCTACATGATTTTCATGCCCATCTTCCAGGAGAGCAAGAAACAGCGTAATTGCGAAAGCGACGAGGTCTATTTTGTGATGGATGACCTGTCGGACACCTTCAAGACACTCATAGCGCAATATGGTGCAGCGTACACCCTGTGGAGTTCTGCTGACAGCGCCCAGAAGACCTTCTATAAGACCAAATACGAGGACCTCCTAACCAAGACCCGTAGAGAGTTCGAGGCCTGCTATCTTCGTGCAACCAAGGTCTATTTCAAGGACCAGGCAGCAAAGGCTCTGGCCTCCTTCCAGCTCCCCGGGCAGGGTGCTTCCAAGATGGAAATCTTTGATTCCGTAGCAAGTGCCGTCTTTGAGGAGCAGTTCACAGAACAGCTTCCCAAGTATCCGGCCTTTGTGTATGCGCAGTCGGTCATTTCTCATGACAATATGCCTCGTTACATCCGTGGCGCATTTGCAAAGATCCTGCGTCCCGGCGAGAGCAACAAAGACGGCGAAGCCATTCTGGCCGGCCTTGGATGCTACAAATCAGGTGAAATCACCGTTGAAGACAGCATTTATGCACAGACCGTTATCCGCCTGATGAGTGAACGCGATGCGGCTATGGTGGTGAATAAGGATGAACTCCTTGAGTACCTGCCTAAGTCTGAGAATATCTGGCGATCAAAGGATTATCAGATTGAGGCAGTCCTGGAGTTCACGGTGCTCGCTGTAATGGTTTCTCAGGGCCTTTGCGAAATCCGTCTTAATTCCGGGGATATCATTGATGCCAATTCGCTGGACAAGATTACGAGACTCCAGCCAGATGACTACTACAACTTTGCGTCTATTAAGAAGCCTCACGACGTCAACAAGCAAATTGTCAAGGAGTTGACGAAGAAGTTCTGCGGCCAGGATCTGTCCAATCAGCTGGACAACCCGATGACCTATCAGCGTCTTACCAATGCAGCCAAGACAAAGGCAGAAGATTGCGCTGTCTTCCTGGCCAGGGAACTCAAAGCCATCAATGTGGCTGGCATTGAGATCATCAGTGATCTGGAGCGCAGTTCCATTGATGCCAACATTACCGGCCTGAAAGGATTCTGTTCACGTGTCTCTCAGTTTACTTCCGAGGCTCGTCTTCGTAGTTTCCCCTTCGATCTGGATACCGTGCGGAAGCAACTGGCCCATATTGACCTTATGGAAGAAATCCGGGCGAAGATCAAGCTCGTCCGTGGTCTTGAAAGCGAGGTTACCTACCTTAACCAGGCCATTCAATACATCGCAGAAGGCACACCGCTTATGCAGGAGGTTACCGCTGCTACGACCAAGTTGGCCGACATCCTTTCCGACCCGAATGAGTCCCAGGTTGAGAACTATATCCTTGAACTCAAGGGGGCCAAGAAGCACTACATTGGGTACTATCTGGAGCGTTATTACAAGTTCTGCATCTCTGATATAGATAACGCGGAGAAAACAAAGATCCTGAATTCTTCGGAGTATAAAGTATGTCAGAAACTCTCAGAATGCATCTTACTCAATAGCTCTGTATGGACGACTTGGCGCTCGATGATTTTCGAGCTGCGCTCTGCAGATCCTCGAGTCGAGGCCATGCTTGCCAACTCTCCGTATGCCAACTTTAACCCTCTTCAGAAGCTCGATAAGAAGACCAAGACTATCAGGGAACTCAAGAGCGACTTGCTCGATATCTACAACATGTGGATTAACGAGTTGAAAGACTACATCAAGCAGGATGATACGCAGGCCCAGCTCCGGATGATGGATACAAAGAGCCAGGAATTCCTGGATTCCTTTGTCGCGGGCCTCACAATCATCAATGATGAGAATTCCGCCAAGTGCCTTCTCGAGCTGCTGGCCCAACTCAGTGCCGGCTTCGAACGCGTGGACATCTCTGTGGACGATATAGCAGAGAAGTTCACCAAGCCTATGACCATCGCTGAAGCTAAGGGCGTTTTTGACCTCTTTATCGAACGTCAGTGCGGCGGAAAGGACAGAAATAAAGTAAGAATCGTAATTAAGAAATAGCATATGTGCGAGCAAATGACAATGTTTGGTAGGGAGGTTGATGAGACCGCAAAAGGCCCGGTTAACTGTTTAGGTCGTACGTTTGCAAATAGTGATGAACGACGCGCATTTTTCCGTGAAGAATTGCGAAAAAAACTCCCCGAATTAAGACAATTCGAGGGCTTTCCTATTGGAAGTGATGAAGATATACTAAATCTTTCCGACCCGCCATATTATACTGCGTGTCCTAACCCATGGATTAACGACTTCATTGAACTATGGGAAAATGAAAAAATAGAATTACAGAAAGAAGGTAAACGTCAAGAGTCTTTTGAGGTTCCGGAGCCCTACTCTAGTGATGTCAGTGAGGGAAAGAATAATCCCATTTATATGGCACACGCGTATCACACGAAGGCCCCTCATCCGGCTATTATGAGGTACATCCTGCATTATACACAACCTGGGGATATTGTGTTTGATGGATTTTGCGGCACAGGTATGACGGGAGTAGCAGCTAATATGTGCGGGAATGAAAGAGAAGTGAGCCTTTTAAATGAGGATAATGTGAAGATTGGCGTCCGACACGGTATATGCTCTGACCTTGCACCTATTGCATCTTTAATAGCCGCGAGCTATAATCTTTCTTTTGACTTTAAGGCTTTTAAAGAGCGTACTTCTGCAATCCTTAAACAGGTTGAAGAAGAACTCGGGTGGATGTATGAAACAGAGATTAGGGGCCATAAAGCCTCCGTGAACTACATTATTTGGAGCGATGCGTATTCTTGTCCAAACTGCGGAAAAGAAATTGTTCTCTGGAATGAAGCTGTCAATCTTAAAGACGAGACCCTGGTTGATAACTTCCCTTGCCCTCATTGTGGCACACAGTGTTCGAAAAAGAACCTGGAAAAAGAATGGGATACTAAGTATGATACCTTGATTGGCAAGACAATCAATGTCAACAAAAAAGTCCCAGTACGCGTTAATTACACGCTTGGAGGAAGAAGAGGAGAGCAAGATATCACGTCCTATGATTTGGATGTTATCAAGCGTATTGAGGCTATTGACATTTCAAACCTTAAGACACTAGAATTACCCATAGGAGAAAAGACGATTCAAATAATTAGGAGTAACGGTGTAACACATACTCACCTTTATTACACCAAACGGAATTACATTTATCTTTCCCGTATATATGAACTTATTGGGGACGATCCGCTCCTGAAGAATTGGTTTACTTCTGCACAGCAGAACGCCACAAATATGTATAAATTCCGTTTGGATAGAAAAGGTGGTATTTTAAGTGGGACATTATTTTTCCCTTCTTTAAGTATTGAACAAAATCCCTCGCGGTTGCTTTCCTCGAAGGTTAACGACTATATGGCAACTGAGTATGACCAAAGAGGTAATTCAATTGTTTCAATTCTATCTGCCACAAGCCTTAATTGCATCAAAGATAGCTGCATAGACTACATGTTTATTGATCCTCCATTTGGCGCGAACCTCATGTACTCTGAACTTAGCGCTTTATGGGAGTCTTGGCTGGGAGTTAAAACCAACAATAAAGAAGAAGCAATCATCAATAGTGCCCAACAAAAGAAGCTATTTGATTATCAGACACTGATGCATCGTTCCTTGAAGGAGTTTTATCGGGTTTTGAAGCCTGGAAAATGGATTACGATGGAGTTCAGCAATACATCAGCTTCTGTTTGGAATTCTATCCAGAATGCATTACAAGGAGTCGGTTTTGTCGTGGCAAATGTTGCTGCTTTAGATAAAAAACAAGGATCATTTAATGCGGTAACTTCATCCACTGCTGTAAAACAAGATTTGGTCATTACCTGTTTTAAGCCGACTGATAAGTTTGTTGCAAAACTTGAGGCATCAGCGGACACCGCTCTAAATGTGTGGGATTTTACGGAAGAATTATTGATGCACCTCCCAGTTCACATCCAACGTGAATCCTCTACAACAGCAGTTATTGAGCGCTCTCCGAAGATCCTCTATGACCGCCTGATTGCCTACTATGTGCAGCACAACTATCCGGTGCCCATGAACGCTTCCGAGTTCCAGGCAGGATTACGTGAACACTTCGTAGAACGAGACGGCATGTTCTTCACTGTCGACCAGGTTATTGAATACGAAGACAAAAAGTCTCAGACCCCCGACTTCCAGCCTCTCAGTCTATTCATCGGAAGTGAAGCAGATGGTATCCAATGGCTTAAGACTCATCTGTCGGAAGGAGAGAAGACCTACGCGGAAATCCTACCGCATTGGATGCAGGATATGGTGGCCACCAAGAAAGGTGACGAGGTACCTGAGTTGATGAAGATCCTTGAAGAAAACTTCATCAAGAACGAGAATGGAGCCTGGCGTAATCCTGATCCGGAAAAGGAAGCTGACCTGGAGATAGCGCGTACCAAGAAACTGTTGTCCCAGTTCGCCGCATACGTTGAAATGGCTTCGCGTCCTCAGGGACGAATTCGCGAGGCACGACTGGAAGCGCTTCGTGCAGGATTCAAAGACTGTTACAAGAAACGCGATTTCGCCACCATTATGATGGTCGGAAATAAGATTCCTGAGTCGTTGCTTACCGAAGATGATGTGCTGCTCCAGTACTATGATATCGCATCCATGCACGTCTAATGGCTATTTCAAGGCTCATACAGGACATTAAGGAAAAGCTATTCGTAGAGGATGGTCACCCTTTAGTTGTGGTCCTCAATCCGGATGGTATCCTTCAAACGCCAGGCTTCATTGACACCTTCTACGCTGCATTCGGCATTGAAGTCGTTGTCGGTGACAGCCTGGACCTACGTGTCTTGTACGAGATGTCTCGTTATGAGGAACCAGTTTCTCTACATCTTTTCGTGATGAAAGAAGAATTCGACATTGTTGGCGACATAGAGCCAAATGTGGACTTCATCTCGTTTCAGATGCGTTCTTTCTTCCGACTTTTCCCATGGGATACAATCAGGGAGCAGCCGATTGAGATTCTTGAACGACTATACGAAGAGAGACCGGTTCTTAAACTCTCTGCTTCTGAGGTACTGGGCCTTATTCAAGGCTACAAAGAACCTGAGGTGAAAGAGATAGAGATTAAACCCGTGGACTTGCTCAAGGAATTCAATTCAGTAACGTCTTCACCGGATTTCTTCAGACCGGGCCAATGGATGGGCAAGGCTGCAGAGCTGATGGTAGAGGCGTTGGCGACTGAGCAATGGCCTCTGATACAGCCACGCATCAACGAGCTAAACACATTATTCCTGTCATTTTTGAGGGAGAACTATCCTGCGATAGTTTCCTCCGCTTGCGGAAAATTGGCGCCCAGGATTGTAACCCAAGTGTTGCCTTTCTTAAAGCGACAGCCGGAACAGAAGACAGCTCTGGTGGTCATAGATGGCATGAACTTTTGGCAAGCGGAGTTGCTTATTAGGGAACTTGAGTCAAAGCTTGGCCTTTCTTCCAACACCGAGTGTATTTACTCTTGGCTCCCGTCCACCACAGAATGGTCTCGCCAGGCAATATTCCGTGGCTCTTATCCAATAGAAGAATACACGCAGAATCCCACTTCAGAGAAGGCAATCTGGAAAGGATTCTGGAAGGAAAACGGATGTGCAGACTTCCAGATTGGATACCAGCACGCAGGCATCATCCAAGAAGAATCCTCAGTTACCAGAATGGCGTATGTAGAGGTGGAATTGGATGAGAAGATGCACAGTTCCGACAATTTCTACTACCTATATGACGCAACGAAACGCTGGGTCAGGGAAGAGCAGATTCTGCGGAATATCCAGCACCTTGTGGACGGTGGTTACAAAGTGTTTATCACAACTGACCACGGGAATATCGCTGCAACTCCTTACAAGAAGATTTCCGCCCAGGCTAAGCTTGGGTCAAACCTCAGCCTCAGGCATATTACAATACCTCCGGAGGCAAGCAAAGAACTATTTGAACGCGAACACAAAGGACATCTCCAACAATTGGATTCCATAAGTCGAACATATTATGCCGTAACTGATGAACGATTTGATTCGGATGCTGGTGTGACGCATGGTGGTCTCCACTTTCTGGAAGTCCTGATACCATTTATAACTATCGAGAAATGAGCACAGAAGCCACATTAGGGATGAATAAGAGAGTGCCGCTGGAAACCCTCCAACTGGCCGTCGAACAGGAGCTGTCGGGGATTGATGACTTCGATAGGATTGACGAGACTATTCGCGCCCAGTTCCAGGGAGAAGCACGTGCTGTCAAAGGTCTCAAGCAGGTGCGTTCAACCGTTCGTAATAGCCCCATTCATGACTTCCTGATGGAACATAAGGATGAACTTCTTACGGCTATGAAAAACAAGGCAGACAAGAATCTCATCCTTACTGCAATCACGGCAGCGCGATTCTCCTTTTTCTACGATGTGCTTTCTATCTTGGGCAAGCAGTTCCGCATTCAGGATGACGTAAATTCCGATCTTTTGAAACGCCTTATAGCGGTCAAATATGGCTCCAACAAGTCCGTGGAGAACAAGATGTACATTGCCATCCCGCAAATGGTAGAAGCCGAGCTTTTTACCCGACTGAAGCCTGGTCTGTATGAGTTCACAGAGCCGCAACGACCGCTTCATCCCATTACCTTGGCAATCTGGAAGGAAAGCTACTATGCCAACGAGCTCCTGGTCAGTCGCGAGGATGAGGAATATGTATTCCACCCGTATTTCCGGTTTATTTCCATAGATGGTTAAGGTGCGTGTATTTCATAACGAAGAGGAGGCTGCGGCGTACATTAAAACACGCCCCGATTTAAAGGTGTCGTTTCAGTCTAATCAGCCACGAGAAGACTTGGAATCTCTCGGCGTTACGTCTTACCGTGCAGAAGAATCTCGTACCCCTATCATGGTAATCAAGATAGGGGAAGAGGAGTACATGAAGAAACTGCTTGAAAAAGGAGAAGTCTTTATGCGGTCTTTAGAGGAGTTTCGAAAGATGGAAAACGAAACGCAAGAATGCTTAGATGGAAGAGGGGATGCCTATGAGGGTATTGATGCCATTACGCAGGTTGATGAATTGTATGTTGGAGATATGAAGGTAGATGGATGTTCACCCATAAGACATAACCTCCCTGGCGGCGCGAAAGGGCTTATCTACAGTTTATTTGGCGTTTTTGGGCCTCAGTTTGATATTGATACTTCATTGTCAGATGAAGTGAGGAAAATGGGTAATACAGCCGTAGTTATCCGAGATCCAATGGTCTTTATCGATCGTTGTGCGACGGCGGTTCGAAATGCGGGAGGAAGAATGATGGCGGGCTCAGTTCAATACTATGATGAAAATACTGGAGATTATTTCCTGTCTCCCTGGTTAAAAAGGAACAAGTTCAAGGCCCAAAGTGAGTATAGACTCTTTATACCGTGTGGTAATGAAAGCACTTATACGCTCCACATAGGATCAATCGAAGACATCGCTGAAATCATCAGTCTATAATGACACAATTATTACTAAAAACGAAAACAATCTCTCTAGGAAGAGGTGAAGTCCCAATAATCCCTTTCCTTTTTCCTTCTCCGAAAGGTGCCGACCTGCGAGCACCTTTTTTTAGTTCAAATTTTCGATTTTTGGGACATTTTTTGGGCCACTATTTACGAAAAATCCCTCACAGAGTGCTCTGTAAGGGATTTTTGCGGAGAGGACGAGATT
>JAEEGL014276150.1_pt1 | contig 10466 bp, 2 predicted proteins | sample 9134231 | NCBI WGS metagenome assembly JAEEGL01 (sample SAMN16246548, study PRJNA631951) | gut metagenome | biome: gut microbiome; feature: rumen; material: fiber-attached | host: Bos | place: Iran: Karaj | collected 2018-10 | reverse complement strand
ATCTGGGTCTTGGCCTTGAGAACGAGGTTGCTATCAGCTTTAATACAAACGGCGCTGATAATGACTACGATGTAGCCTTTGCTACACAGTATGTCGCTAAGAGTGGAAAGGCTGTTAAGCCGATAATTGACCCAGTAAGAACAGGCTATAAGTTCGCAGGATGGTTCGCAGAAGGCGCTACAGATGCATACAACTTCGATGCTCCTGTAACTGCAGATGTACTTGTACTTAAAGCTAAATGGGAAGCAGTCAAGTATGAACTTGCTTTCAATGCAAACGGCGGAACAGGTACAATGGACAACCAGAAGGCTGTATATGATCAAACCTTTGCAATTTCTGCTAACAAGTTTACAAGAGAAAACTTCGAATTCGCAGGATGGACTGTTTTAGCTGACTCAACTGTTATCTGTTACACAGATAAGCAGACAGTAAGCAACATGGCAACAGCAGAAGGTGATGTTGTTACACTGTACGCAGTATGGACAGCTAAGGACAACAAACATAATCACAACTGGAAGGCTACCTGGAAGTGGGATGAGAAGGATTATTCAAAGCCTGTATATCTTACACTTACCTGTGAAGCAAACGAGAAGCTTGAGTTCATGGTAATTCCTCGTGTAAATGAGGATGCAAGCTACTACGGACGTAAGGTTTATGTGGCAGAGGTTAGATATGAAGGCGTTCTGTACACAGATACAAAGGCAATAATTATAAAGGATGGCGAAGAAATCGACCTTACGAAGGAATTCGGCTACGAAGGTGAAGACGAATACTTCGTATATGACGGAACAGCCAAGAAGTTTACAGACCTTAAGATCTACTGGGGTGAGTCACTCCTTGTAGAGAATATTGACTATAAGCTTAAGTATACAAACAATATCAATGCAGGACAGGCTACAGTAGCCATCACAGGTATGGGCCAGTTTGATGCAACACTTGATAAGACCGTTACCTTTGAGATTTATCCTGCTGATATTACAGATGATGATTTCGTACTTAGCGATGTGGCTATTCTTGAAGGCACAACCCTTAAGAATCCTACACTTATCCGCGGAACCAAGAATGTTGCTAAGAAGAACTACACGGTAGAGTACAGCGATGGACTCGCAGAAGGACAGAAGCCTGCTAAGGGCGAATACACCGGAACAATGACCGGTATCGGCAACTTCACCGGAACACGTGAGTTCGCAGTATCCGTAGCAGATAAGAGCCAGGCAGTTCCTGCAACCAAGCTTGGAATTAAGTTCGCTAAGCTTGCTAAGATAACTGCTGAGCAGGTTGAGGAAGGATATATTCCTGCCTTCACAGTATCCTATGGCGGACAGAAGATTGCTTCCACAGATGCTACCTTCGCAGACCTCTTCGAGCTTGAGTTTGTTAACAACAATTCTGCAGGCACAGCATATATGAAGATCGTAGCTAAAGAAGGAGCTAAGATTGGAAATGGCGCTAAGTCTAAGTTTGTTGTTGGATCAGCTACTAAGAAGTTTAAGATTCCTGGAACCAATTTCAGCAGTGCTCAGAAGGCACAGTTTAATGTGATCAGGAACCGCAAGGTTACTTACACAGGAGAGGCTTATACACTGTGGTCAGTACTTGAGGCACTTGGCATTGAAGAGTATGCACCGGGTCTTGAATGGGGTACAGATTATCTTGTAACTGCTACAAAGAACGTTAAGAAGGGTACAATGAGGCTCATCTTCAAGGGCACTGGAATCTACCAGGGAACCTTCAAGGTACCTGTAAAGATCACTGCTTTTGACCAGTACGAAGTAGCCTTTGACGGATTCGTTGACTACAACGATGTAGCACAGAATGAAGTTCCTTACAGAGCAGGCGGCGCAGTTGTAACAGGACTTACTGTAAGAGCACTTGAGGGCGGCTTCTTCTTAAGAGAAGGCGTAGACTACAAGATTACCTATAAGAATAACAAGAATCTTGGAGCCGGAGCAGAGCTCATAATCAATGGTAAAGGCAATTATGGAAAGACTGTAATTCCGTTTACAGTAACCAAGGGAGAAATCACTGAGGAAACTGTTTACGTAGTATCCAAGACAGTTAAGGATACTTCCAAGATTGATTCTGCAAAGAAGAGACCTGTTGTATACGATACTCTGACAGGCAAGAAGCTTGGAACTAAGGACTTCACCTTTGAATATGGCGCTACTGATATTGTTGACGAACTTACCCTTGTTCCTGTAACTATCAAGGGCGCAGGCAAGTTCGAAGGAGAAGCAACATTAGTTGGAATCCAGGTTGCAGCAACCAAGATCAAGGCTAGTAACGTCAAGATCAATAAGAGCTTCAACTACACAGGTAAGGCAATCATACTTGATGAAGACGACTTCTCAGATGCATCCGGAGACCTTAAGTTTGGCGAAGATTTTGTGATCGTTGGATACAAGAACAATATCAAGGCTGGCAAATCAGCTAAGGTTATTGTAAAGGGTATCGGCAAGTATTACGGAACCGCTACTGTTAAGTTCACAATCAACAAGGCAAAGAACATAAAGCTCAAATAAGTAAAGGTTTAAGCATTACAAATTGAACTAAGAATCAAGCGCCCCTGGGATGCTAAGCGTCTTGGGGGCACTTTTCCCTTAAAAAGAGGAAATGTGTTATGAGAAAGAACTATTCGGGAAAACTCCTAAGCATTGCTCTCGCATCTGCACTTACGTTTACATCAGTAGTTCCTTCCTATGCGGGAGAGACAGATTTTTTATTTGATGAAGAAGAAACATATGTCACTGCGCAAGAAGAACAGGAAGCAGCAGAGGAAGCGTCGGAAGTTTCTGACTTTATAGAAGAGGAGCTTACTGACGCTAAAACTTTCAAAATTTATTATGGCTCAAATCTGGACACTGCGGAAACAAAGGTTGATTTTAGCGAATATCCTGCAACCTATACTTATTCAGACAGTGAACCGGTTATATTGGAGCCTGCGCCTCACAGGGATTTTTACGATGTAAGCTGGTACCTGGGCGAGGTGAAAAATGAGACAGTAACCAAGGCATATCCTGAGGTCTATATCGGGAACAATCTGGACGTCAGCGACAACGCATACTATACAGTGCCTGAAGGCTTTGAGGGAGAGGCTCTCGGCTTTTTCGCTGAGTATACAAAAAGAGAATACAGCTTCTCATTTGGCGGAACGCCAATGGGAGATAACGTCTACTATGTTCAGGAAGAGAATTACTACTACACTCTTAGCAAGGATCAGGCTTTTTCCTTTGATGAAAAAGATTCTGTAACTCTGCTTCCATGCACAAGGGAAAGCCATGAGTTTGCAGGATGGTATTTTAGGGAAGATGGCATGAACAGGTACGAGGACGTACCATCTGAAAAACAGGGCGATACTACAGTTTGGAAATATACCTGCGAAGATGACAGCGCTACTCATGTTATGTTCTATCCGATCTGGGAAGGGGCTACTTTCGAGGTTAAGCTTTTGGATGGAGCTTCGAAAAATACAAAGTTCCCTGTGAACAATATGCCAAGCGTTAAGGAAGTTCAGATGGGGCGTATGCTGACACTTCCGGCTCCTTCCAGAGAAGGTTACGATTTCTCCGGATGGTATGTCTTTAATTATGATGAATACGGCGGACAGCATTTTGAGCCTTTTGGCAGGGATGATTACGATGGAGAGGAAGTCTGGAGCTACATTTTCAACGATTATCATAATGACCTTGCAAGACTGACGATTGAAGGCGATAAAAAATACTTCATCATTACTGCCGGCTGGAATCCCAAACTTTATCCTGTAGAGTACGAACTTGATAAAGGCGAGTTTTATACAGAAACAACAACCTACTCCTTAAAGGACGCGGAAGACAGTGAGCAGAATTACTACTTCTTCTGGGAGGCCTACAGGTCAGGCTATGATTTTGAGGGCTGGTTTAGCGATGCCAATTTCTCTGAAGGCAGTGCTTTAAAGCAGGTTACCGAAGAAGATCTGTCCGAAACGGGAAAATTCTACGGCCCGGATTATAGCGGTGTTTGTATTGGACAGTATTATTTCCAGCCCAAGACCACTGACGTAAATGGTCTTACTTTCTATGCAAAGTTTAAGAAGAGAGAAAAATCAATTTTTGCCAAGATCATCTATGATCTTGATGGTGGTAAAAATAATGAGAGAAATCCTGAGGAAGCATGTATCGATTATCTGGTAAATATTGAGGATATGAGCGACGGCTTTTTCATGAATCTCTATGCTCCTGAAAAAGAAGGCTATGATTTCATGGGCTGGTACTACGATGCTGCCAGGAAGAATCCGCTGGACATAAGCTTTGACTATGAATCGGGGGTTGGCGTGTGGTTCTGCAGCCTCTATGATATTGCCGATTTTGATAAGCAGGAGGTGGAGGGAAATACCACATATTCCCTTACTTTCTACGCTGACTGGTCTGTGGCGGAAGAGCCAACTCCGGAAACCTATTACGTCGATTATGATTATGATTCTACCGAAGAGGCCTACGAATATTCTGAGGAAGATGGCTTTGACAGATTCTACTACTGGATACATGAATTCTATCCGGAGCCTGGGTATAAGCTTACCAAGGAGAATCTCCCGACTCTTTACAGACTGGGTTATGCATTCCTTGGATGGAAGAGAGATTTAGCTGATGATGAATATGTAAAAGTAGGCGACGTAGTAACCGGGTCAATGACACTGTACGCTGACTGGAAGCCGGCTGACTACGAGATCACTTTCCATGCAAATTATGGCGAAAAAGATATAACCAATACAAAGAAATACACATTATATGATGAAGGCTACCTTTCCTTCAGGGATGTTTTCAATGTTAAGCAGGTTCCGAATTCCCAGGCTTCCAAGTTCGTATTCTGGGATTCTGCCACAACAGACATGGATCTTTCCAAGGAAAGCGACGAATTTGATCCTAAGAATCCTTCAATTTACGAGATCATTAAACGCTACAACAATGTTCAGATCCTGACCCGCTATGGAGAGGATGCAACAGAAAAGATTGACCTCTATGCAAACTATGGTGCAACCAATGAGGAATTCACGGTTAAGTTTAATGCTTATCCTGATAAGGACTTTGACCCTTCCTATGTAGCCCTTGATTTTGAAGACAGTGAGTATAATGTGGGCTCAGTTTCCGACCTTATCCAGTACAAGACCATCAAGGTTGGACAGGATCTTACTTTGTCAGGAAAAGAATTTGACAGACATGGCTATGTACTAAAGGGCTGGAAGTGCGGGGAGACAACCTATCCTTCTTCCGGAACAATCTCTTTTGCAAATGCAAAGGACAAGGATCTCATCGAGCTGACAGCTATCTGGGAAAAGGCTCCAGGCAGCACATATACAGTAGAGTTCGTGACTAATGGGGGAAAGCCCAAGTTAAAGAATACAACCTACAGCTATGAAAACCCTCTGACCCTTCCCGGAAAAGGTCAGGTAACAAAAGACGGTTATAAATTCACCGGATGGTATGAGAGAGCCGACCTTCAGGGCAGTGCAGTAACTCCTGCAATCCTTGGAAGAGGCGGCGGAATAATTTCCGGAAACGTGAAGCTCTATGCAGGCTGGGAGCCTACAAGAGTGGCAATAACCTTCGACACCAATGGCGGAAGCAGGCTTGATCCTGTAAATCTGTACTATGGCGAAAAATTAAGTCTGAAGAATTATCAGACCACAAGAGATGGCTATAAATTCGACAAGTGGGTTACTACATACACAAATGAAAAAGGGAAAACTATAGATAAGAAATTTAGCTATAGTGGCAGTCTTTCTAAGCTTACAAATGTAGATGCTGACATTACGCTTAAGGCTACCTGGAAACCTATAAACTATAAGATCAAATATGTTAAGCCGACGGGAGTTAACATTACATCTGCGCCTGCTAAATATGCGCCTGAAACGAATAAAAGTGTTCAGGGGGCAGCTGATATCGTGATCCCGATTCCTTCAAAGGTGGGTTACGAGTTTGTAAGATGGGTTGTAACACCATATAGCAAAAAGGACGCTACCTGGATCGGAATCAAGGCTTCCATGGGAGAAGACGGCGTCTTTTACCTGAATAAGGAAAAAAAGAACGAGAAAGACCAGGTTATCGGTTATAGCCTTACAGCAGGTGACAACGGTAACTTTACACTGACACCGGAATTTGTGCCTATTGAATACACCATTCGCTTTATGAGCGCAGATGGCACAAAGCAGGTTGCAGCCAATATGGATTTCGTTTCCTATACAAATGACGCTGTGGATCTGACTATGGCTATGCTGGAAGGTTCCGATGACAAGACAAGCATCAGCGGTTTTGCAAAAGAAAAGAATGCAGCGAAGGCATATTTTGTTCCAAACAAGACCTACAAAATGTCCAGCATTGTAAGCGGTGCTGAGATTACTGACAAGGTGATCACACTTTATGCTGTACAGGAGCAGAATGTAAAGCACTTTGTAATAACCAAAGCTGTTGCAGGTGATCAGACTATAGATCTTACCTACAGCTATGCACCTGCCGATGGATTTATTGTTCCCAATCCTGATGTTTACGGATACACCTTCGATAAGTGGACTGTAAGCGGAGGAACGGAAGGAACAGATTACACTGTTGATAAAGACACAGGAACACTTACTATTGTTAAGAACAGCGCAGTTAATAAGCTGGAGCTTTCCACAACTCTCACTCCTGTAAGCTACAAGGTTCTTCTTATGCCTACAGCTAAGGATGTAAAGGTTGGCGGACAGCAGGTTACAACTGAGCAGAACAAATATGGCGTTGTATATACAGGCGCAGTTCTCAGCTATGGCAACGACATAGTTCTTGATGCTGCAAGCCTTCCCGAATGGACGAAAGAGGGTTATCATATCGCCGGATACGGACTTAAGAAGGTTAAGGCTGAAAAAGCAGAGAAGACCATGGCACTTGGCTCTTTAAACCTCTCTGACATTATAACTGCCAAGGGTGGCGAAAAAGAGCGGGCAGTAAGGGTATATGTAATCTGGGAGGCAAACGGAGTCACAGCTTCTTTTGCAAAGTATGCAAAGGTGTCCGGCTCAAATAATGCGTATACTGTCAATGATGTACGTAACTCTTACAGTGCAGCGAAGAAGATCATCAGGACAAACAATGAGGGTGAAATTACTTATACAATCTCTTCCGAATTTGGAAAGAACATTGCTTTACCTACCCTTAAGATGGAAGGCTATAAGTTCCTTGGCTACGCTTTTGCAGATCCGGATGAATACGGTGGGAATGAGCCTGATGTGAAGACAGATAAGAAAGGATATATTAAGAGCATCACAAAGAATAACAGTGTTCAGATGGTTAACCTGGTGCCGGTATTCTCTGAAAATGAGTATAGGGTTAAGGTAAATCCAAATGGAGGAACGTATAAGGGTAATAGTGGAAGTACGGATATCAGTAATGTGAAATATTCCGATGGCTTCGCTAAAGTTGCTGACATGATCTACTCTTCCGACATGGTAAGAGATGGCTATCATGTAAGCGGTATTGCCTTATCGAAGAGCCCTAACACTGAATCCAAAGTGATCAGGAATCCGTACAGCTACCGTATCCTAAAGAATATCACTGTATATGTTCAGTGGGCGGAGAATACCACCGCCAAGCAGATGATCTTTACAGCATCTTACGCTGATGGAAAACTCAATGTAAAGGGTGTTAATCTTGAAGCGGATACACTATACATTGTTGAGTACAGTAAGGATAAGAACTTTGCATACGGAGTTAAAAGAGCTCCTGAAAACAGAACCTATGTAAGACCAGGCTCCAGCAGCTTTGTGGTAGAGAACGTTGAGGTCCCTGCAGCAGATGCTTATTATGTTCGTATCTGCACAGCTAGATACGAAGATGGAGAAGAAGTCCTTGGGGACTGGACTGTTATTACAGCAGCTGCTCCTGCCGGCAAGAACGTTGTAAAGACACTGACTGTAAAGTATGTGCTTGTAAACGGCGAAGGAACTGCTGAGAAGCCATACGTTTATGATGATGTTACAGCAGGTTCTGTGACAGTAACTGCAGCAGTTGGCGAGACCATCAGTAAGTTGATCATTCCGGAGATAAAGAATTACACCGGAGACGGAATCTGGTATAAGACAAAAGAAGTTAATGCAGAAGGCGCAGAAGTAGACGAGAATCTTAAGGTTACTGAGGATGCAACCTTCTATACTAAGGTTGATTTCGAGGATGTAGACTTTAAGCTTAACTTTATCTGCGATGTCTCCGGAAACTGTGGAAGTGTTGATGATATTTCAGGAAACACGCTGACTGTAAAGGATATTTACGGAAGAGACAAGCGCGTTGATGATGTTTCAGGAAACAATAACGGACATAAGAATGGCATCGATATCAAGACCGGAACTACTACCTGGAAGGATGTTCTTAATAAGCTCACTCCTCCGGAAGGAATGGAAAGGGCAATAGGAGAATTCCTTGGCTGGTTCACCATTGAGAAGGAACCTAAGAAGGTTGTGGATGCTTCCGGTAAGCTGACAGATGTTGTTAATGAAAATGATGTGATCAGTAACACAGCGGGAAATGTTTATCTCCAGTCTAGATTCGACATTTCAAAGGCTTATGATATTATTTTCAATATTTCCAACAAGGAGGAAGTAACTGACAAGGATGCAGTTAATAGGATGGATCCTGTGACCATCAAGTATGGTACGACCTGGACTATTGCGGATATTATTCCTGTCTCCAAGCTGACTGTTCCAAAGGATATGAAGTTTGACAGATGGGAGGTATCTGTGGATGGCAAGGTTGTCTACAGACTTCCTTACAGAGATAGATATACGGACCTTTCAAGAATAACCAACGAAAAAGGCAAGCAGGTTGATATCAAGGCAACCTATAAGAGCCTTCAGGACTGCAAGGTTTATGTATACTACATGTATGATGACGTCACTGAGTTCGCATTTGAGGCCGTTGCAAAAGAAAACAGGCAGCTTGATAATGTAGTCAAAGAAACTGAAGAAGCTAAATCACCTAAGATCAGATATGGTTATACAAGGAAAAATCCAAATGTATACCAGAAGATATCATACGATGATTGGGGCTACTACAGAATCGTGTCCTATAGCGAGATCGGCAGATTGGATGGTGAAAAGGTATTCCTTGAAGTATCACCTGTAGAGTATACCGTTACTCTTTCCAAGAATGACGGCTCGGAAAAGCCTGCTACATCAGATCCTGTATGGGCTGAATATGTGCATGGTGCATACGAGTATGGCTACTATGACGAAGGCTATGAGATTTATGCACCGGATGCAGATAACCTAAGCGACTTTGGCATTTGGGGTGAAGGCTGGAAGATTGATGGCTACGAATTCTCCAGCTGGAACACAAAGCCAGACGGAAGCGGAACTACCATTAAAGCAGGCGAGTTATTGAATGGCCTTGCTGCCGAGTACGAACCGGACGGAACCCGCAAGGACGTCGTTCTCTACGCTCAGTGGAAGCCCATAAGCTTCACCGTAAGGTTCCTTCCAAACAAGGGCACAGGAAACGCCAAGAACCTGACCGTAACCTACGGCGATGGCTCCAAGGCTCCTAAGAACGATTTCACAAAACAGGGCAGCACCTTCGTGGGCTGGGCCTTTGACACCTATGTTTCAGCAGATGACGTTGAGTACTACTATCCCGACGAGTTCAGTCTCAGCAGTCTCTTCGACTCAGACAAAAACATCTACGACGGAAAGATAATCAAACTCTACGCAGTCTGGAAACCTAACCTGCAGCTGCAGTAAGCTTCTACAGACCAGACGGAACATCTGTTAGGAATGCATAATAACAGGGATGCCACTTTTGAAGTGGCATCCCTGTTTTGCGTTCGCATATATAGCCCCGTTTGGTACCTAGGGACGGGGTTATAGGATCATTTTATATCACCGTATTCAGATTTATACTTCTCAAGAGCCGACTTAAGATCGGTGATTTCTGCCTTAAGACCGGTATTTTCTGTCTTAAGGTCATTATTCTGGTCTGTCAGATCATCAGCATTAACCTGTAACATCAAATTACCCACCTCTCTTATTTCCATAAGAATGATTATTTCTGAATGTATTTCTTGGCCTCTTTTTCCTCTAATGAGAAATTCTCACTGATCGTTTTAATAATTTCAGCATCAGAGTGGTTTAGGTCTTTCAGGATTTTCACCGTCTTTTCTATCGCATTACTTAGTTGTTGCTTGGTATTGCTCAGCTCTTCCTTAGCATCACTCAGCTCTTCCTTAGTATTGCTCAGCTCTTCCTTAGTATTGCTCAGCTCTTCCTTAGTATTGCTCAGCTTTTCCTTAGTATCGCTAAAATCTTCTTTCATATTGCTCAATTCCTCTGCGATACTGTCGCGTTCTTCCTGCAGCTCATCAATCATCAATTTCACTGTGTTGCGGTCAAGTATCTGTAATTCTTCCGAAAACATATCCATCATCCTTTCCACATTTCGACACATGTCGTACAGGTCTGCATACAACTTTTT
>JAEEGL014155621.1_pt1 | contig 10466 bp, 8 predicted proteins | sample 9134231 | NCBI WGS metagenome assembly JAEEGL01 (sample SAMN16246548, study PRJNA631951) | gut metagenome | biome: gut microbiome; feature: rumen; material: fiber-attached | host: Bos | place: Iran: Karaj | collected 2018-10 | reverse complement strand
CATGTTTATCGCAGCGGCGTCCGTGTACTATTTCCTCATGCCCAGCAACTTGGTGGTGGGCACCATCACCGGCCTTTCCATGGTGATCTCCAGCGTCTTCACCGCCGTGGGCATTCCCGTGAAGGTGTCGCTGGTGGTCACGGTCATCAATGCCATCCTGTTGGTGCTGGCCTGGCTGCTGATTGGCGCGGAATTTGGCGCCAAAACGGTGTACACGGCCCTTATCCTGGGCCCGTTCATCGAGCTTTGGGAGAAAATTCTGCCCTACAAGAATCTCATCGAGCCCGGCCAGACTTCCGTGATGGGGGACCCCTGGTTCGACCTTCTGTGCTTTGTGCTCATCCTCAGCGCCTCGCAAACCATCCTGTTCCATATCAATGCCTCTACGGGCGGGTTGGATATTCTGGCCAAGATTGTGAACAAGTACCTGCACTTCGACATTGGCACCTCCGTTTCCGTGGCCGGCGCCCTTATTTGCTGCTCGGCCTTTGCCGTGAACCCTTTCCGGATGGTGGTGATTGGCCTCATTGGCACCTGGATCAACGGGCTGGCGCTGGATTACTTTACGGCCGGCCTCAACCGCCGCAAGCGCGTGTGCATCATTTCCTCCCGCCACGAGGAAATTCGCCAATTCATCATTCACGAGTTGCAGCGTGGCTGCTCGCTGTATGAGGTGACGGGCGGCTACAACGGGAAAAATAATGTGGAAATCCAGACCCTTCTTACACAGAATGAATTTGCCGATTTAATGAACTACCTGAAGCAGAACGACATTCACGGATTCATCACGGCGGGCAATGTGAGCGAGATTTATGGGGACTGGAATGCAAAAAAGAAGAAAAAAAAGTAAAAATTTTTTCCGTGCATGAAGTTCTGGCACGGTATTGGAAATAAGGGGTATCAGACATAAATATTGATACCTTACCATAATCCCGCAGCCAATTGTGAAATTCGCTTGCGGGAATTTCTTTTTGTTGTACCTTTGCACCCAGTATGATAAAAGCAATTGTTTTTGATATTGGCGGGGTCCTGGTCAATCTGGACCTGGATGGATGTATTCGCGCTTTCCGGGAGAACCTGGGCTTCGAGCGCATCACGGAGCTCCTGGACCCGTATCACCAGAAAGGGGTGTACGGGGATATGGAAGCCGGCCTGGTAAGTGCCGATGCATTCCGCGCGGAGGTCCTGCGGGGCTCGCGTCCCGGCAGCCGGCCGGAAGATGTGGACCGTTCCATGTATGCCCTCCTTGCAGGCATGGAGGCAGATACCGTAGAAACGGTGAAGGAACTTGCCGGCCGGTATCCGCTGTACCTCCTTTCCAACAACAATCCCATCTCCATGGCCCATATCCTGCGCATGTTCCGGGACTATGGGATTGACCCGAATACCACCTTCCGCGAGCAGTTTATCTCCTGCGAGATGAAGCTTCTCAAGCCATCGGCCCAAATTTATGAGGAGGCGGTGGCGCGGATTGGCTTTCCCGCAGAGGAAATTCTTTTTATTGACGATAACGAAGCCAATGTGCAGGCGGCCCGCAAGGTGGGTCTGCAGGCACGGGTGTATGTGCCCGGGGCCAGGTTGTCGGCCCTGTTAAGCGATTTGTAATGTCCCTTTTCTCCTTCTTCCGCATTAGCAAGCCCCGGGCTCAAAAGGTGCCGGAAGGGGAGCAGGATGCCGTGTACAAGCGCTTGCGCCGTCGGACCTTCTGGGGCGTGACGGTAGTCTATACGCTCTATTACATCTGCCGGGGCACGCTCAGCGTGGTAAAGCAGCCGCTCATCGACGGCGGGGTGCTCACGGCCGGGCAGCTGGGCATTATCGGATCGGCCTTTCTTTTCGTCTATGCCGCCGGCAAATTCATGAACGGGTTCATTGCGGACTATTGCAATATCCGGCGATTCATGGCGGCGGGCATCGGGGTATCGGCCCTGATGAACCTGTTGCTGGGCGCGCTGGGGCTGCTGCACGGCACGCTGGCGGTGGGCTCGGTGACGGTGATGCTGCTGTTTGTGGTGCTGTGGGGTCTCAACGGCTGGGCGCAGAGCATGGGTTCGCCGCCCGGAACCATCAGCCTGTCGCGCTGGTTCCCGCTGTCGCGGCGGGGCACCATGTATAGCATTTTCAGCGCTACGCCGCAGCTGGGAAAAGCCCTGTCCATGATTATGACGGGCTTTGTCGTGGCGGCGGCCGGTTGGCAATGGGGCTTTCTGGCGGCGGCTGTGGCGGGGGTGATCGGCCTGGTCCTTTCGCTTTTGCTCATTTCCGATACGCCTGAAAGTGAGGGGCTTCCGTCTGTGCAGGAGCTCTCCGGAGAGGAGGTTCGGGCCATGGACAAGCAGCCCACCCGGGAACTGCAGAAGTGGGTGTTCCGGCATCCGGGGATTTGGGTGATTGCCCTTTCCACTGCATTTTTGTACATTACCCAGCAGGCCGTGAGCGACTGGGGCGTGCTGTTCCTGCAAAAGCAGAAGGCATTTTCGCTCACCGAGGCTGCACAGGTGATTGGCTATGCGGAGATTTTCGGGGTTGTGGGCAATGTGGCGGCCGGGTGGCTGTCGGACGTGCTGTTCCGGGGGAATCGGGTGCGGCCTGTGCTCCTGGCCGGTGTGCTAGCGGTGTTGTCCCTGGCCGGTTTTTTGTTCCTGGATGGCGGTTTTGTGTGGAATATTGTGTATGTGTCCGTGTTCAGCTTTGCCTTTAGCATGGTGTTCTGCATTGTGGCCGGGCTCATGGCCCTGGACTTTGTGCCGCGTAAGGCTACTGGGGCTGCCCTGGGTATTGTGGGGGTGTTCAGCTATGCCGCTTCCGGCTTGCAGTCTGTGGCCAGCGGCTTTCTCATCGAAGGATTCTCTGCCGACGGAGTGTACGACTTTGGCCCCGTGTCCATTTTCTGGCTGGTGGCCTGCCTGCTGGCCTTCGTCTTGCCCGTTCTGGGGTGGAAGTACCTAAGACGGTAGGGTTGTTGAGCCAGTCCTGTGGCGGCTAAGGTATTGATAGTCATCCACTTACCGTATAATCCTCGTTCAAAATCCGAACGAGGATTAGTGTGTAAGGTACAGAGAATCAAGCAGTTGCGCGTCACACGCGAAATATCGGTCCTGTGACAGCTAAGGTATTGATAGTCATCCACTTACTGTATAATCCTCGTTCAAAATCTGAACGAGGATTAGTGTGTAAGGTACAGAGAATCAAGCAGTTGCGCGTCACACGCGAAATATCGGTCCTGTGACAGCTAAGGTGTTGATAGTCATCCTCCTACTGTATAATCCTCGTTCAAAATCTGAACGAGGATTGTTTTGTAGGTTATTGTGAAACAGGTGGTTAGCTGCCACTTCCGAAATGGGGCTGGAGGACGGCGGGGCGGTAGCGGACGGTTTGGTAGAGGCTGCGGATGGCCAGGTGCATAAAGTAGGCGGCCATCAGCAGGTGCAGGGACGCTTCCGGGGAAAGGCGGTTGGGGGTTAGCGTGCTGATTCCCAGCGCGGCGAGGAGCCATCGGCCAACAAACCAGACGGCGAAAAAGCCTACGGCGCAAAAGAAGGTGCTGTTTCTGAGGTCTTTGGACGCGGTGGCACCAATGTAAATGCCGTCCCAGGTGAAGGCCGGGCAGCCGATGAGGGGCATCAGGAGCAGCCAGGGGAGGAAGGCCCGGCCGGCTTCAACTACGGTGGTGTCCGAGGTCATGAGCCGGAGGAGGGGAGTGCCGCCCACCCCGTATAGCAGCATGAAGGCGCCGGCCAGTCCGAAGCCCCACGCGAAGGTGCCCCGCACGGTGGAGCGCACGCCGTCTTGGTTGTGCTCGCCTACGAATCGGCCCGTCAGCGCCTCTCCGGCATAGGCAAACCCGTCCGTGAAGTAGCTGAAGAGCATAAGGAGCTTCATCAGGATGCTGCTCACGGCCAGCATGCGGTCTCCCAGGCCGGCGCCAATAACCGTGAAGCCGATGTACACGGCAATCATGCCCACGGAGCGCAGGAACAAGTCCCGGTTGAGGGTGAAGAAGGAGGCTGCTTCGGCGCTTGGGGCCGATGGTGCCTGGCCGGAGGCGGTTTGGGCTTGGCTTGTGGTAGCTTGGGCCGAATTGAGGGAGGTATGGGCTTGATCGTGGGATGTTGGAACTTGGGTGGGCTGATTGCTAACGTATTGATTGTCAGTTTGTTGTAGATAATCCTCGTTCCATTTTGCGCCGAGGATTTTCAGTAAGTGGCTGAGGGATAAATACTTACGGGCCAGCCAAAAAGCGAGGAAAAGGCCGGTCCATTGGGCGATGACCGTGCCCCAGGCTACGCCGGCGAATCCCAGGGTGGGGAGAAGGGTGACGCCCGCTCCAAGGGAGGAGCCCAGGGTCGCCACGGAGGTCCCCAGGCCTGCGGTGCCCACGGAGGAGCCCAGGTGCAGGCCAAAACCCAGCCCCAGGGAGAGGAGGATGTTCACAAGGTTCACCCACAGGTCCACCAGCATGGGACGGAGGGTATCCTGCAGGCCGATAAACCAGCCCTTGAGTGCAAAAAGCGAGAGGGTGGCCGGGGCTGCCCAGATGCGGATGTAGAAGTAGCGGGTGGCGAGTTCGCGCACCTCGGGGGTGCAGTCCACCACCAGGAAGGCCAGCTGCACCACCACCCATTGCAGGGCGATGAGCGCCACGCCGGACAGGAGCGCAATCTGCAGCGCCCTGCCCAGAATGGTGACAATCCCGGGTGCACAGGAGGCCGAAATTGCCCCTGGAGCGCTGGCAGAGGCTACGGCGGCCAGGTGGCGTCCGTAGGCCTGGGCCGTGAGGCCGCCCGTGCCGGCACGGAGGAAAGCAAAGTTCCAGTACAACAGGTCGAAGAGCATGGTGCCCACGGAGATACCGCCGATGAGGGCCGCACCGGCATAGCCTTCCACCCCTCCCAGATGCCCCACTACGGCCATGTCTACCATCCCCACCAGGGGAACGGTGATGTTCGCCAGGATGCTTGGCACCGCCAGCCGCAGTATTTCTCTGTTCAGTTTCATGCAAGATTCTTCACTTCGTTCAGAATGACAAGTCTGTCATCCTGAGGAGCCTAGCGACGAAGGATCTGTTAGCGGAATTTCTTGTCCTCTTCCAGCATACCCAGATAGGAGTTGTAGCGCTCCGGGGAAATGACGCCCGCATCCACGGCCGCCTTCACGGCACAGCCGGGCTCATGGGTATGGGTGCAAGGGGTGAATCGGCAGCCGGCGCCTTCCCGTAGCATTTCCGGGAAGTAGCGGGCAATTTCCTCCTTCTCCACATCTACCAGCCCAAAGCCCCGAATCCCCGGAGAATCAATCACATAGCCACCGCTGGAAAGCGGATACATCTCATAGAGCGACGTAGTGTGCTTCCCCTGCAGGTGTGCCGCGGAAATGGCCCCAATCTTGGGATCCAGCGACGGGTCCAGCGCTTTTATCAGGGACGATTTCCCCACGCCGGACTCTCCGGAAAACAGGTTCACCTTCCCTTTGCAGGCCTCGCGAATGGCATCGACCCCTTCTCCGCTCACCACGGAAGTCTCGATGACCGGATAGCCGGCTCCCTCATAAATGGCATGGAAGCGGGCGAGCCCCTCCGGATCCAGCTCCCGGTACATGTCCACTTTGGACAGGACGATGGTAGCCGGAATGCCGTAGAGCGCACAGGTGACCAGGATGCGGTCCAGAAAAGGCAGCTTCACCTCCGGGAAGTACAGCGACACCACCAGGTAGGCCCGGTCCACATTGGCGGCAATGATGTGCGCCTGGCGGGACAGGTTGGTGGAGCGGCGGATAACATAGTTCCGGCGGGGGAGAATCTCCGTGATAACGGCGGGCGATTCCGGGTCGAGCCCGGAGTGGCCGGGGTCCATTTCATACCGGACCACATCTCCCACGGCGATGGGATTGGTGACCACACTCTGCTTCAGGCGGATTTTCCCCCGCAGCACGGCCGGGAACACCTCCCACGCGGGCAACTCCGACAGCAAATAATGGCTGCCGGCATTCTTGACAACGGTTGCTTCTCCTGTTTTCATCGCACAAATTTACAATTTTTGTTCATTCGTCGCAATATCTGCGCTGTTCGGAGGAAAAGGCGGGCGGGGCGTATAGGTATTTCGGCCCAAATTTTATAAATTTGTCCTGCTAACGAACACTAAGAGAAACTATGACCATCAACGTCCAGCTTCAGTATCATACCAACTGGGGAGAAAGCGTGCAGCTGCGCATTGGCAAGCGACGCATTCCCATGGAATATTCCTTTGGCGGCCTGTGGCAAATCATGCTCACCGGCCGCGACCTTCATCACGGCGACGAATTCACCTATGAGGTGGTCCGCGACGGAAAAGTGGTGCAGCGCGAGTGGCGCACCCACCATTTCAAGGCCCCGCAGGCCCAGAAAAACATTGTGGTGCGTTCCCGCTGGATGTCCCGCCCGTCCAATTCGGCCTTCTATGCATCGGCCTTCAGCGACGTTATCTTCCGCCGTCCTTCCGGCATGTCGTTCCGTAAACCGCAAAGCTTGAACCCGGACCTGGGCAACGTGTGCATCCGCGTGGCCGCCCCGGAGGTGCGCAGCAGCGAGTCCCTCGCCATTGTGGGCCAGGGCGCCGTCCTGGGCAATTGGGACAAGGTGATTCTCCTGAGCGACGACGCCTTCCCTTGGTGGTTCATCACCCTGGATGTGAACGAGCCCATGGAGTACAAGTTTGTGATTGTGGACACCAAAACCAAGGAAATCCGCTTGTGGGAAGAAGGCCCCAATCACTTCTTTGCGGAAGTGCCGCCCAAGAGCACCCAGATTATCATTGCAGACCTGGTGCCCAAGTTCCCCACAGAGCCTTGGCGGGGTGCCGGCGTGGCCGTTCCCGTGTTCTCCCTCCGCAGCGAGGACAGCTTTGGCGTGGGCGAATTCAACGACATCAAACACCTGGTGGACTGGGCCGTGAAGGCCGGGCAGAACGTGATTCAGCTGCTGCCCATCAACGACACCACCATGACCCATACCTGGCAGGACTCCTACCCGTACAACGCGGTGAGCTCCTTTGCCCTGCACCCGCAGTTTATCCACCTGCCGGCCGCCGGCGTGCGCCAGGATGCCGCCTACAAGGCCAAAAAACAGGAGCTGGAGGCCCTGGCCGCCATTGACTATGAAGCCGTAAACAGTGCCAAGCTGGACCTGCTCCGCAAGCTCTATAACGGAGCTAAGGGCAAAGCCACACTGGCCTCGGACGCCTACAAAGCCTTTGCCGATGCCAACGCGGAATGGCTCCTCCCGTACGCCGTGTTCAGCGTCCTGAGGGACATCCACGGCACGCCGGACTTCCAGACCTGGAAGCAGCTCTCCACCTACAATGCCAAAAAGGTACAGGCCTTTGCCGACGAACACGCCCAGGAAGTGGGCTTCTACTGCTACCTCCAGTTCCTGCTGGACCGCCAGCTCCGCGAGGCTGTGGACTATGCCCATCTGCATGGGGTGGCCATCAAGGGCGACCTGCCCATCGGTGTCAGTCGTCATAGTGTCGATGCCTGGCAGCATTCCCACCTGTTCCACCTGGACAGCCAGGCCGGTGCACCGCCGGATGCTTTTGCCGAGGACGGTCAGAACTGGGGCTTCCCCACCTACAACTGGGAAGAGATGGCCAAGGACGATTATGCCTGGTGGAAGGCCCGCATGGGCAAGATGGCCCAGTACTTCGACGCATTCCGCATCGACCATATCCTGGGCTTCTTCCGCATCTGGGAAATCCCGTCGCAGTACACGAGCGGCCTCATGGGTCACTTCAATCCGGCGCTGCCGTATTCCGAGCAGGAACTCCAGGGCATGGGCTTCGACCCGCGCAGGGGAGAGGGGACCGATGTCCTCTTCGTGGAAGACCCGCGCCAGAAAGGCTTCTTCCACCCGCGCATCTCGGGTCAGAAGACTTCCCAGTACAACAACCTTCCGCAGTGGCTCAAAGACCGCTACAACCAGCTGTACAATGACTTTTTCTGGCGTCGGCACGACGATTTCTGGCGGGAGAGCGCCATGCGCAAGCTCCCGGCCCTGCTCCATTCCACCGGCATGCTTTCCTGTGGCGAGGACCTGGGCATGATTCCCGGGTGCGTGCCTTCTGTAATGGACGAGCTCAACATCCTTTCCCTGGAAATCCAGCGTATGCCCAAGGATCCCAAGGACACCTTTGGTTACCCGGGCGGCTATCCGTATTGGTGCGTCTGCGCCACCGGCACGCACGACACCTCGCCGCTGCGTGCCTGGTGGGAAGAGGACCGTGGCCTTACCCAGCGCTATTACAATGAGGTATTGGGCTGCGAAGGCGACGCTCCGTACTTCTGCGAGCCCTGGGTGGTGGACCTCATCATTGCCCAGCACATGCATTCCCCGGCCATGCTGGCCATCCTGCCCCTGCAGGACTGGCTGGCGATGGATGGAGAGGTTCGTTATCCCGGGAACCCCTCCGACGAACGCATCAACGTGCCGGCCATCCCGCGCTACTACTGGCGTTACCGCATGCACTGCACACTGGAAAGCCTGGTTGCCAACGACGCCCTCAATGCGCACATCCGGGCGCAAGTTCAAGCCGGCGGCCGCGGAAGATAACGCATTTTTGCGTATCTTTGTGGCATGAACAACGACTGGAAAGATCGTCTCGGCGTGGTTTTTTCCACCAACCCGGACTTCAAATACACTACTGCCCAGGAGGAAGAGGTTAGTACCCTTGCTCCCGGGCAGCAGCGTCTTATTGTAGGAATCGACCGCCGGAACCGGGGCGGCAAGCAGGTTACGCTGGTCACCGGTTTTGTGGGCACCGCAGAAGACCTCAAGGAGCTCGGACGCGCCCTCAAAACCAAACTGGGCGTGGGCGGCAGCGCCAAGGACGGTGAGATCACCATCCAGGGAGATTTCCGCGACAAAGTGGTGGAGCTCTTGAAGGGGATGGGATATAACGCAAAACGGGGAAACTGATGCTGTTCAATGTCCTGGTGGTGGTGTTTGTGCTGCTGATGATGCTGCAGCTCAAACGTGCCTTGCAGCTGGCGCCGCTCCTTGGCGACAGCCTGTTCCGCATGCGCGGCAGTTCCACCTTGGAAAACAGCGTCCGGTACAGCCACGACCGCAACAACCTGGCCCTTACCCTCATCATTCCTGCCGTACTGGTGGCGGTCCGCTACCACTTGTATCGGCCCTCCTTCATGGAAGCCCTGTCTCCGGATGTGTACCTGCTGGCCGTTGCCGGCGCTTTTTTGGCGTATATCCTCCTCCGGCGCATCATGTTCTGGTGGATGCGGCCGCAACGCCGCGACGACAATTACGTGCTGGCCTACCAGACGGGGCACACCTACTTTATCGTGGAGATGGTGCTGGTGCTCGCTACCGTGGGTTTGCTTACGCTGTTCGATGCGGAGGACTGGGTGTTTCGCCTGCTCATTTACGTGCAGTGTGCGCTCGCGTATTTGCTTTTTATCTTTCGGAAAACGCAAATTCTTTCGCTGTTTTGCAATCCTTTGCGAACTTTTTTGTACCTTTGCGGCCTTGAATTTTTCCCTGCCGCTTTGCTTGTAGTCTCAGCGGCGTTATAGAAGAAAGGTATTAAGATGAGCATAAGTAAAATTCTGGTTTCGCAAAACGCTCCCCGCGTCCTTACTCAGTATCAGCATGTCAGTGAAAAATATGGTGTAAGTTTCGATTTCCGTCCCTTTTTCCAGATTGTGCCGCTTACTTCCCGCGAGTTCCGCGCCCAGCGCATCAACTTCCTGGACTATACTGCCGTGGTGTTTTCGTCCCGGCACGTCATTGACGCCTATTTTTCCCTGGCGGACGAACTTCGCACCAAGATTCCCGAAACCATGAAGTATTTCTGCACCACAGAGGCTGTGGCCATGTATCTGCAGAAGCACATCGTGTACCGCAAGCGCAAAATCTTCTATGGTACCGGTACCCCGGAAAGCGTGGTGTCCCTGATTGGCCCCAAGCACAAAGGGGAGAAGTTCCTCATCGCCATGTCGGACATTACCCAGGCAGAGGCCATCACCTTGCAGTTTGAGGCCGCCCACCTGCAGTATGCCGCCGGCGTGTTTGTAAAGTCCGTGAGCCAGGACCTCAAGGACGTGGACCTGCACGCCTACGACATGATTGTGTTCTACAACCCGGCCGATGTCAAGTCCCTCAAGGAAAACTTCCCGGATTTTGAGCAGGGGGACATCAAAATGGTCTCCTACGGCCGTTCCATCGTACGTGCCATGGAGGACGCCGGTCTGCGCATAGACGTAAAGGCCCCATCTGCAGAGGCTCCGTCGGTGGCATCGGCCATTGACCTGTATCTCAAGTCTTTACAATAATGGATGCCCGCCTTCCCAAGACTGAACGCCTCTCGGGCGCCACGGCCGTGGCTGCTTTGTTGGAGCATGGGAAGCATTTTCAGGCGGGCTGCCTCCGTTGCAAATACATGCCCCGGACGGACGAAGGTCCTTGCCGGATTGTGGTG
>JAEEGL013641730.1_pt1 | contig 10466 bp, 9 predicted proteins | sample 9134231 | NCBI WGS metagenome assembly JAEEGL01 (sample SAMN16246548, study PRJNA631951) | gut metagenome | biome: gut microbiome; feature: rumen; material: fiber-attached | host: Bos | place: Iran: Karaj | collected 2018-10 | reverse complement strand
TCTGACCGCGACGCTGGACGCGGAGTCGGCGTATTCCAAGGCGGATTTCGTCGTGATCGCCGCTCCCACCAACTACGACAGCAAGCGCAACTACTTTGATACCTCGGCGGTGGAGACGGTCATTGACTTGGTGAAGCGCTGCAATCCCGAGGCTGTGATGGTGATAAAGAGCACTATCCCCGTGGGCTATACCGAGCGCATCAGAAAAGAAAAGGGCTGCGGGAACATCATTTTCAGCCCGGAGTTTCTCAGAGAATCCAAGGCGCTTTACGACAATCTCTACCCGTCAAGGATCATCGTCGGCACTGATATGAACGACGAGAAGCTGGTAAAAGCGGCGCACACCTTTGCGGGATTGCTCCGTGAGGGCGCGATCAAGAAGGACATCGATACGCTGTATATGGGACTTACCGAGGCGGAGGCGGTCAAGCTGTTCGCCAATACCTATCTGGCGCTGCGCGTCAGCTACTTCAATGAGCTGGATACCTACGCGGAGATGAAAAACCTGAACGCCTCCGATATCATCAAGGGCGTTTGCCTTGATCCCAGAATCGGAGAGTTCTATAACAACCCGAGCTTCGGCTACGGCGGCTATTGCCTGCCCAAGGACACCAAGCAGCTGCTTGCCAACTATCGGGACATCCCTCAGAATATGATAACGGCGATCGTCGAAAGCAACCGCACCCGCAAGGACTTTATCGCCGAGAGGGTGCTGGAAAAGGCGGGCTTTGACGCCGAGGTCAGCATGTGGAATCCGCGGAAGGAGCGTCCGGTCACGATCGGCGTTTTCCGCCTGACCATGAAGAGCAACAGCGACAACTTCCGTCAGTCGTCCATCCAGGGCGTCATGAAGAGGCTCAAGGCGAAGGGCGCGACGGTGATCGTTTACGAGCCGACGCTCGAAAACGGCGTCACCTTCTTTGGCTCGCCGGTCGTCAACGACATAGAGAGCTTCAAGGCGGGCTGCGACGCGATCATCGCGAACCGCTATGACAGCGTTTTGGACGATGTTGCGGATAAGGTGTACACCAGAGATTTGTTCAGGAGAGACTGATAACCATGGATAACCGGATCAACCACGAGGGCGGGCAGGCAGACTGTCCGCGTAATGCGGAGAACGCCAGGCAGCGTGTGCTGATGGTGCACAATTTCTACCAGATCGGCGGCGGCGAGCACACCGTCTTTACTAATGAGGTCGCGATGCTCCGGCGTCACGGTCATGAGGTGGTGGAATACACGCGGAAAAACGATGAGCTGAAAAGCTCAAAGCTCAAGCTGCTGCTTTCGCCGCTGACCACACTGTGGTCATGGAAGAGCTACCGCGAGGTGAAGCGTCTGATACGTTCGGAGCGCATCGACGTGGTGCATTGCCACAACACCTTCCCGCTGATCTCGCCCTCGGTCTACTATGCCGCGAAAAAATGTAAGGTCCCGGTTTTTCAGACCATTCATAATTTCCGGATCCTGTGTCCCGCCGGCGTCTTTTTCCGCGACGGACGGATCTGCGAGGCGTGCCGCGAAAACGGCAGCTTCAAGCAGGCGATGCGCTGTCGCTGCTATCGCGATTCCAAGCTGCAGACGCTGGTGGTCGTAGCGATGCTCAAGCTCCACAGGGCGCTGGGCACCTACCGGAAAATCAACTATATTTTTCTAACCGAGTTCAACAGGGAAAAGTTTGCTGAGCTGATCGACATCAACGGCGGCAATGTGTTTGTCAAGCCCAACTTTGTCAGCGGCTCCGCAGGTCCCCGCAGCGCTCCCTCCGAAAAGAGGTTCGTCTTTGCCGGAAGGCTGGAGGAAAACAAGGGCGTACCGCTTTTGATCGAAAGATGGAAAGCGCTTCCGCAGGAGTATGTCCTTAACATTTACGGAGACGGAGAGAAGAAGGCGCTTGTCGAGGAGGCGGCGCGGCAGTGTCCGAACATCCGCTTTTTCGGATTTGTGCCTCAGGAAGTGATAGAGGAGGATATCCGCACCTCCTGCGGACTGGTTTTCCCGAGCATATGTTACGAAGGCTTTCCGATGGTGATCGCCGAGAGCTTTTCCTGCGGCTGTCCGGTGCTGGCGGCTGATCTGGGCAATCACGGCGATATCATCCGTCAGTCCGGAGGCGGCGCGCTGTTCGATCCCGCGTCGGAGCAGAGCTTCACCGAAGCGGTCCGGCTGATGGTCAGCGACAACGCGCGGCTTTCGGAAAACGCGCTGGAGTATTACCGCAGCTGTCTGAACGAGGAAAGCAATTACCAAACACTGGTTTCAATATACAACAGCCCCGACGCTTTGGGAAACGTTCGGGACTGATAAACAAAGGAGGGGTTGGGGTGACGAAGAATCAAACGTCAAAGCAGGCAGACAGAGCGTTGATCATCGGCGTCCCGATTTCCGCGGTCAATATGGAAAGCTGCGTCGACATCATTTTCAGGGATTTTGACGCGGCTCGCGGAAAATATATTTGTGTGTCAAACGTGCACACTACCGTAACGGCTCATGACGATCCGATGTATAAAAAGGTGCAGTCCGAATCCTTTTTGTCGGTACCGGACGGAAAACCGCTCTCCGTCGTCGGAAGGAAGCAGTTCCCCGGGATGGACAGAGTGACGGGACCGGATCTGATGCGCCGGATATTTGAGGAATCCGAGAGCAGACCGCTTCGCCATTTCTTTTACGGCAACAGTCAGGAAAACCTCGACAAGCTGATGGAGGTGCTTCACAGGGAGTATCCCTATCTCGATATCTGCGGCTGCGAGCCGTCGGTGTTCAGGGATATGACCGAGGAGGAGGAAGCCGCGCTTGCGCATCGGATCAACGCGACATCTCCCGACTTCATATGGGTGGCGCTGGGAGCGCCGCGTCAGGAGCTGCTGTGTCACCGCCTTGAGGATCGCGTGAGCGGCTTGATGGTCGGCGTCGGCGGCGCCTTCAATGTGCTCGCGGGCATCGTTCCCGAGGCGCCCGCATGGATGCAAAGGCTCAGTCTGGAGTGGTTCTACCGCTTTATTCAGGAGCCCAAGCGGCTGTTCAAGCGGTATTTGGTGACAAACACGAAATTCATCTGGTATTTGGCAACTAAGAGATAGATTTGGAGGAATAGACTATGTCAGCTTTCAGCGGAGCAACCTTAATGATCACCGGAGGAACGGGTTCCTTCGGAAATACAGTGCTCAAGCACTTTTTGGAGACGGACATCGGAGAGATCCGTATCTTCTCGCGCGACGAGAAGAAGCAGGACGATATGCGCCATGATCTGCAGGCGCGCTTTCCCGACTGCGCCCAAAAGGTCAAATTCTATATCGGCGACGTCAGGAACGCCCAGTCGATCAGAGACGCGATGTGGGGTGTGGACTATGTGTTCCACGCTGCGGCGCTAAAGCAGGTGCCTTCCTGCGAATTCTTCCCGATGGAGGCGGTGCGCACCAATGTGGAGGGCACCGACAATATGCTTCACGCGGCGATGAGATGCGGCGTCAAGCGCGTCGTATGTCTGTCCACCGACAAGGCGGCGTATCCGATCAACGCGATGGGTATCTCGAAGGCGATGATGGAGCACGTCATCTTCGCTAACGCGCGCGTCGCCGCAGAGCGCGGCGGCACGGTCATCAGCTGCACGAGATACGGCAATGTGATGTGCTCACGCGGCTCCGTGATACCGCTGTTTATCGATCAGATACACGCGGGCAACCCGATCACGATCACCGATCCCAACATGACGCGGTTCCTGATGAATCTCGATGAGGCGGTCGATCTCGTCAAATTCGCGTTTGAGCACGCGAACCCCGGCGATCTCTTCATTCAGAAGGCGGACGCCAGCACGATCGGCGATCTTGCCAAGGCGGTACAGCAGCTGTTCGGCGACACCGGCACAAATATCATCGGCACTCGTCACGGCGAAAAGCTGTATGAGACCCTCATGACGAAGGAGGAGAGCCTCCGCGCCGAGGATATGGGAGATTATTTCCGCGTCGCGGCGGATAACCGCGACCTCAACTATGACAAGTATTATGTGAACGGCTATGTTAAAACCATGGCGGACGAGTCCTACACCAGCCACAACACCGAGCGCCTTGACGTGGAGGGAACCGTAAAGAAGATCCTGACCACCGATTATGTCAGAGAAGAGCTTGAAGGCATCCGCCACAACTGAGCAAACGGAGTGAAGCAGCATGAAGATCCTTGTAACCGGCTCAGCCGGATTTGTCGGCAAAAATCTGGTGGAAAACCTCAAAAATATTCGTGACGGCAAAAACCGCACCAGACCTCAGCTCGCGATAGAGCAGATCTATGAGTACGATCTCGGCAACACTCCCGCCGAGCTGGAGCGCTTTTGCTCCGACTGCGACTTTGTGTTCAACCTCGCGGGCGTCAACCGTCCGCAGAACACCGAGGAATTCAGGGAGGGAAACTACGGCTTCGCGTCCGCCCTCCTCGATACGCTCAGACGCTGCGGCAACCGCTGTCCCGTCATGCTGAGCAGCAGCCTGCAGGCGACGCTCGCCGGACGCTTCGGCAAGAGCGAGTACGGCATCAGCAAAAAAATGGGCGAGGAGCTGTTCTTCCGCTATGAGGAAGAGACCGGCGCGCCGGTCTATGTGTACCGCTTCCCGAATCTTGTCGGCAAGTGGGTAAGACCCAACTACAACAGCGCGGTCGGCACCTTCTGCAACAACATCGCGAACGACCTGCCGATCACCGTCAACGATCCCTCGGTAGAGCTGGAAATGCTCTTTGTCGAGGATCTGCTTGAGGAAATGTACGACGCGCTAGAGGGACACCCCCATCGCTGCGAGTATCCCGCCGCAGATTCTCAGTGGGACGGGCTGACGCCGCAGCCGCTTGAGAACGGACGCTTTTGCTATGCGCCTGTCACCCACAAGGCGACGCTGGGCAGGATCGTGGAGCTGCTGCGCACCTTCCGCGATCAGCCGCAGACGCTCATGATGCCCTCAATTCCGCAGGGGAGCTTTGAGAAAAAGCTGTATTCGATGTATCTGTCTTACCTGCCCGCCGATAAGGTCGCCTTTGACCTGAAAATGAACAGCGACGACCGCGGCAGCTTCACCGAGCTTCTGAAAACCGCGGATCACGGACAGTTTTCAGTCAATATCAGCAAGCCCGGTATCACCAAGGGACAGCATTGGCACAACACCAAATGGGAATTCTTCATCGTTGTTTCCGGTCACGGCCTGATCCAAGAGCGCAGGATCGGCACTGACGAGGTGATCGAATATGAGGTGAGCGGCGACAGGATCCGCGCGGTGCATATGCTGCCGGGCTATACGCACAACATCATCAACCTTTCCGAGACGGAAAACCTGGTCACGGTGATGTGGGCGAACGAGGTGTTTGACCCCAACCGCCCCGATACCTTTTTTGAACCTGTGGAGTGAGGAAGAGCTATGGAACAATGGAAAGAAAACGGAAAGCTCAAGCTGCTGATCATCGTCGGAACCAGACCGGAGATAATCCGTCTGGCGGCGGTCATCAAGAAATGCAGAAAATACTTTGACACCCTTCTGGCGCATACGGGTCAGAACTATGATTACAACCTCAACGGCGTATTCTTTCGCGATCTTGAGCTGGATATGCCTGAAATATATATGGAGGCGGTCGGCGACAGCCTCGGACAGACGATGGGCAATATCATCGCCAAAAGCTATGATCTGATGGAGCGCCTGAAGCCGGACGCGGTGCTGGTGCTGGGCGATACCAACAGCTGCCTTTCGGTCATTGGCGCAAAGCGCCTGCACATCCCGATCTTCCACATGGAGGCGGGCAACCGCTGCAAGGACGAGTGTCTTCCCGAGGAGACCAACCGCCGCATCGTAGACATCATCTCCGACGTCAACCTCGCCTATTCCGAGCACGCGAGAAGATATCTCGCAGACTGCGGTCTGCCGAAGGAGAGGACCTATGTGACGGGAAGCCCGATGGCGGAGGTATTGCGCGCCAATCTGGACAAGATCGAAGCGTCGGATATCCACAAAAGGCTCGGCTTGGAGAAAGGCAGATATATCCTTCTCTCCGCTCACCGCGAGGAGAATATCGACACGGAAAAGAACTTTGTCTCGCTGTTCACGGCGATAAACAAAATGGCGGAAAAATACGATATGCCGATCCTCTACTCCTGTCATCCCCGCTCGAAAAAGCGATTGGAGCAGAGCGGCTTTGTCCTCGACAGGCGCGTTATCCGACACGAGCCTCTCGGCTTCCGCGATTACAACTGCCTGCAGATGAACGCCTTCGCGGTCGTTTCCGACAGCGGAACGCTCCCTGAGGAGAGCAGCTTCTTCACCTCTGTCGGAAAGCCGTTCCCCGCTGTCTGCATCAGAACGAGCACCGAGCGTCCCGAGGCGCTCGACAAGGCGTGCTTCATCCTCTCGGGCATCGATACCGTCGGCTTGCTGCAGGCGGTCGATACCGCGGTCGAGATGGTGCGCAACGGCGACAACGGAATCCCTGTCCCGGACTATACTGACGAGAATGTCAGCGATAAGGTCGTCAAGATCATACAGAGCTATACCGGTGTGGTCAACAAGATGGTATGGCGCAAGGAGTGACGGCTGAGCGGAGAGGAGTAATGGAATGAAAGAGTTTTCGTTTATTTGTATCAGCTACAATCAGCAAAAGGAGATCGTCGAGCATCTTGAGAGCATCAGACAGCTGGTCGAGCGCTTCGGCGGGAATACGGAGAACGACCTGATCGTTGCCGACGACGGCTCCGCCGACGGCACTGCCGCCGTCGCCCGCGAATGGATCGGGCGCAACCGCGGTCTTTTCCGCAGAGCGGAGGTTTTGCCGGAAACCGCGAATATGGGCACGGTCCGCAATATTTACAGGGCGATCGACAGCTGCCGCACCGAGAACTTCAAGATCCTCGCGGGCGACGACAAATACAATCTCTGCGATATTTACGCGCTGTATGATTCGCTCGGCGACGATATCGTCATCACTCCCGTGCTCCCGTTCGGCAACTTCGGCTCGATGGGAAAAAAGCTGATAGAGAGCTTCAGACGTTCATACCGCCTGACGATGGCGTATAACAAAAACAATAATATCGGAGAGCTGATCCTCTTCCGCAACTATCTGCTGGCGCCCGGCGTGTTCACTCCGTCAAGGTACTGGCGTGACAGCGAGGCCAGGGAGCTTTTGCACCGCTTCCGTTACATCGAGGACACCCCGCTGTGGATGAAGCTGATCTATGAAAGAAGGACCCCGGTACGTTTTGAGCCGGTCCCGTATATTTTTTACCGTATAGACGCGGAGCAGATGCTGTCCTCGCAGAGGACCGCCGGTATCCGCGAGCAGGATGATGAGGAAATGCGCAGGCAGTATCCTCAAAGACTGCTGGACAAGAGAAAATTCTTCCGTCCCTCCTTTTACAGATTTATGGCGGTGAAGACGTTTTACACATTCTCCGACCGCTACGACGGGTTTTTTAAGGAAAACCCCGAGGTCAAAAGAGTTTATTACGATTTGATAAGCAGGTGAACATCAATGCAGGTGATCAAATATGTTTTTCAGCCTCACGGCGACGACCGCGGTCAGCTGGTGGCGCTGGAGGAATTCAAGGATATCCCGTTCAGGATCAAGCGCGTCTATTACCTTTATGACACAAAGGAAAACGTCACCAGAGGTTATCATGCGCACAAGTCGCTGGAGCAGATCCTGATCTGCGTCCACGGAAGCTGCAAGATCCGTCTGGACAACGGCAGTGAAAAAAAGGTCGTTCCGCTGGAAAAGCCATATGAGGGCTTGTATGTCTCCAACGCGATGTGGAGAGAGATGTTCGACTTTTCGCCTGACGCGGTGCTGATGGTTTTGGCGTCGGAGCTGTACGACGAGGCGGATTATATCAGAGATTACGATGAGTTTTTACGGTATGTCGCCGAATCGGGCGACAGCGGCAAGGAGGTTTGACATGAGGGTCCCATTTGTATCCTTTCTCCCGATGGAGCGGGAGCTTGACAAAGAGCTGAGAGCGGCGTTCGAGCGTGTCTATACGCGCTCATGGTATATCGAGGGCGCCGAGGACGAGGCGTTTGAAAGGGCGTTTGCCGATTATGTCGGCACACGGTACTGCGTCGGCGTCGGAAACGGTCTCGACGCGCTTGTCATGGCGCTCAAGGCGCTGGGCATCGGCGCCGGAGACGAGGTGATCGTTCCGTCCAATACCTATATCGCCACCGCGCTCGCGGTGACCTATACGGGCGCGGTGCCGGTGTTCGCGGAACCGCGTATCGAGACGTTCAATATCGACCCCGACAATATCGAGGCGGCGGTCACGGACAAGACAAAGGCGATCATTCCGGTCCATCTGTACGGTCAGGCTTGCGATATGGATCGCATTATGGAGATCGCCGGAAAATATGACCTGAGGGTCGTCGAGGACTGCGCGCAGGCGCACGGCGCGACCTATAAGGGCAGAAAGATCGGTACCTTCGGCGACGCCGCGGGCTTCAGCTTCTATCCCGGAAAGAACCTCGGCGCGCTGGGCGACGCGGGCGCTGTCGTCACGAACGACGAGGCTTTGGCAAAAAAGATCAGGGCGCTGGGCAATTACGGCTCGGACTATAAATATCATCACATTTACAAGGGCAACAACAGCAGGCTCGACGAGCTGCAGGCGGCGTTCCTGTCAGCCAAGCTGCCGCTGCTTGACAAGATGAACGCGGAGCGACGCCGCATCGCGGGCCGCTACCTCGCGGAGATCGACAACCCCAAGGTGATCCTGCCGGCTGTCGGCTCGGACATGGTGCCGGTATGGCACATCTTCGGCGTGAGATGCGCCGAGAGAGAGGCGCTCGAGCAGTGGCTGAACAGCCGCGGGATCGGCACCAACAAGCATTATCCCATACCGATGCATTTGCAGGAGTGTTACAGGGATATGGGCTGTCATGAGGGCGACTTCCCGATTGCCGAGGAGATCAGCAAAACGGAGCTCAGCCTGCCGATGTACTACGGCATGACAGAGGAAGAGATCGGATATGTGATCGAGAGCGTCAACAGCTTTTGATCGCTTTCCTTCTGATTGGAGCGGTGTAAAAGTATATGAAGCTGAAAAGACAAGATATAGTATTCTTTGTATTAGGTGTTCTTTCAATCGCCACCTATGTGTGGCCGTATTACATGACAGTGCTTATTCCGGGCTTCAACGGTATCATGATCATGGTTTTCCGATATATGAGCTATTTGATTACCGTGATGACCGCGATCATCTGCCGGAAAGAGCTTTTTGCTTTGCTGAAAAAAAGCTTGGTTTTTATTGTGCTTTGTCTGGCGCTGTATATTGCGCTGCTGTTGTCTACTGTGTTTCATTCGGGAAAACAGGCAGAACTGATAGAGCCATTTATCAAGGTTTTCTTTTTCTCGCTGCTGCTTGCGGTCGCGACAGCGAATAAAAGCAGTTATATGCTCAAGGGAATGGCGTTTGTATATAACGCTATCATCGTTATTAGCCTTATCAATGCGTTTGTGCCGTTCCCGGGCTTGAGCGGCGTTGAGTATTTTGCCACTACCAAGAACGTTTATTTCAGGTTTATCTTTTTGGGGATCATGCTTGATGCCTATCTGGACTATCGTGAAGCCGAAAAGCTCAGGATCAGAACTCTGGTGTTTTTGGGAATGATCGTTGTGACCACATTATTGTTCCGTTCCTCAACGGGCTTTGCCGTTTCCTTTGTTTCGTTCGCCTTGCTGTTGATAAAAACCGTTTTTATGAAGGGCGAAATGAAGATGGCAAAGTCATGGCTTTTTCTGCTGATCGCTGTTGCGATCGGCATATTGGTCGTGTTTCTCAGACAGATTTCCTTTTACGCCGACTTTATCGAAAGCGTGTTCGGCAAGGACGCATCGTTTACGGGACGCGTTGATTTATGGGATCAGGCGTTGAAACTGATAGCTAAAAATCCTGTTTTCGGATATGGTCACCTGTCAATGGACGGTTATATCATTTTCGGCAATGAGCACTGGATGAGCGCCAGCTGTCACAACCTTTATCTGGATATCATGGTTGAAGCGGGAATCATCGGCTTGGTCATCTTTTTCATTATGCTGCTGATCTTGCTGCGGAATATTGACCGCTGCGAATACAGCTCTATGGCGCAGACCTTCTCCATTCTGTTTTTTGCTTGCCTGATCGCGTTCAACTTTGAAGTGTATTTTAATCTGGGACAGTATATCTATACTTTTCCGATGCTGTTTTTCCTGTCATTCTGCTTTGCGGGAAGTCCCAGACGGCATCGCAAGCTGCGTATTATTTGGAAATAGACGGCGCGATTCGCATGCTCGAACAGATCGGCGTCTGTCAAGGGATAAGGAGAGAGAATATGTTTACCGTCAGTGTTATCATTACGTTTTATAATCAGGAAAAATATGTGGACGCTACCATGCAGAGCGTGCTTGATCAAAAGACCGACTTTGATTTTGAGATCATAGCGGGAGACGACGGCTCGAGCGACCGCACCGTGGAG
>JAEEGL011765787.1_pt1 | contig 10466 bp, 4 predicted proteins | sample 9134231 | NCBI WGS metagenome assembly JAEEGL01 (sample SAMN16246548, study PRJNA631951) | gut metagenome | biome: gut microbiome; feature: rumen; material: fiber-attached | host: Bos | place: Iran: Karaj | collected 2018-10 | reverse complement strand
TTGGTTTATAAATGCGACGTTTCTTGAACCATACAAACTCATCAATTGATGTACAAAATCAGTCCGTTGGTATAATTCGGCATATCCATTGAACTGCTCTTTAATTCTTCCAAAACTGCCGATTTGGTCGTCAAAGGCAAAAATATCAATATTGAACGGATAATACAAGCATGTTTCCAATAATCTTTCCGTTGAAATACTATGCAAAGTGTCTGCCGGCAATTGTAGTGAAGCAATTCTTTGCGTATGGTTGAGGTTTTTCCATGTATCAGTGCCAGGTATAACAGGGAAAGAATATCCTCTATAAGCTATTATTCCACTTTTGTATGGTTGGAAAGGTTGAGTTTTAGCAATGCTGGTAATTGAAAGCAATGCTAATAGGATAAAAGCATATTTAAATACAAACTTCATGATTATTTATTTTTGCAAAACTACAAAAACTTTTCTGTTTTGTCAATCGTTTACAGTTCCAATTTCAGGCCTTTACAATATATTTTTATCTCAATTTTTACAATTTATTGATTGTCAATTGTTTGTATAGTAAAATTTTTCCAGGGAGGGCGAAAATCAGTCTGGAAACTCCGTTTCGAAGGCCTGATTTTCCGCACTCCTCTCCAAAATTTTACGCCACTGTTATGCCAAAACTAAATAAATCATTGATTTTTGATTAATTTTTCCGTAAACTCCTTGCCGTCGGTTAGTTTCACTTTCATGATGTAGACTCCGGCAGTGAGGTTTGAAATGTCAAGGGTTGTATTTTCAGACGTTTCAGGAAACGTCTCTATAAGGCGCCCGTCGAGAGAATGTATCTCCACCGACTGGCATTCCAAATCTTGGGCAAAGCTGATGTTCAGTGTGTTTCCGACGGGGTTGGGATAAATTGTAGCTTCTTTTGTTTCCAGCTCTTCAATTCCGGTTATATCATAGTTCGAATAGAAACAGGTGTGCAGGCTGCCTGTATTCTCCCAAACTATCTCATCGTTTTCGTATGAGCACAACAAAGAGTTTGAGCCGCCCATCAGAGCCAAGTCGCCAGAACTGAAAATGCCGAACTCGCTTCCTATGCCTTCAACCCATATCTCTTTCGAACTATAGTTGGGATAACCTCCTTCGGAATAGTGAAACTCGTATCTCTTTCGCGTTATATCATCTCCGATGATGGTGTCTTTTACAGCATCCAAAACCAGAAACACATAGTTTTCGTCATCATACGGATACGGATTGATTGAGTCGCCGATCTGCATGCTGAAGTCGTACAGCAGAGCCTCTTCGGGGTTGAACGTGCCGTTTCCAAGGTAGTTGCGGTAAAACACTTTGCCGTTGTCCTCCCTCAGAGCCGAGTTGACCGTCCAGCCGGTAAGGTCTTCACGATAAGTTTGGAGCATCAGTTGGTATGTGCAGCCGTCGATTACGGTTGCGCCCTCCAATTTATAGCATGTGGTATAGCAAGTGGCCGGTTGCGGTGGAGTCCATGGAGCAAACCTGTAAATTACGTTCCATTGTTTGCCTTCCGAAACCAGCGGTTCTGTATTTTGCGCATTGGCTATATTTGCTCCGGCAAAAGCCAGTAGCAACAAAAGCGCGAGATGTTTTAATGTAATTTTTTTCATAATTATTAGAATTAAATTGTTAATTAATGCAAAGATATAAAAAATTAAAATCTATTGCTTGTTATTCTTTTGTAATCACCAACTTTCCGGTGTCTGTGTATTCACCGCAATGGACTATATAAGTGTATACTCCGGCAGGTATTTCATGCAAATCGAGTGTTTTTGTGCCTTCTGTGCCATCGAGCTCGGCTTCCAAGACCTTGATTCCCAGACTGTTGACAACTGCCATTGTTGCTTTTGACTTGTCCTCGGGCAACTTGTAGCTGACAGAAACCCATGTCGTTGCGGGGATTGGAGCTATGGAGACGACAATATCTGTATCATTTTCAGGCTTAGCATCATAGTCAATATCTGCAGCCGTCTCCCTGTTCGGTCTAGGCATATCGGGGCAGATGAAAGGCTCCACGTAGCGGTCGTTTATCTCCATAATAATGGCTCTCGCCATCTGTTGCGATGTTCCGACGCCGTTTTCAGCCAGATCTTTCACCATCGCTGATTCCGCAAGCGTCATTTCATTGACAGTTCGGTTGGAGTTGTACAGCGTCTGGTAAAGATTCAGGAGAACCATATAGCCGTTGTGATCCGACAAGCCGTCATCGTGCAGGTTGTAAGTGACTGGAAGGGTGTTCGCCAACGCCAGTGCGTTTGTGAAGTCGCCTTGCTGGATGTACGATGCCACTGTCATGCGGTCGGAAGCGATGTCATGCATGTTGCCTAGCCACAGGCGCAGTTCTGCGGCATCGGTGACGTTTTCGTTAAGGCAGCTGCGCACTATGTCGCCTGCCGCCATGGTCCTGTCATTAAGACTCTTCGCCATATCCGATATGAGGGCTTCAGACGGTGTCGTGCCTGCCGCAATCTGGCTGTTGTACACGTTAACAAGTGTCGAATAGGCATTGTCGGCTGTACGGTATGCCTCGGCGAGTGTTGCTTTTTCAGCCGAGCTTCTCACCACTCCTCCTCCGCCGTAATGGGAGGTGCAGCTGTTGGAATACGTTGAAGGAGACGCGTTCACATGATACAGTTTTGAGGCGGTGGGCGTCTCACCTGTGCCGTTTTGGTTGTAATAATACTCTATGTCGAACTCCCCGTCGTTGTAGAAATGGTAGAGATATCCGCTGAAGGTATTGCCTGCAGGCTCCGTTGACGTGCCTTGTGGAGAGGCGATGCCACCTGTGCCGTTGTCTTTGAGCACACAGAAGTCGATGTCATTGCCTGAGTTGTCATTGCACAAGTATTTCAGCCCTGGTATTACCGCAGGCGGTCTGCCCGACAGGTCGGCCGTGTGGTTGACACCGTAAGCCACGTTGCCGCAAGTGAGCCCGTTGAAAGTGTTGAGATACACCCCGTTGGAGCCTGCCGAGTTGAATATCCCTATGCCGTATTTCTCGCCAAGTGTTCCTGTGGCGGGTGTGAATGAGTTCTCCTCAATGCAGAAGTTGGCTACACCGTCGGCGTAGATGCCGTAGCCGCAGCTGGAGTTTCTCCCTATGCTGAATTCATTGCCTATTATATTGGCGAATCCTGTGTTTTGGGCGAATATTCCCCGGTTGTTGTTGACAAAACTGGCGTCTTTTACAGAGAAGCTACGGGCGCTGTTGCCCTCGTTGACGCAAAGTATGCCGTTGTTGAATCCTTCGAAAGTGCATCGCACAATATCGCTTTCAGGGCATGACGGATGCATGTTGGGCTCCTCACAATATGATTTCACCAAGAAACCGGCCCCATAGGCTCCGATACCCATGCAATAGTCCGACACCCCGCTGACATTAGGCGCGACCGAGAAATCGCAGCCTGAGAAGTAGACGCTTTTCACATCGGCGAGATCCACGTGTTTGTAGAATGTTTCGGTTCCAAGATAATTGCTGTCAATGATAAAGCTGCACTTTGTGAATTGCGCATTGTATGCTATCTCGTTGCCGCTGCCGTCATGGTCGACGTAATACAGGCCATGGACAGCCATGGCGTTGTTGCGGAACACTGCATCGGTTGCATTGATAATGCCTCCGGTTGTGTTGTAATAGCCCGGATGCCAAAGTTCCACCGCGCACACGGCATTTTCAATGGTAGCACCGTTTTTCATCTCAAGGTAGCCCTGATGGTAATCGCCGTGATGCGGCTGCTGGTCTTGGCTGCTGTCGCCCCAGACTTCGATGCCGCGCCACATTTGTCCAGGACATGCACATGTTAGTCGACTTCTATCAATTATTAATTTTCCACCAGGTTTTACTATGATTTTAGAATTTGGATGTAGCTTTATATTGAGTTTGTTTCCAGTTGCTTTTTTAATCGTTAGACAACCTCCGTTATCAACAATTATATCTGTATTAATGATTTTATTTTCAGTCCAAGTTATACTATCATTAATGACAATAGCGCTATCATTGTAAGTCCATGGACCAATGGTTATATTGTCAATTGCAATGTCGCTATATTGATAAGTTCCTGTTTCGACATATAATCTAACTTTTTTTACATCTGTGGGTAATAATATTGTAGCATGCTGCCAATCGGATCCATGGTCTCCATATTCAATCCATTTTGGATAACTAGACGACCATGTATTATTAGCTTTTTGTGTACTTAACATTATATAAGGATTCTCTTCTCCAGAATGCCAATCATAGATTTTCATATGATAATAGAAATCTAAATAATTGTAACACGAATCTTGAATGTTGATATCAGGACTTTCTATACATGAAGTAGAATGGTTGTAATTTACCATTGCTCTTGAATTAATATATATATAATAGTCTCCGTCTTGCGCATTTGAAGGACCTGTTAAAGTAGAAGATGGAGGATTGCTATGTCTCCAGAAAATACCGTTATCCTCAAATAGTGTTTCTACTTGCATCCAGTTGTCCCATCCATCTTCAAAGCTTGCATTATAAGTGCCAATAATGGTACATTGCCCATAACTGTTTAATGGGCCTAAATTTGGATTTGAATCATCACCATCCGGCTCATCTGGGCATGACGGACAATGTGCTGGTTTGGGTCCAATTCCCCAATTATAGTATCCATCACCATCATAATCATTGCATCTTACGTCTGACTCTGTCATATTATTATAGTGTATTGGGGTAGGAATTGAATATGTTATATCTGGTACATCATCGTTTATATGAAGAATATACATAAAACCATTATCACCCACATCAATACCGTTTGATTGTTTATATATCCAATATGTCAATCCAAGAAAACCTGTATCATAATTGCCATTTTCATCAATAGGTACACCTAATACTTCTTTTGCAATATCATCATCAATTGTACCCCAACCGATCAATGCCATGCAATGCTTATTCATACCAAATCCCAATGGCAACGAAGCAGCTGTTAAAGGACCTTTATTAATCAAATACTGCTTAAGTAAAGAATCAGTAGTATTAAAGTGAGAATGCGAAATACAAGTGTCAATACTTACTCTGACCAATGAATCAGAGCATAAATCGTCACAGTTATTAAGCGATGCAGAGTAAGGCAAACAACTTTCTAATGGAACACCTTCCCGCTTATAGTGTCTTAATGCGACATGTGGATAGTTTTGTGAAATAGTATTTTCTTTGCATGCAATATATTGTTCTGACAAGTCAACATCAATATGTTGATTGTAATACAAATTTGTTAATGCTTCAACTTGAGCTGTCGGGCCAAATATCCAACATGTTGGAACAGCTCTATATTCACCACCTAATTGATTGCATTGTACTGAATCCATGTAACAATCAAAGCATCCGTTTATCCAACATCCATTACCCTGGCACACTATAGGAGTAATCCATCCAGTGCCTAATGTGTCGCCATCATAATACAATGATAAAGAGTCGTTGGCACCATGCCTGTTTCTCCAATCAAAATTATGAACGAAATTCTTACTTGAGCTATATCTTTCCGGCCCGAAAATAGAGAAAAAGCCTTTAGAATAGAATTCATAACCATATGTTTTATAATCTTTTCCAAACAAATCGGATTTTTGTTGATAAGACAAAGAAGACAATCTCGTCTGCGAGGCAACCCATATTAATCCCTTGCTTTGAATATAATCTTTTACTTTAATAAGTTTTTGATTGTTGCTTGTTGCAGCCGCAGTTTTTCTTAAAGACTCTGCATTTGAATACTGGGCGTTACTTAAATCAACACTATTTACGATTATAATGGCATCTTTCACCTGGACACTAATTTCAGTTGGAGTATATGATTCATAAAAACAACTCTCTTCACATTTTTGTGAAAAATTAAATGATATAGTGTCTTCAAATAAACAATATGATTCATAAATCATATATTCATTATCATTATTGTCGTTTACAACGAATCTTACGAATCCCAATTCTGATGTAAAACTAACATGACCTGAAATACCAATGCTTGTAACCGGATTACTATCGAACGGACGAAGAATAGTATCATTCAGAATTCTAACATTCAGATTATCATGACGGTTAAATGATTGTCCATATATAATAGAGGACAGAACCATAAATAATATAAAAAATATCTTTTTCATAACTAATATTTTTAATCATCCACTTCAAACTCACCGAAATACTCGTCGCCGTCCTCTAATTTTATTATTAAAGTGTAGCGTCCGGCCAATGGAATGTAGGTCATAAAGCCTGTAGGAGTATCCATAATTGACAAATCCACAGGTACACCGTCACCATTTTGTACTTCAATCGAAACCTCGCCAAGGTTTTCAGTGAATGCTATGGTTAATGTGTGACCGTTAATGTTTGCTAACATGGAGCCGCTTCTGTCATTACCACTATGTTGTGCCTCTGCCTTCAAAGAAATAGGTACATGTTCTGTTTGAGATGTTGAAATGCATTTTGCATAACAAAAGACTATCGATAATGATAGCATTACCAGTAAGAAGGATAATTTTAATTTTGTCATAACTGTTATATTTAAGTTGTTAATGACAAAATTAAGACTTACTGACTATTTTCTGTGTTTTTGGTGATTGCAATTTGATTGCAATTTACGGAGGGGGTAAATATATGATAATCAATTAGTTGTTAAGTACAAACGTCTTTGGAAAAGGAAAAATACAAGCAAAAGGACATTTCTTTCATTCTAAAGCACTGCAGTTTTCTGCAGAAAATCCTTTAAAGATACGCTTATATTAAATGCTTTTTCCAGATTTTTGGTTTTACGGAAAATTGTTGTGTAGTGATATTGTGTCAGAACAGAAATCTGCTGGTCTTTTAATCCGAGTAAATATAGATGGCAAAGAAGCATTTCTTTTGGGTTTATCTGAGGATTTAATGACAGTAAACGTTGTTTGAAATTCGGGAAATGTTTCATAACCGCTTCTTCCAGTTCAGCAATTGTGGCATTGTCAAGTTTCAATTGCGGATAGTCGGCACAGTTAACCCTTGATGTGACATTGATAGAGCTGACGGAATTAATGATTTTTTTGCATACCGGCTCGTTAACAAAAGCTTCCATGGAGATATCTGCCTTTAGGCGTTTGTGCCCAAGCTCTTGTTCCAAAGTGTTGACCTGTGTTTCCTGTTGTTTAATAGTGTTAAGCATCTTGCTTTTCTCCCTATATCGCGCTTTTTTCTCAGTGTCAATAATACGAAGATGCTCTTTGTTGAGTTTGTTGATTTTCCTTTTGGAATGCTTGAATAAAAGTGCAAAAGAAAAGACAGCAAGAAAAACAAACAATGATATTGCAATACCTATTCTGACTTTGTTTCTTTTTAGCGATTTATATGACTTCTTGTTCATATAGTTTCTGAACAATTCATTCAATCTAGATATATCATAAGACTTATCATAGATTGATACGGAGTTTTGGGACAAATAATTTGAATATATAAGTGTATTAATAGAGTCGTTATTTATTTGATAAATATTCATCAAAAATCCGGCAGCTTCATATCGCCTAATAGAAATCATGTCATAATCAAAAACTTTATTAAGATATGCAACAGCCGAATCATATGCATGTATTTCATAATATAAACCACCTATAATAAAGTATCGCGTTATCAGTTCTTCTTCACTTTCTGCTTGTCTTACAACAAGCATCAGTTGTTCCATAGCTGGAGAAAAACCCTGTCCTAACTCATAAGAAAGCACTGCTATACTTGTCATTACATCGCGATAAATCAAATTATTGGTATCTGGCAATGAGTTCAGAGCTTCGTTATAGTAATAAAAAGCGGAATCTGTTTGTCCTGAAATGTCATATAACTGGCCTAATTTAGCTAAATTATTTGCAACTCCATATTTCGAAGTTGGGGCAATTTTGCAATAAAACAAAGACTTCTTACCACAATAAATAGCCTGTTCCATCATAAATTGGTCGAAAAACAATTCCTTTAGGCGGTTATACGTCAACCCCATGAATTTCGCCTTGTAGCCTGTCAGTTTTTCAACATCGAAATGGTTTTCCATTATCTCTAGAGTGTGCAGATACTCCTGGCAGGCCTCAACAACGCTGTCGTTTTCGTAAAATCCAACGCCGTTCATGTAGTGCGAACGGGCAGAAAGCAGCACAATGTCATCACTGTATGGATATTGCGCGGCAAGGCTGTCGAAATAATGCATTGTCTCATTCCTGAACCTGTTCAATTGCGGATTGTCAGTCTTGTACAATGCCTCCGAGAGGAGAAGGGAATGATAGCAGGAGTTGAATTTGGAGGAGATTTCTCCGCTACGCCTATCGGCTTCGGTCGAAATTACGGGTTGGCAAGTGTCGGCTCCGGTCGAAATGGTGTTGTCATTTCCGCTGTTTCCGTCATTTCTGCGTGCAAAAAGGGCAATCAGCGCGGAGTCGACGTCGTGCTGCATCAGGCTGTCAACGGCCAAAAGACCCTCATCGAAAGTGAAAGGCAACGGCTGCGGCTCGACAACAGCCTCCTCTTGTTGCCTCACACAAGAAAAAAGCAACGCCACGAAAGATAATATCACCAAGTATCTTTTCACCCTGCAAAAATAATAAAAAATACGTCATTTCGCCCCCGAAATGACGTATAATTATCAATTATCAATTGTCAACTGCTAACTGTCAACTGCTAACTGTCAACTGTCAACTATTAACTGCTAACTCCTAACTGCTAACTCCAAACTCCAAACTTGTAACTTAATAAGCCTTAAGTTTCTCCCCCGTTTGGTCAATAATCGCCTTGTAGAACTCTTCGCTGTATTTCGGCTGTTCTACCTTTGGAGCATAGTATTTGTAACCTTCTGGCTTCTCACGTGGAGTCTTCACGTTGCCATCCATGTATTTCATGAACAGATACTGATAAAACACCTTCCAGTCGGCGCAAAGACGTGTAGCCTCAGTGTTTGAATACTTGGTGAGGAACTTCACAGCCTCTGCAGGGTCTTTTGCATAGATCTCAGCAGCCTTGGTGTTGATGTTCTGCACCGATTTCACCCATGTGCCTTCGTATTCGGCCTGTTTTGCCTCAATCTCAGGGTGGATGTAGTCGTATTTTGTGTAAGCCCAGTTCGACACTTGATTGAAGATCCAGAAGCCTGCTGTGTCTGACCATTCCATCATCGAGCCGTTGCCCACGCGATAGCAGAGCGGAATCTCTGTCATGCAGGTGTACATCGGGCAGTACACTGTGCTTGCAGCGTCGTCGACACCCCACCAGATGATACCGCCGATCTCAGCGATTCTGTTGGCATTGCTCTGTGTCACAAACGAGAAGCCTGTCTGCTGTGTGGCTGTAGTTCTCTCATGCATGTATTCCACGCCGTCAACTTCAAATCCCATCGGACGCCAACGATAAGGGCAGTGGAACGGGCCTGCGCCGAGGTCCAACGCCATGTCGAGCTCTGTGCCCTCGAGGTGATCGCGCATGAAGCTCATCATGTCGAGCACTGAAATCTTGTGGTTTGGCTTCACCCACAATGGCATTCTGTTGCTCGGGAAGTTCTCCACGGTCTGTGCTTCGCCCTTCACGTATGGCTTTGCACGCTTGATGTCGCGGCCTGTTGCATAGTCGAAGTAGGCATCCATGCCGTCGGTCACCTTATTAAACATAGCCCACACACGCATGTCGCAGCCACGTGCGCCACTGAAGTCGACAGGAGCATAAACGTCTGAGAATGAGAAGTCTTCGTCCTTGCCGAAATACAAATTGTTTTTCTTTGCAAATGAGATTACGTCATCAGCGTAGATGCAGTCGACGTTCATGTCGGTCATAAATTTCTTAAAGTCCTTCGATGTCAAAGAGGTCTTGTTTTTCTTTGCGAGAGGGAAGGTGGTGATACGAGCCTGGTTGGCGTGACCGCTCACATATCCGTCAGGGATACGGCGTGCCACCCACACCATGCCTTTCTCAAACTTGCCCTTGCCGATGAGTTCCATGATCCATACCTCTTCGGTGTCTGCAATTGAGAACGACTCGCCTTCGCTGATATAGCCATATTTTGCTGTGAGTTCAGCGATGTTACGGATGGCCTCGCGGGCTGTCTTGCAACGCTGCAACGAGATGTAGATTAAGGTGCCGTAGTCCATCAGACCTTCGCCTTCCCAGAGGCACTCAAGGCCGCCGTAGGTGGTTTCGCCGATGGCAAGCTGCCACTCGTTCATGTTGCCGACCACATTGTAGGTGTGGCGCACCTCAGGAATCTGTCCGAGATAACGTCCGCTGTCCCAGTCGTAAAGGTCACGCATGGCGCCCTCCGGATAGTCGGCTGCCGGATAATGATACAACTCGCCGTAAAGCACATGAGAATCAGCGGCATACGAAATCATAGTCGAGCCGTCGACAGATGCTCCCTTCGTTACGAGAAAGTTGGTGCATGCACTCGCCTTCGTCATCCCGAGAAGGCAGATAATTGCTAATAATGTCAATAATTTCTTCATACTATTTGATT
>JAEEGL011348082.1_pt1 | contig 10466 bp, 25 predicted proteins | sample 9134231 | NCBI WGS metagenome assembly JAEEGL01 (sample SAMN16246548, study PRJNA631951) | gut metagenome | biome: gut microbiome; feature: rumen; material: fiber-attached | host: Bos | place: Iran: Karaj | collected 2018-10 | reverse complement strand
TGAGGACAGCCCCACACAGTACGGATGCAATCTCATTTTCGTTACCTTTTCTTAATACTTCTATCACCTTTGACATATCAGATACCTCCTGTATTATGTTATATCACTTTGCATTTGATATGTCAAGCGGTTTTACATATATTATTTATTTTGTCAGTTCCCTTAGCGTTACTTCAACTCTCGGATCTTTGCCATATGCCTTTGTTACAATCAGTTTTGTTATCTGCTTGTCATCGTCATATGCAACGCCATTGAGTGCATCCAGAACGATTTTTGCAAGGTTGTCTGCATCTACCTTCTTTGTATATGGTTCTTCTCCGCTTTCCATTTTCGCCCTTAATTTCTTGCTAACGGAAACAGGAATAGGGAATATTCCGTGTATTTCTGCCTCTATCGCTCCTGTTAAATGACGTGTGTTCATGTTATCCTGGTAGTAGCTGTCTCTCACTTTTGTTTCATATTTCACTGTCTTTGCCGGAGTATATGTCCGAACATAGTTCCCTACACGTCTAAACTTCGGCCTTTCCTTCCCCATCGGCTCACCGAGTATTGTAAACTTCACTTCCATAATCAGTTAACCTTCCTTTTAACCGGCTTATTTACCGCATCTTCCGCTGACCACCCAAGTTTTATTCTGCTCCATATATTTTTTTGGCTTATTCCCTTAATATCTGACCATTCTGCCATAGTATGAGTCTCACCATTTATAGTTATATTCTTGTTTGTGGTTCTGTTGTTCGCCTGAATTTTTGCGGTTACCCATCTACAGTTCTCTGGGCTATATCCCTTGTTTACATCTATGCGATCTATACTAAGATTATCTTTATACCCGTTATCAAAAGCCCATTTATAAAATGCCGTTCGGTCATTTTTCCATTCATCACATACTGTTATCCCTCTTGCACCATATAAATAATATCTGTTGTTATACGGCTTATAGCAGCGGGCAATCATATTTTTGTAAATTATATCAAGCCGTGAATGGGCTAATCCATGTCTGTAATTCATACTCAATTACCGAAGGGGATGTCATCAGACCACGGAATTTCGCTATCCACATTTCCCGGTAAATCCATAAACCCTTCATCTGCTTTCGGGGTATTCTGTGACTCTCCCTCTCCCTTCTTTTCGCAGAACTCCTGCTCCTCTACAACGACATCTGTTGTATATACTTTCTGACCATCCTTGTTGGTGTATGATCCTGTCTGTATGCGACCGAAAACAGCAATCTTTGTACCCTTGCGTAAATACTTCTCTGCAAACTCCCCATTCTTGCCAAACGCCACGCAGCTTATAAAATCCGCAGTCGGTTCTCCGTCCTTTTTAAATCTCCTGTCTACCGCAAGGGTGTAGCGTGCTATCGCCATGCTCTTTTCACCCTGTGTATATCTCACATCGGGATCTTTGGTTAAGCGACCGATGCCAAAAAATTTGTTGGCCATTACTTTCTTCCTCCCTTTGTTTTTCTTTCTTCTTCCATCATGCCTTTAATAAGTTCCAATGTTTTTTCGAGTGCTTCATGCTTTCCGATTAACTTCAAACCCTGCTGCTCAACATCTCTTATTTCTGCTTCTGTGGTGTCGTATAATTCTTGTAATGTCATATTTAATCCTCCTCTATTCTTCCAATGTTTAATATTTTTTGAGCATCTCCATAAATTCTGGATGCCTGTCTACAAGGTCTTTCAACTCTTCCATTGTGTTTACATTTCTTGAGCCTGTATGCAGCACTTCTTTCCCGTTGCTATCTTTTATGGACAGGCTTGACTTGCCGTACAATATGCCCGTATATCCGTTAGGGCTTGTATATGTCATCATTCCTTGCTCCCTTCTGACATCTGCATTTCCTTATACTCTTTGATTTTGGCTATAGCTTCTGTTTTGTTAAGTTCTACCATATTTGCTGATTTAAATACCTCACGTCTGTTGTCATCAGTAATGAAATAGAAGTCTACGTTCTTCTTAAGTTTTGTATGAGGTTCGTAGTTATCTGGTACTGCTATAACTGACATATAGTATTTCATGTATCGCTCCCTTAATATTTGTTGCGTATAGCCTTTAATCTCTCTATTGTTTCATCAATTAAGCCCGATATGTCGGACAGCTCGTCTATTGCCGTGTCAATGTTTGTGGTTGCATAATACCTTGATACTCCATCCTCAACGATATCGGTCATGTTGCAATGTAAGACAGCACATATCTCTCGGATCTTATCAATGCTCGGTTCTGTTCTGCCTGTTTCCCACGATGATACAGTTGCATCACTTACATTAATCTTTTCGGCAAGTTCCTCTTGTCGCAGTCTTTTCGATTTTCGCAATCGTCTGATGTTATATCCGACTATATTTACCATATGTTCACCTCACTCTATGAATGATTTTCCGTATCGTTTGTGCCATTCTTCAAGTGCTTTTTCTTCATCACCTGGATAGAATGTTTCCATCCATCTTCTCTGCCCTATCGCCTGAATACGCTTGTCATGCATCCCTTTGTCGTGCAATAGTGTGTGACATCTGTGGCACAGATACACCCATAATCCGTCTTCATCAGCTATCTTTCTGTTAGCGTTTCCGTGGGCGCAGTGATGCCCATGAAGTTCGCCTGTTCGCTTGCATATATAGCACCTTCTATCATTACAAATTATGCTATCAGTCATGGTGCTTGCCCCACAATTCCATCATGCGTTCCCTCTCCTTTGGTGTGATCGTTTCAATGCCTAACTCTTCAGCCTGTTGTATGGTCCCGTCAATAAGGTTTGACATCTCCGCTGTGTTATAGGTCCGGCTGCCACGGATTATGATATATACACGGCCTGTTATATCTTCGCCCTTTTTATTCTTTAGTACCACGGTCCTTCGTGTGTCGTATAAGTAAACGTCCTTCGGGGACTTTTCATCATCCTTAAGAACTATCCATTTTGCAGCCCCGGTTTCATCAAGCTCAAACACGCCATACTCACGCATGAGTTTTTCATGGACTTCCTGTGTAGTTATGTGTAGTTTTGTTGCTATCTTATTACAAAGAAGGTAGTGATAATTATTAGCATCCAGGCTTCTTTTTTCTTTGTGGGGCTTTATATCAATGTCTACATCCCCTGTAGGAAGACTTTCCGGCAGTTGGTTTATTGCTAACACTAATGCAGGTTCTCCGCTTGCCGTAACGGTGACATCAATTATTCTTCCCGTCATCAATTAAATACCTCGCACACTGTACTGCAATTCCGTCCTTGTTTCTGTGAACGAAGGTTTCTGTCTTTATGCTGTAGCCCCTTGCCCTCAGATCATGGATGCGCTGACCGATGCTGTATTCCTGTAACTTCTCCACCGCTTCTGCCCTGGTAAGCCCACGCTTATGTCTTCTGAGATATGTTATGATGCGCTTCTCACTCGGTGAAAAATGCTCTTTACTTTTTTCCATTCTCCTTCTCCTTTGCTTTCAAAGTGTCAACGTGAGTTTTCGCCCATTCATACTGCCCTTTAGTTACATTCTCAAGTTTCCTTGCCTTTGCGTACATAAGGAAGAACTCTTTACCTACTCCCCAGGTCTTAAGATCATATTCAAGAGCCGATGCAAGGTCTTCGCCTATAGGCTCTTTCATCTCCTCTGCCCTCTGCTTTGCTTCTGCCTGTCTCTTTTCCTCTTCCTGTTTCTTCTCTTCTTCCTGTGCATCACGCTCGTCTGTAGGGAGGTCTTCTCCGGCATAGATGTATAAGCCGAGTCCAAACATAGCAAGGTTCTTTACAAGGCAACGCATGATCGCCTTGTTTATATCGTACATAGTAGCTGCTGCCACATCGACCTGCTTGCCATACTTTGTCTCGTATGAATAAGGCTGTGTCTTCATAGCATTGTTACCACTATCCATAACAGGCAACCACATCTCATATGTCTGACCGCCTGTCGTTACCTTTGTGAATACCATGATCCCGTATTGGTCAACCATGTAAGGCTTGCCGTCAAATCGCTCTATCTCATAAGATGCATCCGGGCAACGCCTACGGAACTCCTGCCAGGCGAGGCTCCAGGAAACGTATGAGAGTCCGTTTTTCTTATCCACCAACTTGTTTACATTTAATGCGTTGAGAGTATTAAAGATATCATTATTTTCGATAACTTCTTCTTTAATCTCTTCAACTTCTTCTTTAATCTCTTCAACTTCCTCTTCGATTACTTCTTCTGCCATCTCAAACTCCTTCCATCTATCGGTGATAATGCCTCTTCTATCGTTTTGCCTTGTTTCAATCTGAATAACAGCGTTGCTCTATTTATGCCGTATTTGTCCGCCATATCCGACAAGCAAAGCGTTTCTCCCTTGTATGTAAGCATATGGTTTCTGCTGTAGTTCCTGTTTTGTATAGCACTTGTAACCCATCTACAGTTGCCCGGCTCATAGTTGCCGTCATTGTCAATTCTGTCTATGGTTAAACCATCAGCATAACCATTCGCCCACGCCCATGCCGCAAATGCAGAAAAATCATTTTTCCACTCATCACAAACCTTTATTCCTCTTCCGGCATAGCGTGTATATCTCTTGTTATTGGGGTTTTGGCATCGTTCTTTCATACTACACCATGTCGCATACATTCTATCCTCTTCAGGCTTGTGTTTTCTTTCAAATTGTCCTGTTACAGGATTTCTTTTGTGGTAATCTTCTTCTGCCATCTCAAACTCCTTATTTAATCCTTACTGTTTCTCCACGTTCTTCCAGGTGTGCGTATGTAAGCTCCATACCCGCTTCAAGATCTTTGCGTATTGCATCTGTGTCGGGCACTTTTGTTGTTCTCACGTACTTAAGCGGAAGTTTATCGACATCTTCCACATCAAGCACCATTTTCCGTTTTCCGCCTACTTTGCTGATCTTCACGCTATGGAAGTCTGTCTTAATCTCGTCCTTATTCATTGACTTCATAGCTTTATACAATGCATCTTTCATCCGCTTCTTATTATCTTCAATGGCGGTCTTCATCTCTGTCAGACGTTTAATCTCGCTGCTTATATTAGCAAGTTGATCGTCCATGCCCTGCATGACATACACATAATCATCTGCCTTTGTAGCTATCTCTGCCGTGATAGATTCAAGTGTATCTGCAAACGCAGGATCATTCTCAGATGCCATATCAAGCAGTTCAAGATACTGCCCGGTTAAATTATATAGGTTCATATTCTTCACCCGCTCCCGCTGCCTTAAGCTCCCTGTTTTCCTCTAACACTGTATAAAGACGTGCCTTAAGGCTTTCGTTTTGTTCTTTTAGCAAACCGTTCTCATGCTTCATAATCTGACATTCTGTTGATGCTGTTGCTGCATTTTTCTCGGCTGCACTTATCATAAATTTTGATAACGCCTTATTTGCAATAAGTTCCCTGTACTCACTCAAAGGAATAGTTATTTCTTCCATATTCCCGTCCTTTCTGCTATACTGTAATTGCCATCGGCCATTGGTGGCTACGCTTTTCTGAAAACTGTCATCACTTTTTGTTGGTGGCAGTTTTTGGTTACGCTAATCACTACTCCGCCTTCCAACCTTCGGAAACTCTATGTCTTCCATATCCATTCCATAGAGCTTTGCAAGTGTTTTTCTTACAAGAAGACTCATTGCGGTTCTTCCATGCTCCCAGTTACCTACGGTTGTGCGGGTAACACCGAGTTCATTAGCCACTTCCTGCTGTGAAAGACCACAATTAACTCTTGCTGCTGCTAACTTCATCATTCCTTATCCCTCCTTTCACAAATATTAAACCACTTTACATTGATAATGTCAAGCGGTTTATCATTTTATTTTGCACTTGCACTAAAAAAGAGCGGGGTACAAGGCCCCGCCCTTTAAGAGATGTTACATATTCTCCATCTTTGAGATAAGTCTCTGGAACTCCATTTTGGTCTGTTCGTCAGGTGCATCTTCCATAAGTCCACGCAGCTCGGAGATCATATCATCATCACGGGAATATCCGCGTCTGCCGGAATATCCTTCTGATGCATAACGTCCCCTTGAGTCACGTCTACGCCTTCTGGCATAGGAATTACCCCTTGAATAACCATCTCTTGAGTAGCTATCTCTTGAGTAATTATCTCTTGAATATCCATCATAGCTTTCTGCATCCATCATAGCCATGATAGTTTTGATAGACTTAAGTGAATGTGTAATACCGTCAATATAGGCCATATCGCCTGCAGTAATATCTCCACCATCTATCTTTTCGTTTGCTTTCTTAAGCTCACGTGAGAGTGTTTCGCACATCTCTTCAAGATCATTGTAAAGATCCATAATCATTCTCCTTTCAAGCGATTCTGTTTACGGTAAGGTTTGCGTTCTGCACATTTATTAAAGGTGTAGGCTCTGTTGCAGGATCATCCGTTGTTGCATCCACATATCTTACTGATACTGAGAAGCAGCATCCTTTAGGAACGGTGATAATAGCAGTGCTTGTGACATTGCCATATTCATCAACCGCCTGAGGAGTGAAGATTGCTCTGCTTGTAAGTCTCGGTTCACCATTTACGGTTATAGCAACCGCTATAGGTGTTACCGCACCACCATCGGGAACACTTATGTTCCCGTTAAATGTTACAGAATACCTTGCGAAACAGTTGTTTGTTATGCCACGGAGAATAAATATCCCTGTCTCATCCTCATGATATACATATCCTTTGGGGCAAGGGATTGAAGCAGTAAACAATACCGGGCCATTAAGAGCAACACTCTGAACGGCATTTGCTAAATATTCAGCCATAGCACACCTCCTTAAAAGTTACCGCATCCACATCCGCAACCCTGGTTCTGATTGCAAGTAAATATGGGTGTACGGCCATAAACAGGAGTTGTGGGAACAGGGCAACTATTCAGTCTGTTATAGAGCTGATCTACTTCATTTGCGAAGCCCTGTGAAATAAATGCGTTCTGAGCTGTCTGTGACTCACGAAGATTAGCCATATTAAGCTGTGAACGAAGGTTATCGTTCTCTCTCTTAAAGCCATCCAGTTCAAGCTGACATAACTTATCAAGGACTGCCTGAGTGCCCTTTGTCTGAGAGTCGATTATGTCCCTTGTGTTCTGATATGCAGCGGTTCTGTCTGCACAATTCTCAGTTGCTACTGTGTACTTAAGATCAGCAATGCCTGTTCCAACAGAGTTGAAGCCCTGTGCCATTGCTGTCTGACCTGCAAATGCTGTCTGCATATTAGCCATCTGACGTGCGTTTGCACCCTGTTCAACACCTGCAAAACCATTAGCCATAGCCATCTGCATATCACCGCAGCAGTTGCAAAGCTGTGTTGACAGATTAGACACACCGCTTCTGATCTCGGTAATGTTGTCGTTCATGAGCTGATTCTGGAAACCGTTTGATGTAAGGTTTGCCTGATTCATCCAGGGATAAAGGCCGTCTCCGCCATAACCACCGAAGCCGTTACCATTGTTGCCCCATCCAAGAAGCAGAAGTAAAATAATCCAAGCCCACGAGTCTCCACCGAAGCCTCCAAAACCGCCACCATTACCACCATACATAGGTGATACAGGCATTATCATGTTCCCATTGCTTTCATCTGTTAAAGCCATTTTTTGTTCCTCCTTTAATTGATAAGGTTAGCAACCGCTCTCCAAACGAACGGTCGGTATATAAAATCCTGCAGGAATTTTATTTTGAATTTTATTTTTCTTGTGTTATAATGTTCTTGTCACAACATATTCAGAAAATCCTCGTATGGAAAAACGTTGCCTATCACCCCAGGCGGCGTTTTTCTATTTGAACTGCTTTGCCATGCTCACGGCCATGTTATATTTCTGTTGTGATATCTGCCCTGTATTCATCAAATACTGTATGATGTCGTTAGGGCTGTTTATATCTTTCGGGATGTTAAAGCCTCTCTGTGAAAGAAACTCTGCCGGGTTCTTCTGCATCTGCATGATGCTCTTAATCATCATCTGATTCATGCCTTGCCTCCCTCTTTAATGCCTTAAATTTGTCATTAAGTGAATTGAGCCTGTTTTCGATCTTTGAAAGCTCTTCCTTTGTCACATAGTCCGGCACTGCTGCGCCTTCCTCAAGAAGTTTGTATGCGTGAAATTCAGGTCTGCCGGATGCATCCGTCTTTTTCATGTAGACATATTCCCCGTTGCTGTCCCACATGGTAACGGCATTGTTAGCTCCCACAAGGTATGATTCTGCTTCGGCTCTTGAGCCTACCCATACCACGGATGACTGCACCGTGTTCTGCTGTGGCATTTGTGACATTGCATACTGCTGATAATTCTGAGGATAGTTCTGTGGATAATTCTGCTGATAGAAAGGTGGATATGCCATCTCTTACCTCCTTTGATTGTCTGGTGATTCAAATACATAGAGCGGTACTTTTGAACTGCTGTCATATGAGTCGTATATCGTCCCATTGTCAACACATACAACGTGTGTTCCTGTACCGAGAATATATATGCCCTTTGGATGATCTTTGCAGAAGTCGCCTACCGTATAGCAAAAAGGGCAAGTGTTTGGAAGAGGCCTATATGTATATCCTAAATCCTGCAGGTATTGTCCCCAGGCATTGTTTGATGACGGCATTTCGCCTATTTCCTTTGCCTTGTCGCAGAGTTCATCAAACGCCATATCCCACGACATACCAGTTGCCGCACATATCGCTCTTACTGTGCAGTCACCAGTATTGACACCACAAGGATTTGGTTGAAAGTATCTGTACATATTGTCACCTCTGACAATATGTTAGCAATAAAAAAGCATCCCGACTATGAAGCCGAGATGCAAGTTTGAAGTGAGTAATATGAAATTTATACGCAATTTATATGTGTTTTATGATTATTTGTTCTGTCTTATAAACAATGTTTTGGATCTGTCTGACCGACATATTAAATTCTTCCGAAAGGCAATCATACGTGATACCATCCAACATACGCCTTTTCATAATAGCTCTTGCCTTCTCGTTGAATACCCACTCATCAATGATGTGTTCGTATTCAGAACGTGATAACTCCGGGAATGTCATCTTCTCTTCTTCCGTATCTTCTTTCCTTTTGCCTTACCGTTCTTCTTTGACCGTTTCCTTACTCTCACACTCGCCATATGTTATATCCCCATCATTGCCTATGTAGTTAGCATCTCCGCCATTTGCAGAAACGCTATATAACTCATAATCGTACTGATAGAAAACAAAGAGCCATGCAAGGTTAGTTATTACAAGAAGTGCAACAACCACTCCAAGTGTAACAAACAATCTCATGATCGTTCTTTCCTGGCGGGCAAGCATTCCCTCATGAACGATATATGGTACGTTTATGGGTTCGTTCACATCGGTCTTTTCCATCATATCTTCCTCACATAGTTTGAGTTGAGCGATATCCACTCATTGTTTTTATGATGTATTCTCCCCCACCCATTTTTCTTTTCGTATATCTGAACGATTGCGTTTTTGCGAACATACTTGACGTGTCCGTACTGCTTTCCTGCCCCTGCCCTTACATGAAGACTTGTGCAGATTATTCTTGCCTTATAAAGTGCTTCGGAAGGTGTTACAGGTACGGGCGTAAGTGTCTGACCGTCATCATACTTCGGTGTGATATATCCACGGATATACTTACTGTTCACGGATATCTTGCGTGTCCCTACTTTGTTTGCTTTGTTACCCTCAATAACCGTCATGTAATTGTTTTCTATATTTGCCACAAGGCCTACATGATCGGGCCATCCTGTATTGTCGCCCTTGCCACTATCATTCCAGTCATACATAATGATGTCACCGGGATTAGGTCTGAACGCATCATTTTCAACCCATATACCCATCCCCATTTTCTTTGCTTTTTCGATCATTCTTCCACAAGAACATTCTACAGGGATAATATCGGTATATCCGAGTGATATAGCAAGTGCAGATATGGTTGTTGCACACCATGACATTGTGTATGACATCTTCGGGCACTTGCCACGCCCCTTGTTATATATGTCAATAATAGGCCTGAAAGAGCCGTCCGACTCTCCCAGACCTATCCATGAAGTTGCAAGTGCTATTATAGCATTACGACTCCTCATCCGCTTTCTCCTCTTCTTTAACAGTCGGAAGTGATACTACGCTGACATCGGTTGCTCCGGCATCTGCAAGACCTTCGCCTATTATATAAGCGATAATGGATGCACCACCGATTATCATAGCTGTTACCTGCTTAACTTCGCTGTCGGGTGATCCGCAAAATATCATAATCATTCCGACTTCGGATGCAATAGCCATCCATAACTTGCGACTTGTCAGTTTTCTTACCCAGTCAATTTTCATATTATTACCCCCTTAGATCCTTAACAGCCTGTTCAAGAACTGAAATCCTTGCCTCGAACTGATTATGTTTTTCAACCTTTTCTGTAAGAGTGTCGAGCTTTTCATTCATCTGCTTCATGCGCTCTTCCTGTACCTTCTCACGGCTGTTCGCTGTCAGAACTGTTGTGATTATGGACGGGACCGCCACGCATAAC
>JAEEGL010979010.1_pt1 | contig 10466 bp, 6 predicted proteins | sample 9134231 | NCBI WGS metagenome assembly JAEEGL01 (sample SAMN16246548, study PRJNA631951) | gut metagenome | biome: gut microbiome; feature: rumen; material: fiber-attached | host: Bos | place: Iran: Karaj | collected 2018-10 | reverse complement strand
ACCTCATCTGCCAAGTGATTTCTTTGGCGAGAACATTACTGTTCATGCTGTATGTGGTGTGAACGGAAGCGGAAAGAGTTCATTGTTTGAACTGGTATATCGAATTGTCAATAACCTGAGTTGCCTTTTGGAATGTCAGAATTATAGGGGAAAAGCTGAACATTTGATGTATGTGGAGGGGTTGCGGGCAGAGTTGTATTATGAACTGAACAATAATCAATACTCCATTAAGTGCTATGATTGGGATATGAAGATTGAAGGTGATGATTTGGACGAAATCGTTTTAACGGCTGGAGGACGACAGATTGACGATGCCGATAGAATTAAAATATACAATCACCTGTTTTATACGCTTGTTACAAACTACTCTATGCAGTCGCTTGTGCCGCAGGACTTTGATGGGGAATATACTACAGATTGGCAGAGAAGAGCGTCCGAAAGGAACTGGCTTACTGCTCTATATAATAAGAATGATGGGTATATCGTTCCATTAGGATTTGAACCTTATAAAGGCGATAACAAAATTGATCTGGAAACGCAGAATGAACTTGTGACGCAGCGTGCTGCCTTACTGTTGTTGGAAAACGGCAGATTTGTAAGTGGTTATCAATTAGAGCAATTGTCTTTTGAACTTAATAATGCATTCTACGCTAAGAAAGTTGATGAATTGGAATACAGGAACCATGTCGAAGATGCCGATTTTAGCAGTCTTGATGATAGGGATACCTTGAAGATTATGATTGCTAGATTTGATGTTAATATAGAGAGGATTGCTGTTAAAAATAGGCATCTGATAGCAATGATATTCGCTTATATTTACGAAAAGATATGGAACGTGGCGAAATATCCTACGTTTGAGGCGTACAGGACACTTGAACCCCATATGCCAAACAATTTTGTTATTGGCAGAAGAGTAGAAGACGATGGCTTGTTTACGCAGTTTGAGTCACTTTGCGATAATATTTTCAGCGAAAAGTCACATATCACCACCAAAATTCATCAAGCCATTAATTTTTTGAAAGCTTATTTGTCACATGATAACGACCATAGAGGATGTGAACTGGCCAATACATTTACCTACCAAGAATACCATGAGTTCTACATGAACAACAGGGCGTTTGCGGATTTGAAGGAGAAAGAACTGCACTTTGTGCCACCTTTTTATAAGATGACAATCAAGTTGAGAAATCAAAGTAATGGTGAGGTGGTTGAATATGCGGGACTGAGTTCGGGTGAACGCCAGTTTGTGCAGCAGATGAGTTCCTGTATGTACCACTTGCGGAATCTTATGTCAGTTGCAGAGAACGATGCAGATGATTTTGAGAGACCCAAATACCATTTTTTTAACTTGTTTTTGGACGAGATAGAAATATGCTTCCATCCGGAGTATCAACGTATGTTCTTGTGGAACCTGATTGAAATGATCAAGCAACTTGGAATCAACCAAGGGAATCATGTTAATATCATTATGTCGAGTCATTCGCCATTCTTGCTGTCGGATATGCCATCAAGTCATGTGCTGTTATTGAAAGACGGACATGTCTGGACAGACGACCGTTATGCTAATACCTTTGGGGCTAATATTAGTACGCTGCTGAATGAGGATTTCTTCCTTGAAAAGGGATTTATAGGAGGATTTGCACAACAGAAAATAACTGGCATTCTGAATGTGCTAGATGGAGAAGATGTGCTGAATATTGGAGTAGACGAGCGATCCAAGATAAAAGCACAGATTGAACTTGTGGGCGACCCACTACTGAGAGATTCGCTGATGTCGCTCTATTACAAGCGATTCTCCGCAACTACGGAAGAACGGATTGCCTCGCTAAGGGATGAAATAAGAAGACTAGGAGGAGAAGCATGAGGAAAATACTAATTACGCACAGGATAGAAGAACTGGCTAAAGCATATGATGGGATGCTGAAAACCAGAAAACAGTTTGAAACGGGCGGTTCTTACTTCGATCCTATAGGCCGGATGGAGAAACTATGGCGTGACTTTGGTACAGACTCGATTCCTATTACGGAAATAGTGAATGATAATGATGGACATGAGTTAGTGGTAATACCTGCGGACAGGAAAAAACTAACGATCTATCTGTATAATGTCTATGCACGACTTGATGCTGGCTTGGCATCAAAGCCACCTTCTGTATTGGTTAAAGAGGCCGAAGGACTGGAGAAAATGGTGGACAAAAATGGGATAAAGAGAGTTTTTTCTATTAACGGGAGCGCTTTTAGCTCACTGAAGGATATTATTAATGACCGATTGCAATATCCTATGGTAAGGAAATGGATATTTCCTAAGTTTATTGGCCAAATCGGTTTTAAGACATGTGTATATTGTAATAGCCAGTACACAATCACTGATGAACATAATACAGGGTATTATCAGTTGGATCATTGGCTTCCACAATCGAAGTATCCCTATTTGAGCATTTGTTTCTTTAACCTGTATCCTTGCTGTGGCTCATGTAACAGAATGAAGAATAACGATGACGAGAACAAGTATGCTTGTATCTATGCGGAAGAGACATCTGAAGATAGGGAGTTGTATAGGTTCACAATAGAAGTCGGGTCTTTGGCAAGATATATACTCACGCACGATTTTAACCAACTGAAAATTGATTTCGACCCAGCAGATGAAACTGATGTAATAGTCCCTTTGAAAGATAAGATGCATATAGACGACCTCTACCAGCAGTTTAAAGACACAGCAGAGGACGTGGTGTGGAAGCGAATGGCCTATGATAAAGGTTATAAAGAGGCTCTATGCAAGGCACGGTTGGATTTTATCAGCAGTCAAGACGTTAAGAGATTTATATTGGGAACGTTTGACAGCCCCGAGAATGTGCATAAACGGCCGCTTACGAAGTTGGTTCAAGATGTGGCAAAGCAGTTGGGGATTATATAAGTAAAACTAAAATATGTTTCCTGGACATAGGGATTCTAGTGTGATAATGTGGACTTTAGTAGTGTCTATAAATAATTTAAAATTATATGAAAATTAGGACAGGGTTCGTTACTAACAGTAGCTCTGTGAGCTATATTGTTACTATGGATTTGGAGATAGTGAATATATTCCTACATTTCTATGGAGAAACGGAAAGCGTAAAGACGAAGGGAGCTTTGCGTATGGCAGAGGCTTTAAGAAATTTTATGCTTGAAAAAGGAACAGTAAACTATCTTCATAACCATGAGATTTATTCCTACTTGATGGAATTTGCTGATGACGATGGTACTTGTGTTAGCAAAGAGATTCTGGAAGAGAATGGCGACAATAGTGATCCGCTTCTGATGAATGAGGAGGAACTGTTTAACTATATACGTGGAGAAATGATCCACAATAAGAAACTGAGTACCATGCTGCCTGGATTTGGTGCGACACAAGTGGAACAGTACTGATGTTGAAGAGACACATAGGCGATTATCATTTTCTGGCTGACAATGAAACAGGTGTGACTATGAGATGGGGAAGAACCAAGCAGGAAAACCCCATTTGGGCACCTATGCCTGAGTTGGCCGATATTTCAATCTCAAACCATTGTACAAAAGGTTGTTCTTTCTGCTATAGAAATAGTGAGAATAACCATGAATGGATGAGTGTTGAGGATTATTGCAGCGTGCTGGAAGCGATGAACCACCCAGAATACGGCAATGTGTTTCAAGTGGCAATAGGAGGCGGTGAACCGCTGGAGCATCCAGACTTTCTAGAAATTATAGATGAAACAGTTAAAAGAGGTATCGTGCCCAACTTTACTACCAATGGAGTTCATCTTACCGAGGAGGTTTGCAATAATATTCAGGGAAAAGTAGGAGCTGTAGCATTGTCGGTCGTTTCTGTCAATGAAATCGAGAAAGAAAAGGTGAAAATGCTTCGATATTATGGGATAGAGACCAATATCCATTATGTATTATCGTCGGAAAACATAGAAGAAGCGACTAGGATAGCCAATGGAAAGAGTAACCAAGGACTAGTAGGAATAAATGCAATCATCTTTCTGACCTATAAGCCTGCAGGTAGGGCTGGCGACGGATGTGTCATAAAAAAAGGAGAAGACTATGATGAGTTTCTGAGTGCAATAGCGAAAAAAGGTATAGAAAGACCAAAAATGGGTTTTGATGCCTGTTTCGTACCTATGCTGTTGTCAAATGAAACTGTCAGCCCAATGCTAGTAGACTGTTGTGAGGGTGGCTTCTTTTCTGTATATATAGATCATAAGAAAAATGTCTCACCCTGTTCGTTCTGTGGAGGGAAGGATGTGTACAGTCTAGATGAATATGACTTCTATGACATCTGGAATAATCAATTTGAATTATTTAGAAACAGGCAGAAGAACAGGTGTAAGAACTACTCTTGCATTGGTTTTAAGAACTGCAGAGGCTGCTGCCCATATTATCCAGAGATAACGGTTTGTTATGAACGTTAGCATTGATTGGAACAAACTAGAAAGACTTCCTGGGAATAAAGAAAAGTGTTTCGAGGAGTTTTGTCATCATATTGCCAGACATCTGTTTGGCAATTATGGTCCCATTGACTATTTCTATAATACTCCTGGTTCTGAGTTCTACGTCCAACTAAATAAAACTGCCGAGCATTCTGGGATTGAATATGGTGTTGGAGATGTAATTGGATGGCAATGCAAGTTCTGGCGAGGCAGCCACGATGATGATAATTCTCCTTTAGGGAAGGAGCATATAGAGGAACTAGTGCTAGGTTTTAAGACATCACTGAAGCGCAAGCCCAATATTAAGTTGTGGATAGTATGCACACCTGGAGCGTTCGTAGAAGACCAGTGGAATAAATTAGTCGGTTTACTAAGTTCGGAGAAAACTGATTGCAAATTTGAGAGTTGGCATAAAGCCACTTTTCACAGCATGTATCTCGGTGATATAAAAGCCTATAATGGTGCATTCCAGTATTATTTTGGGGAACACATCGGCATCCAGCAACTCTATGAAATCGTCAAGGATACGCTGGAGGTTCTAAAGAAAAAGTTTGATTTGGAACTGCACACGCCCACCACTTTTGAAGAATCACTTTTGTCGATAGTAGATAACGGAAAAGCTCGGAAACTACTTTTGGATAGAATAGATTCACTAGTAAGCAGGGTTGACAAAGATAAGAGAGATCCAATATTTGTTGAGGACGGTTGGCTGTATCCTAAATTGACGGAAATCTATAAAAGAACATACACAGAAGACATCAATGCCCGATATGAACTGAGTGAACAGCTGATGGCTTATCAAAACGATGCTTCGATTCTTGGAAAGGTAGAAGAGATAAAAAAGCTCATAAATGACTACCGGAAGAAACGTCATGACAGGGTTAATATACTAAGCAAGGAGTTGCGAGCCTTATTAAAGAATGAGAGTGAATATGGTTCCTTGCGATATGTCGTTTCCGAAATGGTGGAAAGAATCAGCGACTTGGAGGAAATAATTACATCGGGGAGAGATAAGGAAAATATCAGTATACTTGATATTTTGAATCGCCTGACCATTAAGGACTTCTCCATCTTTGCCGAGGCCGGACATGGTAAAACCCATTTTGCCTGTTCTGTGGCATCATATATGATGAAAAGAGAACTGCCGGCTATTCTGTTGACTGGGGCTAAGTTCAGAAACTGCAATGGCTGTGAATCGAAACTGACAGAACTGCTGGAAATGCCTGCAGGTAGCAGCATAGGAGATGCTCTTGATGTGCTTAACTATTTAGGCGAACTGTATGAATGCAGACTGCCTATTATTATAGACGGTCTGAACGAAACAGCACCAAATGAGAAACGATGGCAGGAAGAGTTACCACCACTGAGAAGGAAAATCAGGGAGCGGAACAATCTGGTGCTTATAACCACATGTAGGGAAAAAGAAGAGTATATCAATGCCATATACGGGCGTAAACACTATGATGAGATAGACAATCCCATACTGTTGCCCGGTATAGAGAAGAAAAACCTACTTCAAGCTGTGGCAAAGTATTTCACCAAGTATAAAATACAACCTAATACGCTGGCAGCGCACCATCTGTTTACGAATCCACTACTTCTGAAAGTTTTCTGCGAGACCAATAATGGCAGAGGCAGTTTTGAGGTGAACGACCATACTCTGGCTACTTGTATGAAGGACTATAGTGAGCAACTTGTCACTTCAATTGCTACGGAAGTAGGGAAACATGACAGATTCAAACATTACCAGACGGAACAAGGGCTGAATAAGATAGCCCTGATGATATGGGAACGTAATGACCGAAGTCTGGACTACTTTGAAGACTTTGCGAAAGTATTTGGCAACCAAGCAGAAGCATTCCTTAATGAAGGTATGTGCTTCATGATTGACAATGTCGGAGGACGCCAGAAAATTCAGTTCTCCTATGATTTGGTGGCAGGCTACCACATAGCGAAGGCTCTCGTTGATAGCAATCCGAAAGTGGATGATTTTTGTGTATATTTAGATGAACATTACACACGCTTATTTGGTGGGACACGGCATACTTTGGCAGAAGATATAGTGAAGAGTCTGTTCTATCTTGTGCCCCTGCGATATGGGAAGGAATGGTTTGAGTTAATGGGACGAAGTGATATAGCAGTGGCAGCTATGGATCATCTTGACATCATTGCTTTTGAAGCGTCAGGACGACAGGCTTTCACCAAATTACTATCTGGCGAACTCGATAACGACGATGCAAAAGAAAGGATGTGTGAACGGTTGTATGACAGGATAATCCACCAAAGTAATCTTTTATATCTCAGGATGTTCCTGCCACTCTTCTGTGGTATGAATGTCAGAGAACTGGACTTGTTCTGGAATAGTAAGTTTGTAGGATATGGTGTGCTGTCGCATGTAGCTTCCATCTTCCATGACAAGTATTGGGCGGAACGCTATCCTCTTGAAGATAAAATTATGCTGGCCATCCTTCTTTGTGGGATAGTGGATGTGGAGTTCAGGAGAACATTCGTGGAGGAGTTGTTCACGCTTTGTATAAAAGATGTAGATACGGGGCTCGCTATATGTGGGGATGCATTCAAAATTACTGATCCTTACATAAGGGAGGCGGTGGTATCTGTTGTTACTGGAGTCGCTCTGAGGTCAAGAGAACAAGAGCAATTACAACGCTGTGTACGTCTTTTGGAAGGATTTTTAGCTGTGATCTCGTCAAATCCGGCCTATCTTTTGGATGATCTTGAAACCCTCTATAGCTATGGAGAATATCAGTTTGGGGTAGTGTTCGATAGGACAATACTTAATAAGAACAAGGATGAGCAATGGGAAGTTATAGACACTACAGGCTATCGTTTGTATGCCCTTTATGACTACGACTATGAGAAATTTAATATTAGGCCGTTGATAGAATATGGGTGGAAACGAGAGCCAATACTAAAGTCAGAGGAAGTACATGGTATGTTGTTGCAGCGAGTCTTGGATTATGGCTATGACGAGGATATTTATGCTGAGATTCAGAAGAAAGAAGACGAGGAAATCAAATATAGGCAGAGTTTCCGGTTAGGCTATGGTGAAAAACTTGGAAGAAGTGCCGTCATGGAGCTTTATGGCTGGTTGATTGTGAACGGACGCGTGAAAGGGGAATACAAGAAAACTTTGCGAGCGGATATTATTGAAATTGACCCTAGTTTCCCTAGAATACATGAGAAACGGACACTGATAAGCCAGGCACTGTTGGTGAGAGACCTGAAGAATTTGCCAGAGTGGGCAACATCCAGTGATATTGAAGTGATGGAGAATCTGTTCATTACCAAATTACCACGCAAGAAGGGCGAATGGGTGTTAATGAGAGGCTACTTTGAACAAAGGATGGACGAGAAGCATAGTAATATCTATATGTCTGGCTTAAGTGAGCTTATTCCTTCAGATATGAGTGAGGAAGAGGCTTCAAACGACTATCTGCGGGAGGGGCATGACTTTAATCATGCCTTCTTTGGAGAGATTGGCTGGAGACATTTGGAAGAAGTGGAAGAATATGAGGATGACTGGCCTCTGCCTGATTTGCTGAGCCGGTACTCATTCTCGGACTGGAGCAGAGAACGATTTCAATATCGTTCAGTGTATCTGCTGAATGAAGAAATTGCCAAGCGTCTAGGACTTGCTTTTGATATAGACTCGATGGAGTATTCTGTTAATGGTGAAGTGGTTACAGCCCATTTTATTAATGATACAGACCAGTTCTTTTTCGTCAGACGAGACGTGGTGGATAGTATTTTGAAAGTGTATCATGGAAAAATACGCCATCATCTGTATGAAAGGAGAATTGTGAATGAGAAATTGCCAGCAGAGGTGCCTGAAGTTAAGAAACGCTTTGTGCAACATGAGAAAGATGTGTTTTACGTATAATGGGGTGTAAGTGTTATGAGTAAAACGAAGATTGCGAATGCCTTGCGGTTGGCAATATATGAAGCGTATAAAGGAAGATGCTTCTATACTGGGGAGCCTGTGTCTTACATAGACTTTGAGGTTGATCATATTATTCCAGAATCGTTGACCACGAAATTGGAGAATATCAAGAAACGAATTGGATTGGGAGATGATTTTCATATAAACAGTGTAGAGAACTTGGTGCCAAGCAGACCAGGAATAAATCTGAGAAAGAATGGCGAACTGTTTTCGGACAATACATTGTTGCTGTATTTAGAACAGACAAAAGCGAAGAAGAAAACGGTTATTGCCCTTCGCGATAAATATGAGAAGCAAAGAAAACAGGGAAACGGTTATAAGGCTATAGACAGGATGCTGGCCAATGGGTCGATAAGTATAGAAGATGTTAGAGACTATGTACACATGAAGATTATGGAACAATGGAAGAATAAAAGAATAACACTAAACGACCCGATATGCTTTGAGGATGGTGAGATGAGAGAAGTGGCGGTGAACGAATACCACAAAGAACTACTGACAAGGACTTTGGAATTGTTTGGCAATGGTCAGGGGGTGGTGTTAATAGGAAATAATGATGAAAGCATGGAGGTGCATACTCTCTCTGAATGGAAAAAATATACTGAGAAAGGGTTTTGTCCCAACACTAATGCAGATATTAAGATGTCTGGAACGTTTGAGTTTCTAGATGGATTGCTTACAGCTTTGGACTGTGCAAAAATGTGCAATATTTCGTTTTTGGAAGGACAGTGTATGAGAAATTTGGCAGAGAGACTTTCTGCATCAGTGTTGATAGATATCGAAAAGGAATTGAGGGATGAAACTATCGGAGAACTTGTGAAGGAAGGAAAAGCAGAAATAATAGAACTGGAAGATTATGCCAATTCTGTTTGTGTAAGGTATGGCGGCTTTCTGAACACTATCTCAGAACAATTTAGGGCTGACCTGACAAATGACGGAATGGAGAATGTCTTTTGTTACGTGTGGCGCAATGCTGATGGTGGCTCAATGGGATGGAATGAAACCTTGATACTGGGTTGTCATAGAAAAGATGGTGTGATAGAAGAGGAATTCCCAGTATCGACCACGAAATAAAGTGACTGCGATAGAATTGCAATGCAAATGACAGAATAAGAAGAAAACGAAAATAATTAATGGAAAATAGTGTTTGGATTCGCTTGACTTTTATTACTGCTAGTCAACTGAAAGGACAGAACGAGTTTGTGGAAAAACTGAAGGAAATCTGTGTAGTTCAGACTCCGAAGAAACATCTTCCTGCCTATTGTTCTGGTTTTGAGTTTTTTGCTGAGTTGTATATCAATGTATCACTAGAGGACTTTGTCAAGAATGTCGTGATTACAGGATTGGCTTGGGATGGAACTAAGGCTGCGCTATCTAAGATATGGGAATCATTCAAGAGTTTTGTAGAAAGAAACCACGAGTCCTTTGACCTTCAACGATTGCAACTTTGTTTTAATGATACCGTAATCAGGGTAACTGGTGTCGATAGCTATGGGTTCCTGTTGCGGTTGTATCAGAGTCTGCCACATCATTTCGCTATTCTGCAGAAAGAAGGATTGGAAGATATTTCTATGATTGCACTTCCTTTTGTGGAGAAAAAGGATGAAGAAACTTGCAGAATGATAATGGATGTTCCAGATTTCGATACACCTGAAGAAGAGTATTTGTGGAGGGTGGAGTATATGAATGGTTGCTGTGTATGCTACTATAAGCCTGCGACGGAGAAATTTGTGAAAGATTAATGGTAGTGAAAGAGGCTGGGCAGATTGTATCGAAGGCAAACCGACGAATATAGTAACAAGTGAAGCAATGACACAGGACGAACGGTGGACAGTACGATATAATGAGTTGATTAAGTTCCTGGAGGAGAACCATAGGAATCCGTCGAAGCACAGGATTGAGGAGCATGATATGCTCAACTGGCTCAAAGCTAACCGTAAAGCATTGAATGCTGGGAAGATGAAGGCAGAGAGGGTGGAGAACTTTAGAAAACTTCTGGAAATGACGGAACGATATAGGAGGAAGAATCAGTATGAATAGATGGATGATGGATGATGT
>JAEEGL010410389.1_pt1 | contig 10466 bp, 7 predicted proteins | sample 9134231 | NCBI WGS metagenome assembly JAEEGL01 (sample SAMN16246548, study PRJNA631951) | gut metagenome | biome: gut microbiome; feature: rumen; material: fiber-attached | host: Bos | place: Iran: Karaj | collected 2018-10 | reverse complement strand
GACGTTGCAGTCGTCAAGTGCTTCTTCACAGCGCCTGATCAGAAGCGGAGCGACATCCTGCTTCATGAAGAGGACTTCGATCTTGGTGATCCTGTGCTTCAGGATCTCATTCAGAGGAACTTCAAACTTCATCCCTTCGTTCCCGTAGATCTTGTCGAAGATGACTTCGGCATCTTCGCTTAGAAACTTCGCAAAGACCGGCAGCGCTCTCTTTCTGAAATCCGCCTTCTTCCAGGCGGTGCAGGTCGCCGTTTCGCCATGGAACTCCACCGGCGTATCGGTTTCATCACACAACGCAGCGACCGTGAGGATGTCTTTATCTTCGACATAGTGGGCGAAGATCGTCTCGCCGTTTTCCAGGCACAGCATCGCGCCGTTGACGCAGTTGACGACCGCATCATCGATGTGATCCGTGATCTGTGCGAGCTCCCAGCTGTTTCGACCCGTCGCCAGCATGAAGATGCCGCCTTCCTGTTGAAAACGGCGGATCGCATCGATCGTCTCCTGTTCAAGCTGCGATCTTTCGTTCAGCAGCGTTCCGTCAATGTCTGCCACAAAGAGACGGATCTTTTTCGCTGTGCCTTCATCTTTCATTGTCTCCATTATAGAATGAGTTACGGCTTATTCACACAGACGGACATCGGAAAATACGTCGACCAGATCGATCTGTTCCCCTTCTCGCATTCTTTCAAACGCCTCTTTCACTTCTTCTTCGCCTTCATAGAAAGTGTCGGAAAGAAAGGCGAAGTGATTCCGGAAAGGCTTTTGCGCATCGCCCATCTCTTCCATCGTGATGTAGTCGAGTTCATAGATGTATTTCCTGGATAAGGGATCAGGCAGAGCCCCCGCATAGCTGTCCCTTGAATTGTCATAGTACAGAGAAAACTTTTCCCCGTCATATCCGAGCAGTTCATAGATCACATCGTCTTCGATCGTGTAACGGGCGATAATCAGCTCTGCACTTTCCTGTTCCTCAGTATTCTCTTTGAATTTCTTCCATAGGTCCTCATTATAGGTTTCTCCATTGGTGATGATGAAGATCGCGTCCTCCGCTTCAGGATGATCGGGCAGCTCTTCAAGACGCTTCACTTCCGGGATCGACGAGGCGATCTTCGGCGTTTCTTCCTTTTTCTCCTCGCTTCGACAGCCGCTCACAGTGAGCAGCAGTAAAGCGACAAACAATTCTTTCTTCATGGCCTTTCTCCTTCATATATGATCTCAAAAAAGAAGACCTTTGCGTCACAGGACGCATCTGCCTGGAAGGCTCGCCTGCGATATCGTGATATAATGCAGGTGTTTGGAGAAATGAAATATGGAAATCAACGACAGAATTCACGGCTTTAAAGTAAACAGGATCCGCCATTTTGACGAGATCAAGGCGGACATGATCGAAATGCTTCACGAACAGACGGGTGCCCGCACGATCTGGCTGAAGAGGGACGATGAAAACAAGACGTTCGGCATCGGCTTCAAGACGACGCCTATCGACGATACCGGTGTCTTCCACATCCTGGAACACTCCGTGCTCAACGGCTCGAGAAAGTATCCGGTCAGGGAGCCCTTCGTCGACCTTCTGAAAGGTTCGCTGCAGACCTTCCTGAATGCGATCACCTTCCCCGACAAGACGGTCTATCCGGTCTCCTCCAGAAACAACAAGGACTTCATCAATCTTTTAAGAGTATACATGGATGCGGTCTTCCATCCGCTGGTCTTAAGCAATCCCGACATCTTCTATCAGGAAGGCTGGCACTACGAACTCAACGATGTCAATGAAGATCCGATCTACAAGGGCGTCGTCTTCAATGAGATGAAGGGTGCCTTCTCCTCCCCGGACGGCGTCAAGTCCAGACTCATGATGCATGCGCTGTTTCCCGATACCTGCTATGGCAACGAATCGGGCGGCGATCCCGATTTCATCACGGATCTGAGCTATGAACAGTTCTGCGCCGCCCATCGCAGATACTACAATCCTTCCAATTCCTACATCTTCCTGGACGGCGACATGGACATCGACCAGATCCTGGGCATCATCAACGACGAATACCTCTGCGAGTTTGGCAAAGAGGGCGATCTCATCGAGATCGCAAAGCAGGAGCCGGTGACCGATGAAGTCGTCAGAGAATACGAGATCTCTCCCGACGAGGACGGCAAGGGCAAGACGCAGATGGCCTACGGCTACGTCATCGGCAATTTCGATGAGAACGAAAAGATCGTCGCCTTCTCGCTGATCTCTTCCGTGCTGTGTTCCAGCAACGAATCGCCCTTAAAGAAGGCGATCCTTTCCAGGGGTCTGGGCGAAGACGTCTCCTTCGATGTACAGGATGGCATCTTCCAGCCTTTTATCGAGATCGACGTCCTCAATTCCGACATGGAGAAGAGAGATGAAGTCTTTGAAACGATCACCGAGGTCTTAAAAAAGGCCGTCGAGGAAGGACTCGACCGCAAGGAGCTCGAAGCATCCCTCAACCAGCGCGAATTCAAGGCGAAGGAGAGAGACTTCTTCGGTGCACCCAAGGGTCTCGTTTACGCTCTGAGCAGCCTGGATTCCTGGCTCTACGGCGGCGATCCCGCCCAGAACATCTGCTTCGGCGATCTCTTCGACGGACTTCGCAGCAAGCTGGATTCCTCCTACTATGAGGACCTGATCAGAGAATTCATCCTCGAATCAAAACACTGCGCCAAGGTCTTCCTGAAGCCCTCCAATACGCTGGGTCAGGAAAAGCTCGCAAAAGAGAAAGAAAAGCTCGCAAAGATCGCTGCAGCCTGGTCGGACGAACAGAAAGCAGAGCTCGTCGAAATGAACAGGAAACTGATCGCCTGGCAGAATGAAGAAGATACGCCCGAACAGAAGGCTACCCTTCCTGCCTTGCATCTGGACGATCTGAAAAAGACGCCGACAAGAAACCCGTACGAGATTTACGAAAAGGACGGCGTCACGATCATCGATCACCCCAATGAAACGGACGGCATCTCCTACAATTCCCTGATCATCTGTGCCGATGACCTCAACGAAGAAGAGATCACGATCGGTGCGCAGCTCACGCCGCTTTTGGGTAATCTGGCTACGGCGAACTATGATGCATTGAGTCTCAACCGCACGATGAAATCGATCCTCGGCGACTTTTCGGCCAGCTTTACCGGTTCAAGATCCTACGTCGATGGAAAGGTCAAGCGCTTTGTTGTGGTCTTCTGGTCGAATCTGAAACGCAACGACGAGGAGGCCATTGAACTGATCAAGGAGATCCTCTACCGCACGGATTATCGTGATCTGCAGGCGATCAGAAACATTCTGAAGCAGAACATCTTCGGCCTCGAACAGGCCTATATCAACGCCGGCAACGGCCTGGCTGTCCAGCGTGCCGCTTCCTATACTTCTTCGGTTGCGGCCAATGCGGAATACGCCAAGGGATACGAGGCCTACCGCTACCTCAAGGACCTCGACGGCAAGTGGGACGAAAAGGCTGAGCGTTATTCCGATCTCCTGAAGGCGCTGGCTGAAAAACTCTTCGTCAAAGAGAGATATACGCTGTCGATCGCCGGTGAAGACCGCATCGACAACATCGGCCGAATCCTGAAAGATGCGCCGCACGGAACGATCGGCGAGCGATACGAAGTCGCCCCGTTGGGAAAGAAAAACGAAGGCATCGCCGTACCGGCCAACATCTCCTTTGCCGGCAAATCCTCTCTGATCGAGGACAGGATCGACAAGCTCGGCACGATGTTTGTGCTGTCCAATAGCCTGACCTACGACTATCTCTGGAACAACATCCGCGTCAAGGGCGGCGCTTACGGCTGCGGCTTCCGTTCCGGAACCGGCCGTTACGCGAACTTCTATTCCTACCGCGATCCCAATCCGGCCAATTCCCTGAAGGTCTATGAGGATACCGTCCGCTATCTCGAAGACTTCTGTGCAAAGGATCAGTCGATTGAAAACTACATCGTCGGCACGACCGGTGAATTCGATCCGCTGCTGCAGGTCAAATCGTCCATTCTGGCCGCCGACATGGAATACATGACGGACTGCCGCTATGAAGACAAGTGCGAGATCCTCTCCCAGATCCTCTCGACGGATAAGGAGGACCTGAGGAAGGCGATCGACATCTTCCGCTATATCAATGAAGACAACAACGTCTGCGTCATCGGCAATCGTGCGGCGCTTGAGAAATGCGGTGAAAAGCTGAACGTGATCTTCGATCTCAACAACACGAAATAACCATAAAGCGGGAAATCTTCCCGCTTTTTGTTTCGCAATGATATTTTTTTAAAAAATCTTCACATGTAATATAATAGTATTATCAGATTGCATCATTGAGATGCATGAAATAAAAGGAGGATCAAGGATAATGGGTTTATTTGATGGTTTCAAGAAAAAAGCTGAAGAAGCCAAGAAAGAAGCTGAAGCTAAGGCTGCGGAAGCTGCAAAGACTGTAGACGATCTCGCCAAGGAAGTATTCGATGGCAAGTGGGGCAAGACCGATGAGGAAATCAAAGCCAATCTGGAAGCTGCCGGCCACGACAACTACCTGCAGGTCAAGTCTGCTGCCAACCATCTGATCAAGCTTGCGGAAGACGCCAAGAAGGCTGCTGAGCAGGCTGCAAAGGAAGCCAAGGAAAAGCTCGAAGCTGAAAAAGCTGCCAAGGAAGCTGCCAAGATCGAAGAACTCGCCAAGGAAGTCATCCAGGGCAAGTGGGGCAACGGTCAGGAAAGAAAAGACAAGCTGACGGCTGCCGGCTACGACTACTCTGTTGTACAGGGCAAAGTCAATGAGCTGATGCATGGCGGCGGCAAGGACATCGAAACAGTTGCCAAGGAAGTCATCCAGGGCAAGTGGGGCAACGGTCAGGAAAGATATGACAAGCTGACGGCTGCCGGCTACAACTACGACGAAGTTCAGGGTCTGGTCAACAAACTCCTGAAATAATCCGGAAGTTTTCGAGAAACAAAGAAACAGGAGCCAAGCTCCTGTTTTTTTCTTTGCCTTGAATGACTTATTCTAGATCTCTGACGATGAAGAAGATGAGACGTTCACGCCGCCTGAAGATGATGACGGAATGTAGGGAAGCAGCTTCGATGCCATATCCGATGCCGTCAGCGTCTGCAGCCAGACCTTGCCCGGACCCGTCAGGGTCGTCAGGAAGAGGCCCTGTCCGCCGAAGAAGATGTTCTTGAAGCCGGAAACGGATTCGACGTCATAGGTGCAGGTGCTTTCAAACAGCGCAACGTGGCCTGTTTCGACTTTGATCTGTTCGCCTTCAGCCAGTTCGATCTCGACGAGCGAACCGTCGATCTCCGCCAGCATCGTGCCTTCGCCGGTAAATTTCTGAAGGATGAATCCTTCTCCGCCCAGAAGGCCTGCCCAGAAGTTCTTGTTGACGGTCGCATCGACCTCAACGCCCTCATCGGCAACTAAGAATGCGGACTTCTGTGCGAAGTATTCGTGGTCTTCGTCGACGCGGAATTCCTTGATCGTTCCCGGGAAGCTTGCCGAGAAAGTGATCTTGGAGCCGTTTCTGTGAGCCGTGTGTCTGACAAACATCAGGCTGGCTCCGGAGAACATCCTGCCGATGGAACGCAGAAGACCGCCTTCCGCATTGGTGGACATCTCAACATCCTGATCGCACCAAGCCATGGCACCGGACTGCGTAATGACGGTTTCGCCTTCGCTCAGAACGACATTGACTGCGGGGAACGAACCGCCGATGATCTCATAATACATTTACTTTCCTCCTTCTGTATTACTGTCTTTTATTCTGTTTCAGATAGATCGCAAGGACCTGAATATCGCTGGGGTTGATGCCCGAGATGCGCGAGGCCTGTCCTAATGACAGCGGTCGGATCTCCTGCAGTTTGGCCCTGGCTTCCAATGCCAGATTATCCAGATGCAGATAGTCGATATCTTCAGGCAGCCGCACCGAATCCATCTTCAGCATCCGGTCGGCTTCCTTGCGGGCCTTGTCGATGTAGCCTTCATATTTCACTTCGATCGATACCTGACGGGCGATCTCCCTGTCGTGATCGATCTTCAGCAAATCGAGGATCGCATGCAGTTCAACGCCCGGGCGCTTCAGCAGCTCATAGGCGTTGTGCGATCCTTCCTCGTTTTCATAACCCAGCGATCTCAGATATTCGTTGATGCCGGTCTCTTTTGAGATGCGCATGGACTTCAGTTCTTCCTTCATCTCGGCGATGGCTTCCATCTTCTTTAAGAAGGTCTCATACCTTTCCTTCGGGATCAGATGGTTCTCATAGCCGTATTTTTCCAAACGCTGGTCGGCGTTGTCGTGCCTGAGCAGCAAGCGGTATTCCGCCCTTGAAGTCAGCAGACGGTAAGGTTCCTTCGTGCCCTTGGTCACCAGATCGTCGATCATGACGCCGATGTAGGATTCGTCTCTTTTCAGGACCAGCGGCTCGAGGCCGTCGAGTTTTCTTCTGGCGTTGATGCCGGCCAAAAGTCCCAGTCCGGCCGCCTCTTCGTAGCCCGAGGTGCCCAGTATCTGGCCGCCGATGAAGAGGTTCTCGATGTCTTTGAGTTCCAGCGACGGCTTGACCTGCAGCGGATCGATCGCGTCGTATTCGATCGCGTAGGCGTATTTTATGATCTTCGCATTCTCAAGGCCGATCAGGGAGTGAACCATCTTTTCCTGCACGTCCCTGGGCATCGAGGTGGAGAAGCCCTGAATGTAGGTCGTATTCAGTGACAGCGACTCGGGCTCCAGGAAGAGCTGATGGCGTTCCTTGTCGGAAAAGCGCACGACCTTGTCTTCGATCGAAGGACAGTAGCGGGGGCCGACGCCCGTGACGACGCCCGAATACATCGAAGAGCGGTTCAGATTCTCCCGGATGATCTCGAGCGTTTCCGGTGTCGTATAGGTGAGGTAGCAGGGAACCTGTTCCTCAACGGGACGGACATCTTCCGGTCTTGTCTCTTCCGAAAAGCGCAGAAACTCGTCTGCACCCGGTTCAAACTTCGTCTTCGAGAAGTCGATCGATGAAGTTAAAACGCGCTGCGGCGTTCCGGTCTTGAGCCTGAACAGCCGCAATCCCAGCTTGCGCAAAGAAGCGGAGAGGTCTTTCGTCGTTCTGTCGCCGTCGGGTCCTTCCGAGCGCGTATCTGAGGAGATCATGACCGTCGAATCCATATAGGTGCCGGTCGTCAGGATGCAGGATCGCGCTTCCATGACCCCGTTTTTTCTCAAGCGGACGGCCTTGAATTTCTTTTCTTCGCAGATGACCTCGTCGACGATGTCTTCGATGACTTCGAGGTTTTCCGTATGCATGCACAGATCGGCCATCTGTCTTGAATATTCGAGTTTGTCGGACTGCACGCGCATGGACCAGACGCCGGGACCCTTGGTCGTGTTCAGCATCTTGAACTGCAGGGCGGTCCGATCGGCGATCTTCGGCATCACGCCGCCCAGCGCATCGATCTCTCTGACGACGACTCCCTTGGCCGGTCCGCCGATCGAGGGATTGCAGGGCATCTTGGCGATGTGCTCGAGTCTGATGGTGACCAAGACGGTATCTTTGCCGGCGTGGGCCATCGCCATCGCCGCTTCAACGCCCGCGTGTCCGGCTCCGACAACGATGCAGTCACGCATTGAAGATCTCCCGGATGCGGCTGTAGATGCCGAACATCTCCTTATAATGATCTCTGATATCGCCGTAGACCTCGTATTCGAGATCCTCGTAGATCTCTAAGAGCGCCTCATAGAGCGGAAACATGCACAGCTCACTCGCCAGGATGTAGAGTCCCTTGACCGCATCCCTGGCCATCGCGTAGTCTTCCTCTTCGATCATGTTCTCGAGCTGTCTGAAAAACTCGTCTGCCAGATAGGCGTTGGCTGTCTCTTCGTAGTCGTTGATGTTCAGAAATCTGTCGAGGATCAGATCGTAATCCAGTCCGACGCTCTTATACTTGTTTCTCATTCTTACTCATTATATGACAGATTCGGCCGAAAACTCTCTTTTTCGCAGACTGTGTAAATGTCGCTTTTCATCTTCTCTTCGAAATACGTCTTCAGTCTATGGTTGGCCTTTCGCTTTTCTTCCGGATAGGAGCCGTAGCGTCTTTCGACGTCGTTCATCCGCTCTTCCATATCCATGACGCCCTCGCTTCCGCCGATCGCATCGCACAGCTGGATGAGCCTGTCGTAATCGTCGTAGTCCATCTCTTTCAGTTTTTCTTTGATCAGTTTCAGTTCCGCTTCGCTCGTATCGAAGTTGCCGACATAGTCGTCCACATTCCGGCGGTGAAAGGAATGGGAAAGGCAGACCCTTGCGGCTTCTTCATGGCCGAGTTTCATCATATAGGAATAGCCGTCCGACACATGGCCGAGGTGGCGCTTGCCGAACTTCCTGCCGATGTCGTGCAGAAGCCCCAGCACATAGGCCTTTTCTTCGTCCATACCGCACGCCTTCGCGATCTGTTGCGCACAATGGGCGACGCATATGGAATGAGAGACCCAGGGTCCGGGATTGCATCGTCCGGCCTCTGTCAGAAGATTCAGCGCTTCTTCTCTGTCGGGAATCATGGCATCATTATAGCTATGCTAGGTGAAAGAAAGGTGAGCGCTTCCGGAAGCATCGCCTGTATCAAGGCGGGAAGAATAATGATAAAATCTATTTGTGCTGAAACTCAGAAACATATGCAAGACCTATCGCACCGGAGACCTCGTCCAGCAGGCGCTGGATGGTGTTTCCCTCGATCTCAGGGACAATGAATTCGTCGCCATTCTGGGACCTTCGGGCTCGGGCAAGACGACGCTTTTGAATATCATCGGCGGACTCGACCGCTACGACGAGGGCGATCTCATCATCAACGGCATCTCGACAAGGGACTACAAAGACCGCGACTGGGACACCTACCGCAATCACACGGTCGGTTTCGTCTTCCAGTCCTACAACCTCATCCCGCACCAGAATATCCTTTCCAACGTGGAACTGGCGCTGACGATCGGCGGCATCTCCCGCAGCGAAAGAAAGAAGAGGGCTTTGGAAGCCCTGGAAAAGGTCGGACTGAAGGAACAGGCGCACAAGCGTCCCAACCAGATGTCGGGCGGTCAGATGCAGAGGGTGGCGATCGCCAGAGCGCTGGTCAACGATCCGGACATCCTGCTGGCGGACGAGCCCACCGGCGCACTGGATTCCAAGACCTCCCTGCAGGTCATGGAACTGCTCAAGGAGGTGGCTTCCGACCGTCTGGTCGTCATGGTCACCCACAACCCCGAACTGGCGGACCGCTATGCCAACCGCATCGTCAACCTCAAGGACGGACGCATCGTCTCGGATTCGAGACCCTACACCGCGCCTGAGGAAGCGGTTATCAATGATGCAAAGAAGGGGCGCAAGGCCCACATGTCCTATCTGACGGCCCTTTCACTTTCTTTCAACAATCTGTTGACCAAGAAGGGCAGAACGATCCTGACCGCTTTTGCCGGATCCATCGGCATTATCGGCATCGCCCTGATCACTTCCCTTTCGGCCGGCTTCCAGGACTACATTGACAAAATACAGGAAGACACCCTCTCCTCCTATCCCCTGACGATCACCTCCGAGACGGCCGATGCGACATCCGCCATCCTCACGATGGTCTCCGACAGGCAGAACAACAAGAGCGAAGGCGACGTGGTCAGGGAGCGCCCGTATCTGACGACGATGTTCTCGTCGATCGGTACCAATGATCTGAGATCCTTCAAATACTATCTCGACACGCATGCGGAAGAATATGAGGACGACGTCACACACATCGACTACAGCTACTCGGTGAAGCCTCTGATCTACACGATCGATGCCGCCGATCACCTGAGCCGCCTCAATCCGTCTTCCCTGATGTCGGCCATGTACTCCTCGCAGGGTACATCCTTCATCTCTTCCTTCTCGATGGGCAGTACTTCGATCTTCTCCGAGATGAACGAAGATCTCGATTCCTATAAGGATCAGTACGACATCCTGGCCGGACGCTGGCCGGAAAACTACGACGAGCTCGTCCTCGTCCTCTCTGAACCCAACTCGATCTCCGATCTGCTGGTCTATTCGCTGGGTCTGCGCGACACCGAAGAACTGCGCACCATCATCAACAACATCATGGCCAAAGAGGATGCGGGCGTGCACAACGAGTCAAAGGAATTCACCTATGCACAGCTGATGGACACCGATCTGCGCCTGATAAAGGCGACGGACATCTACCGCTACAATGTCAAATACAACGTCTATGAAGATATGTCCAACGACGATGCATATATGCGCGATCTCTACGACAGATCGCTCAGACTGAAGATCACCGGCATCGTCTGCCAGAAGGAAGGAAGCAACACGATGGTCCTGAATCCGGGTGTCTGCTACAGCAAGGACCTCTGCCGCTACGTCGTCTCGCAGGCCTACGAAACGGCGATCGTCTCCAAGCAGCTCGCCGACAGAGACATCGATGTCTTCTCCGGCAAGCGTTTCGACGAAGAGAACCAGGACG
>JAEEGL010161626.1_pt1 | contig 10466 bp, 9 predicted proteins | sample 9134231 | NCBI WGS metagenome assembly JAEEGL01 (sample SAMN16246548, study PRJNA631951) | gut metagenome | biome: gut microbiome; feature: rumen; material: fiber-attached | host: Bos | place: Iran: Karaj | collected 2018-10 | reverse complement strand
AGCATCCTGCTGGCGGCATTGACGTTTGTGACACTCAAGATTCGTTAAACAGCAAGCAAACAAGACAAGAATATGGCAAAACGATTAGTAGTATTGGGCGGCGGCGAGAGCGGAGCAGGAGCTGCGGTGCTCGCCAAGGTTAAGGGCATGGACGTGTGGCTGAGTGATGCCGGTAGCATCGGTCAGGCCTATAAGGACCTGCTCAACCAGTATGACATCGCATGGGAGGAAGGGGGCCACACGCCCGAGAAGATCCTCAATGCCGACGAGATAGTAAAGAGCCCCGGTATACCCGACACGGCTCCCATGGTGGCACAGGCCATCGAGCGCGGTATCCCCATCGTGAGCGAGATTGAGTTCGCAGGCCGATACACTGATGCCAAGATGGTGTGCATCACCGGCAGCAACGGCAAGACCACGACCACCAAGCTCACCTATCACATCTTCAAGAAGGCGGGCTTGAACGTCGGCCTGGCCGGCAACGTGGGCCGCAGCCTGGCGTTGCAGGTAGCGACCGAGCATCATGACGTGTATGTCATCGAGCTGAGCAGTTTCCAGCTTGACAACATGTATGAGTTCAAGGCCAATGTCGCCGTGTTGCTTAACATCACGCCCGACCACCTGGACCGCTACGACTACAAGATGGAGAACTATGCCGCAGCCAAGTTCCGTATCACGCGCAACCAGACCGAGGAGGATGCCTTCATCTTCTGGAAGAACGACGCCATCATTGCCGAGCAGTTGCGTCAGCACCGGCTGGAGTCGCAGCTGCTGGGATTCACCGCCGATGATGATGACAGCAGTGCAGCATGGCTGCATGACGGCGTGCTCAATTTCAACGTGGGCGGGGACCGCTGGGAGATGAAGCGTGACAAGCTGTCGCTGAAGGGCTTGCACAATGTCTACAACTCCATGGCAGCTGGATTGTCGGCCCAGGTGTTCGACATCAAGAAGGACGTTATCCGCGAGGCGCTCGCCGACTTTGAGGCCGTGCCTCATCGCCTGGAATATATCGATACCGTTGACGGTGTGCGTTATATCAACGACAGCAAGGCGACCAATGTCGATGCTTGCTGGTATGCGCTTGAGAGTGTCAACGAGCCCTGTGTGCTCATCCTGGGTGGTATTGACAAGGGCAATGACTATAGCGAGATTGAGCCGCTCGTCAAGAAGAAGGTAACCGCCATCGTCTGCCTGGGTGTGGACAACGACAAGCTGCATGCCTTCTTCGACGGCATGGTGCCCGTGGTTACCGACGCCAGGAGCATGCAGGAGTGCATGGACAAGTGCCGCAGCCTTGCCAAGGAGGGCCACACCGTGTTGCTCTCGCCGTGCTGTGCCAGCTTTGACCTGTTCAACGGCATGGCGGACCGTGGCAACCAGTTCAAGGAGTGCGTCAAGAAGTTTAAGAGTGAGCAATGATATATGGCTATATTTACCCCATGAATTAAAGAAATTTTCAACCCCGCGAAATTGAAAGTAGAGAATTATGTCTCAGAACGAAAGACCAAATAGATACAATGAGATTGCTCAGAAGTATGGTGACCCCTGGATCTGGGGCATCTTCATCATGCTCATTGTCATCTCGATTGTCGAGAGCTACAGTGCCTCGAGTCGAGAGATTCTTGACCAGGGCTTGTACAAGCCTGTCATCAAGCAGTGCGCTTTCCTGGCATGTGGTGCCGGTATCGCCTTCTGGCTGCGCAAGGTGAACTATAACAACCCCCTGTTCCTGTACCTGATGGTGCCTGTGCTTGCTATCGCTACAGTCTTCAGTCTGCTGTATGTGATGAAATTCGGTGAGATCATCAATGGTGCACGCCGTTCGATGCCGGTTATTCCCGGCGTGTTCTCGATTCAGCCTGCTGAGTTTGCCAAGCTGTCCATTGTCACGCTCTTGTCCTATATCTTCGCTAAGACGCAGAAGAACCGGGATATTTCCAACAAGGGCCTCATGTGGGCCGGATTTGCGGTGCTGATCTATGGCGGACTGATGATCAAGAGCGGTCTGACCAACACGCTGCTGCTGATGTGCATCAGCTTGTCAATGCTGCTCATCGGTGGAGCCAAGTTCAAGAAGATCATTATTGTCGGTATCTGCTTTGTGCTGATGGCGGGCGGATTTTTCATCATCAAGAGCCACAACGAGGGAAAGGAACAGTCCTTCAAGGAGATGCAGGCGAGCACGCCCGGCTTGAATGCCAAGGATATGGCGCAGGCGGCGCCTGCCCAGAAGGATAAAACGGACCGTACCGGGTTGAGATGGAAACGCCTCAAGGACTGGTGGTATAGCGACTCGCTGGTCTACAAACCTATCACAGCCGAGAACCAGCAGGAGATGTTCTCCCGCATGGCTCAGGCCCATGGCGGAATGGTAGGCGTCGGCATCGGGCGCTCGCGTGAGTGCAGCCGTCTGCCGCTGGCCTTCAGTGACTATATCTTCTCGATTATTGTCGAGGAAACAGGCTTCCTGGGCGGACTGTTCGTGCTGCTGCTCTACCTGTCGCTACTGGGCCGAGCGGCGATGATTGTGCGGCGCAGCAAGCGTGTGCTGCCCTCGTTGCTGGTCATCGGAATGGCGTCGTTCATCACCTTCCAGGCTCTGTTCCACATCGCCATCAACGTCGGCCTGTTCCCTGTCTCAGGTCAGACACTGCCGCTCATCTCCAAGGGCGGCTCATCGATGCTGGTGATCTGTATCGCCTTTGGCGTGATGCTGAGCGTCAGCCGCACTATTGCCAATCAAGGAAACAAGAAAGATAAGGCTGAAGAGGCTTCCGTTATCGAGGGCCTCGATGCTGCTAACCCAACCGAAATACCTGTTAGAAATGTCTGGAAATAAACAACTACTGAAAGTGCTCGTCAGCGGTGGCGGTACGGGCGGACACATCTTCCCCGCGCTGTCGATCGCCAATGAGCTGCGTCGTCGTCATCCCGAGTCCAATATCTTGTTCGTCGGGGCCGAGGGACGCATGGAAATGGAGAAAGTGCCCGCTGCGGGCTATAACATCGTGGGCCTGCCGGTCAGCGGCTTTGACCGCAAGCACCTGCTGCGTAACTTCAAGGTCATCGCACGGTTGCTGAAGTGCATGCGTCTGGCCAAGAAGATTCTCAACGACTTCAAGCCTGACATCTGCATCGGCGTGGGCGGATATGCCAGCGGCCCGATGCTCAAGCAGGCGCAGAAACAGGGCATTCCCACGTTGCTGCAGGAGCAGAACTCCTATGCCGTCGTGACTAACAAGCTGCTCGCCGCCAAGGCCGACTGCATCTGTGTCGCCTATGAGGGAATGGAGCGATTCTTCCCCAAGGAGAAAATTGTCCTCACGGGAAATCCCGTGCGTCGCAATCTGCTGGAATGCGAGGCTACGCCCGAGCAGGCGCGCAAGGCGATGGGAGTGGCTCCTGACAAGCCCACCATCCTCATCATCGGTGGCAGCCTGGGGGCACGCACCGTCAATGATTCGATCATCGGCGGGCTGGAAAAGATTGGAGCCGTCCAGGGTGTCCAGGTCATCTGGCAGACGGGCAAGCTCTATGACCAGCAGTGTCGCGAGGCGCTTGCCGCTTCGGGTGTGACCAATGTGGTGCAGATGCCGTTCATCAGCAACATGGATATGGCATACCGTGCCGCCGATCTCGTCGTCTCGAGGGCCGGAGCCAGCAGCATCTCGGAGCTGCAGTTGCTGGGCAAGGCTGCCATCCTGGTGCCTTCGCCCAATGTCGCCGAGGACCATCAGACCAAGAACGCCCTCGCCCTGGTCAATCGCGATGCCGCCGTCATGGTGAGCGATGCCGATGCCCCGGCGCAACTGGTCGATAAGATGCTTGCCACGGTGTCCGATGGCGACCTGCTCGCCTCGTTGGGCGCCAATGTCGAGAAAATGGCCCTGCGCGATGCTGCTGAGCACATTGCCGATGAGGTCGACAAAATTATCGCGAGAAAGTAAATACAAGACGATTGGTTTTTTAGTCACTAACAGAAATATTTAAAACCATAGGAAAAAATGAAAGAGTTTGATTCACTGTATTTTGTAGGAGCTGGCGGCATCGGCATGGCTGCCCTTGAACGCTATTTCCTTGCCCTGGGAAAAAGGGTCGCTGGTTATGACCGCACCCCCAGTGACCTGACCAGCGCGCTGGAGCAGGAGGGGGTGCACATCGACTTTGACGAGGACCCTGCACTGATACCTGATTACTGCCGTGACCCCAAACGCACCCTGGTGGTATATACACCTGCCGTACCTGAGACACACCGTGGACTGACCTACTTCCGCGACAATGGATTTGACGTGGTCAAGCGTGCCGCCCTGCTGGGTGTCGTGACGTCACACAGCAAGGGCCTGTGCTTTGCAGGTACCCATGGAAAGACCACGACGTCCAGCATGGCGGCCCACATCCTGCACAGTTCGGGCATCGGCTGCAATGCCTTCCTGGGTGGTGTGTTGCGCAACTACAACAGCAATTTCCTGCTGTCATCGACCAGTCCCTATTCGGTCATCGAGGCCGATGAGTTTGATCGCTCATTCCACCACTTGAGGCCCTATGTCGCCGTGGTGACCTCGACCGATCCTGATCACCTGGACATCTATGGCACGGCTGAGAATTACCTGGAGAGCTTTGCCCATTTCACCGAGCTGATACAGCCTGGCGGCGCACTCATCGTCCACACCGGTCTGGCCTTGAAGCCCCGTGTACAGCCTGGCGTCAGGACTTATACCTACAGCCGCGATGAGGGCGATTTCCATGCCGAGAACATCCGCAAGGGAGGTGGCGAGATCACCTTTGACCTGGTGACGCCCTGGGAAACCGTGAAGGACATCAGCCTGGGTGTGCCCGTGGACATCAACATCGACAACGGCATCGCAGCCATGGCTGCCTGCCGCCTGACCGAGGTGTCGCTGGATGCGATGCGTGAGGCTATGGTTACCTTCCTGGGACCCAAGCGCCGCTTTGAGTTCTGGCTCAAGGAGCCCGGCGAGCATGGCAAGGTGATGATCGATGACTATGCCCACCACCCCGGCGAATTGCGTGCCAGCATCGCATCGGTGCGAGACCTCTATCCTGGCCGCCGTCTGACGGTGATTTTCCAGCCCCACCTTTACACCCGCACCCGCGATTTCGCTCCGGAATTTGCTTCGGCACTGTCATTGGCCGATGAGGTCATCCTGCTCCCGATTTATCCGGCGCGCGAGGATCCCATTCCCGGTGTGTCGAGTGAAATGGTCCTTGAACAGGTCACGAGCACAAAAAAAGTCATTTACTCCAAAGAAAATTTGATGAAGTCAATAAAATTGAGTAATTTTGACGTTTTATTGACAGCGGGTGCTGGCGACATCGCCAATCTGCTGCCACAAATATGTGTTGAATTTAAGGAACAAAAGCGTTGAAACGGCTGATACAAAATAGCATACTGTTAGTGATGGCAGTGGCGCTCACAGCAGGAATACTGTGGGCTCGCTATAAGTCACAGGGAGAAGTATGCACCAGTGTTGAGGTTCAGGTCATCAACGCTGACAGCACGTCGTTTGTCACTCCCAAAGGAGTGCTCAGCGACCTTGACCACCAGGGACTGAAGTTTGTCGGCAAGCGCATGGCCGACATTCAGGCGTCGGACATTGAGAAGCTGTTGAGCCAGTCTCCGTATCTGGAGTTTGCCGACATCGTGAAGTGTCATGATGGACGCCTCTTGATTCAGGTGAGCCAGCTCACCCCGGTGGTACGTGTGTTTGACGGTGATAAGTCTTACTACGTGAACCGTGTCGGCAAGCGCATGGACGCTTCGGTCTATTATCATACCGATGTCCCGGTGGTGCAGGGCCACTTTACCAACAAGTATCCCGTCACCCGCTTGTTGCCGCTCATCGACTACGTGTCATCCGACTCGTTGTTGAATGCCCTGGTGACGATGTATCAGGTGCGGGACACCAACAACATCATCATTGTGCCGCAGATCAGCGGCCATGTCATCAACATGGGCAATGCTGATGACTTTGAGAACAAGTTTGCCAAGCTCAAGCTGTTCTATCGTGAAGTGATGCCCAAGAGGGGGTGGAATGCATTTGACACCATCTCGGTCAAGTGGAATCATCAAGTCGTGGCAACACGCCGGGTAAAGGCCGTGGTGCAGACTATCCAGTATGACTCCATCGATGACGAGCAGGCCCCCGACGCCCAGACGATGGACATGACGCTGAAGAATCCACCTGCCGCCAAGGCCACCGACGGTGACGGCAACCAGGAGGCAGGTAAGAAGAAGGGCTGATAACAGAACGTTGACAGACAAGATATAACGAACTAAAAGATCAAAAACAACCAATATACCCAATCATTTTTATGGAACAGAACCAATATATTGTAGCACTTGAAATCGGCAGCTCTAAGATTGTTGGAGCCATCGCCGAGAAGACTTCAGCTGGTTACTTGAGCGTCAAGTACCTCCAGGAGGAGGAGCACATCAATAGCGTGCGCTATGGCATTGTGCAGAATGTCGAGAACATCAAGAGCAGCATCAACCGTATCATTAAGAATCTCGAGCGCTTGATTGATGGCCGTGTGACACAGGCCTATCTGGGTGTCAGCGGCAGGTCTCTGCACAGCATCGTCAGCGAGGTCAACCGCAGTGTGGGCTCGACCGAGGCCATTACCCGCGACCTGATCGATCGCATCATCAAGGAAGCTACCAGTACCCCTATTCGCAATCATGACACAGTGGACATCGTGCCCCGAGCCTACTATGTGGACAAGGTGGAAACCCTTAAAACCGTCGGCCCATTCGGTTCGTCTATCAAGATAAAGGTTAACCTGATTGTGGCAACGCCCTAATTGAAGCTGAACCTGAACCGTCTGATGACCTTTGGTGTGTCGACTAAGGACTATATCGTTACCCCGCTTGCCGTGGCAGAGCAGATCTTGACCGATAGCGACCGTGAACTGGGATGTATGCTGGTTGATATGGGTGCCGAGACTACTACGGTTGCCATCTACAAGAACAAGGCGCTCATCTATCTCAACACCCTGCCCCTGGGTGGCCGCAACATGACGCGTGATATCATGATCGGTTTGAATGTCATGGAAGAGACTGCCGAGAATGTCAAGAAGAACATTAACAATCCGCTCGATCCCATCAACGCCAGCGACGTTACCATCGAGGGCGTGAATGCACGTGAGGCGGCTAATTACATCAGTGCCCGCACCGGTGAGATCATCGCCAACATCAATCAGCAGCTGGCCGATGCCGGTGTTACCTCCGACGAGATCAAGAGCATCGTGCTCATCGGCGGTTGTGCTCACCTGAGTGGATTGAAGCAGAAACTTGAAGATACCCTGAAGATTAAGGTGCGCATTGGTCAGAATCCGACGACACTCAATATTCTTAATGCTGACATCAACCGCATGGAGTATATTGAGATATTCTCCCTGCTGGCAGCCGCGGCTGATCGCATTGGAGACGGTGAGTCTTGTGTCGAGCTCAACTCTAAACCCGAAGACCTCGTAGTAAATACGCGTACCCCCGAAGATATTGAGGACACCCGCCGTCCTAAGAGACCTGGCTCTGATGAAGACAAGTCCAAGGGCTCCAAGAGAAGGACTTGGGGTAAATGGGCTGATAAACTCAAGAGTTTGATGACCGAGGATGACGACACTGATGACAACCAGTGATAGCGTAGGGAATTCAATGTATACTGACTAAAACAAAAAAGAATCGCGATATGGACAATCAAGAAATTAATTTCAATGGGAATGACCAGAGTTCCCGCGAGCCTGGTCACGACATCTACTCTACACTGGAGAGGGATTCTGGCTTCTCGGACAAGGACAAGCCGATGACCATTATCAAGGTGATGGGTGTCGGTGGCGGCGGTAACAATGCCATCAACCACATGTATATGCAGAACATCGAGGGCGTCTCGTTTGTCGTTCTCAATACCGACCGCCAGCAGCTCAACGAGTCGCCGGTGCCTAACCGCGTCCTGCTGGGCCCCAACACCACCCACGGACTGGGTGCAGGCAACGTCCCCGAGATTGCTCGCCGGGCAGCCGAAGAGAGCGAGAATGAGATTGCAGCACTCTTTGACGACGACACCAAGATGGTATTCATCACCGCCGGTATGGGTGGTGGTACCGGAACCGGTGCCGCTCCCGTTGTGGCTCGCATTGCACACCAGAAGGGCGTGCTCACCATCGGTATCGTTACCATCCCCTTCCTGTTTGAGGGACCGCGCAAGATCCTCAAGGCCCTTGCCGGTGCCGACGAGATGGGCAAGTATGTCGACGCCCTGCTCATCATCAACAACCAGCGACTGACCGAGATTTACAGTGACCTGGACTTCACCAACGCCTTCGGCAAGGCCGATGACACGTTGACCATTGCCGCCCGCAGCATCAGTGACCTGATCACTGTCAAGGGTAAAATCAACTTGGACTTCAACGATGTGAACACCACCCTGCGTAATGGTGGCGCCGCTATCATCAGCTCGGGTTATGGCACGGGTGAGCGACGCGTGACCAAGGCTATCGAGAACGCCCTGGAGTCACCGCTGCTCAAGAATCGTGACGTCTATGGCTCGCAGAAGATCCTGATGAACTTCTACTATAATCCCAACAGTGATGCTCCCCTGTTGATGGAGGAGATGAATGAGATTCAGGAGTTCATGGCCAACTTCGACCAGGAGGTTGACGTAATCTGGGGTATGGCCTACGATTCCACCCTTGAGGACCAGATCAAGGTTACCGTGCTGGCTTCGGGATTCAATCTGTCGATTGAGCAGGAGGCCCACGTGCAGTCAACGTCTGCCTCAACAAGGCGTGAGCCGGTGAAGGCCGAGCCCAAGATGAGCGACACCGAGCGTCTGGAGATAGAATATGGCACCAAGGCCATCAACGAACTCACGCACAACCAGCTGCGTGCACGTTACTTTGTGCTCACTGCCGATGAGCTTGATGATGACGATGTCATCGATATGCTCGAGAAGACGCCGACCTACAAGCGCAAGCAGGACTTCCGCAATCAACTCAAGGAGCGTCAGCAGGCTGGAAGCCAGGACAAGCCTGTCGAGGTACCCAAGACTGCTGCCAAGCGCACCGGTGAATCCCAGCAGACCACCATCGACTTCGGCGAGTGATAAGGGAGGATGCTGTCATGAGTATTTTTGACCAAATCAACAACGGCATCAAGGAGGCAATGAAGGCCCATGACAAGGGCCGCTTGGAGGCCCTCAGGGGCATCAAGGCGGAGTTCCTCCTTGTCAAGACTGCACCGGGTAATGACGGTGAGGTAAGTGATGAGAATGCCTTGAAGGTACTCGTGCGCATGGCCAAGCAGCGCAAGGAGAGTGCACAGATTTACATCGACCAGAACCGTCAGGATCTGGCCGATGTGGAATTGTTGCAAGCTGCCGTCATCGAGGAGTTCCTTCCCAAGCAGATGAATGACGAGGAGCTGACCGCCCACGTCAAGTTCATCATTGAGCAGACTGGAGCTACCAGCATGAAGGATATGGGCAAGGTCATGGGCATCGCTACCAAGCAACTTGCCGGTCGTGCCGAGGGCCGTGCCATCAGTGCCAAAGTAAAAGAGCTCCTGTCAACAAATAACTGAAAAACCATAAACAAGGGATAAGAAAATCATCAATTAACAAATGCTGACTTTACAATTGATTAACCAGGATCCCGAGGACGTGATTCGCCGCCTTGCTGTCAAGCACTTTGACGCTCGTGAGCCCATCATGCGCATCGTGGAACTGGACAAGCAGCGTCGTGCACTGCAGAAGGAGCGCGACGACAATGCCTCTGTACTCAATAAAATGGCTGCCCAGATCGGTGCCCTCATGAAGCAGGGTAACCGCGAGGAGGCCGAGAATGTCAAGGCCCAGGTGGCATCGCTCAAGACCGCCAACAAGGAAATTGACGACAACCTGACTGCTGCACAGAACGAGATTAACGAGATTCTGTTGAGCATCCCCAATGTTCCCTACAGTGGCGTGCCCGAGGGCCGCACTGCCGAGGACAACGTCGTCGAGAAGACGGGCGGCAAGATGCCCGAATTGCCCGAGGACGCACTGCCTCATTGGGACTTGGCCAAGAAATACAATCTCATCGACTTTGACTTGGGCGTGAAGATTACGGGTGCAGGATTCCCTGTCTATGTGGGCAAGGGAGCACGTCTGCAGCGAGCCCTGATTCAATTCTTCCTCGACGAGGCTGGCAAGGCTGGCTATGTTGAGATTGAACCGCCCTTCGTGGTCAATGAGGCTTCGGGTGTGGGAACCGGTCAGCTGCCCGACAAGGAGGGCCAGATGTACCATTGCCAGGTGGACAACTTCTACCTCATCCCTACCGCCGAGGTGCCCGTGACCAACATGTACCGCGACATCATCATCCCGCAGGAGGAATTGCCCAAGAAGAATTGTGCCTACTCGGCATGCTTCCGCCGCGAGGCCGGTTCCTATGGCAAGGACGTGCGT
>JAEEGL015655607.1_pt1 | contig 10467 bp, 4 predicted proteins | sample 9134231 | NCBI WGS metagenome assembly JAEEGL01 (sample SAMN16246548, study PRJNA631951) | gut metagenome | biome: gut microbiome; feature: rumen; material: fiber-attached | host: Bos | place: Iran: Karaj | collected 2018-10 | reverse complement strand
ATTAATGAAGGAAGAATTTATTATACTAGTGATACTTTTATGTTAACCGATATTTTGTTTTTACAAAATACTGGTGAAGTAGCTGGTATGGCTGGAGTTGCTTTTATTAATTGCCTTTTATTCTTATTTGTTCCAACAATAATTGCAATAATAATATTCTTATATTTATTTAAGATTGCTAAAAGAGCAGATATTAAAATAACAAATAAGAAATATTTAATTGTAAGAGGACTTGCATCTGTTCTTATACTAGTTATTCTATTTATACCATTTAAACCATTAAATAAATTTATGACTAAAGTAGTTTATAATATTCGTGATGATAAGAATTATAGCATTACTGCAAGTAACACTAATTACTATTATAAATATGGTGTATTAAGTGGTATGTATGGTAAGTTTATTGAAACAAGAAGATATGAACCAGATAACTATAATGAAAAAGAATTAAAAGAGATGTTAGAGAGTGCAGAAAAAATAGAAGGAACATGGAAGAAGCCTAATATCATAGTTGTATTTTCAGAATCTTTCTGGGATCCTGATGTAATTGAAGGAGTTAAATTTGATAAAGAAGTTACTCCAAACTTTAATAGATTAAAAAATGAAACTAAATCTATAGAGATGATATCTCCAGCATATGGAGGAATAAGTTCTAATGTAGAATTTGAAATATTAACTGGAGGAAGTTTGGATTTCTTTAGTAAAGGTTATACTCCTTATATGCAGTTATTTAAAACTGGAAAGAGTGAAAACAATCCTAATATTTTACAAGAATTAAAGAATAATGGATATAAAACAAAGATACTTAATTCTTCAAGTAAAGGAATGTTTAATTGTGAAAAAGTTTATAAGTTCTATGCTCTAGATGAAGTAAATCATTTATATGATGAAATTGATTTGGGTGGAGATTATGTAACAGATGCATATCTAACAGATAGAATGATAGAATACTTTGATAATAAAGATAAAGATGAAAAAATATTCTATTTCATAATTACTATGGGTGGTCATATGCCATATTTTGAAGAAAGATATGATAATTATGATGTTAATATAGTAGAAAGTAAATATTCACCTATGGTTAATGGAGTAATTCATTCTTATGCAGAAGGTATTTATCTTGCTGATAAAGAATTAGGAAGAATCTATGATTATATTAATACTTTAGATGAAGAAACAATTGTAGTCTTCTTTGGAGATCACTTACCACATTTATCAACTAATGATGGAAAAGATGCATTGTTTACTACAGGATTTTTAAATGAAGACTATAACTTGGAAAGTGTTTATAGACAATATAATACAACTGCATTAATAATGAGTAATTATGATTTACCTGATGATGGAATAAAATATTTAAGTCCTGATATGTTACTTACATATGTTATTAACAATATGGATTTAGAGTTATCACCATTCTATAGATGGTTATATACAACAAAAGATGTTTTACCTTCATCTAACTTTGTAGTAGCTCAAGATAAAGAAGGCAAACTTCATTGGACATTAAATCTTAAAGATGATATGAAAGAAATATATGATTTAAGACAAAAAGTTCAATATATGTTATTTAAGTAATTTATGAGAAAAAAATCAGCTAAAAAGTGGCTGATTTTTTTATGCAAAAAAGATTCACTAATATTGAAAAGAAAGTATAAAAGAATTATAATTATTATAGGAGAATAGAAGATAAATGATACAGAAAATTGTAGAAGTTCTCTTAAATATTAGTAATTAAAAGAAAAAGCCTTTTTAATGACTTTTGTTTGCGTGTTTGAAGGAGGTGTGAATATGTTAAGACCAAGAAGAAAGCATTTACATATGATGATTTCTATTTTAGTTGTAATATTTATACCCCTAGTAAGTGTAGCATATTCTGCACTTCAAACATCGCTAAATATAAGAGCAACAGTACAAAGTAGTGGAATTATAAAAGTAACTTATTTCTGTAGTGCAGATAATACAAATCTTGAATTTGTTACAGATCAACCAAATTATGTATTACAAGGAAATATTTGTGGCAATAGAATAGTTGAAGGTAGTGGAATTGGTACATCTGCAACTCCAAATGTTTATGCACAAATTGGCTGGTCATTAACTGATGGAGGAAGTGCCATATCAGGTATTAATTCCAATGCCGACATTACTTTATATCCTGCTTGGTCAAAACTATTCACATATAGTGGTAGTTATCAAGTAGCTAAAGACGGCGATAGCGATTATAGATTAAAATTTTTAAATTCAGGTAATTTAATTTGGCTGAATGAAGACACTGTCGATTTGTTCGCACTCGGTGGTGGTGGCGGCGGAGCAAGTTCAAATGGTGCCGGTGGCGGCGGTGGATATACCACCACAATGACATCTAAAACACTTACTGCCAATACAACATATGCAATAACTGTTGGTGCTGGAGGGTCTAGCGAAGCAGATGGAAGTAGAAGTAGTATTGCCGTTGGTGGCAATTTAATTACATATGCTGATGGTGGAGTTGGTGGGACTAGTACCATCGGTGGTGAAGGTGGCTCTGGTGGTGGAACCACTTCTGATGGTGGAATTAATGGTGGCAATGGAGTTTCTGGAAGTGATTCAACATATGGAATGGGACAAGGTTATACAACATGCGAATTCGGATATGGAAACTACGGAAGTTCCACCTGTGAATATGGATATACATTATATGCGGCTGGTGGTTCAAAAGGTTCAAGTGGACTATCAGGTGCTGCCAATACAGGAAATGGTGGCTCTGGTGGTTCAACTGGTGGATCAGGTGGCTCTGGAATAGTTGAAATTCAGAATAATAGAGCTACAACTGCCGATTTTCATGCTTTTAAATATACTGGTGATATTCAATCAATGACTTTAAATTCATCCTCAACATGTGAACTTAAAGTGTGGGGCGCAGAAGGTGGACAAGCAGTGGCAAATAATACTGATAGAGGTCTTGGTGGCGAAGGCGGATATTCAACTGGTAATTATGCTGCAACTCAAGGTTCAACATTATATGTTGCCGTTGGTGGGAAAGGTGGCAAAGGAAGTAAATCAGCATGTGGTGCTGGTGGATATAACGGCGGTGGAAAAGGTACAAACGATGGTGGTGGATGTGGTAGCGCATCCGATGATGAAGGTTCAGCTGGAGGTGGAGGAGCAACTCATATTGCAACTGCTACTGGACTTTTATCATCACTTTCAAGTAATCAATCAAGTGTATTGATTGTTGCTGGAGGTGGAGGAGGTGCTTCTTATAACCAAGCCGGTGGTAATGGTGGAGGTACAACTGGTGCTAATGGTATAAATGGTGCTGGAGGTACTCAAACTACTGGTTATGCCTTTGGACAAGGTCAAGATGGATCTGGAGCTGGTAATAGCAATGGTGTCGCTGGAGGCGGCGGCGGTTGGTATGGTGGACAAACATCTACTACAACTAATGCGGATACAAATTCAGCAGGTGGAGGTTCTGGATATATTGGAGGCGTAGTAAATGGAACTACTACTCAAGGGGGAAGACTTGGTAATGGATTCGCAACAATTTCATGTCATCAGCAAAGAACATTTACATTAACTTATAACAATAATGGTGGAAGTGGATGTACTAGTAAAGATGTACTCGGCTGGATACCAGTTGGTACTTTGTGTGCTCCAACAAAGCAAGGATACATATTTATCGGATGGTATGATGCACCTGATGGTGGCAATATCATAAATTCAGAATCAGTTATAAGCAGCAATAAAACTGTTTATGCTCAATATGTCAACAATTTCACATATACTGGTGATTATACAGTTGATCCAGATAAGGGATATATATACTTAACTTCTTCTGGTGATTTAACTTTGCCGGAAACTATGCTAATAGACGTACACCTAGTAGGTGGTGGCGGTGGTGGTGGCCGTACCGGATATGAAGATTATTATGGCGGGACTTCCGGCGGTGGCGGCGGAGGAGGCGGATATACCGCTTCTTATGCAAACGTTTCAGTAACTGGTGGAGTAGCTTATCCTATAGTTGTAGGAGCAGGAGGTGCTGCAGCTTCCACAACAACATATAATTCAGAAGGTGGTGCAGTTGGAGGAGATGGAGAAGCTTCAACAGCATTTGGATACTCTGCTGCAGGAGGACTTGGCGGTAATATTGGAGTTAGATCATCTGGTAACGAAGCTGGTTCTGGTGGTGACGGTGGCTCAGGTGGAGGCGGCGGTTCACTATACGGTTACTGGCAACTTAAAGCAACACCAGGAGGAAGCGATGGAAGTAGCCCTGAATATCATATGTGGGGAAGCAACATTGCATATGGTGGTACAGGACAAGGAACTTCAACACGAGATTTCTATTCACTAGATCATGATGAAACTGCTACTCTTCGTGCAGGCGGAGGCGGTGGTGCTGGTGGAAGATTCAAAGTTGATGGAAGTGAACAAAACTTTGAAGGTGCCGATGGAGGTGCCGGCGGCGGCGGTAAAGGTGGTCGTTGGTATTCTTCTAATACAGAATTAGCAACCCCTGGAGAAGCTAACACTGGCGGCGGCGGTGGCGGCGGTTTAACACCTGGATGGACAAATGGTACACCAAAACTAACAGCTCAAGCAGCTGCTGGTGGCTCAGGTGTTGTAATAATTAGAAGAGCAAGATATATTGACACCTCTATAGGAGCCGAAACTGCAACTTCTTCTGGAAACTATAAATTAACTTATGTATGTACAGGTGGTAATAATATAAAAACATTTGCAACATTGAATTCTAATTCTTCAATAACATTACCTACTGATATATGTGGGGAAAAAATTGTTACTGGAGATGGACTTAACTTGAATTCTATTCCTGGAATTTATTATCAAGCTGGTTGGTCAACAACAGAAGATGAAACTCCAATAAGCAGTATAAATGTAACGCAAAACACTACATTATATTCAGTATGGCGCAAGAAATTTGAATTCGATGTACCATATAGTGTAATAAATGATGGTGGTACAAATTGGAAAATGGAATTAAAAGAAACCGGTAATTTAAATGTAAAAGTAGCATCCGTTATAGACGTACACCTAGTAGGTGGCGGAGGCGGCGGTGGCCGTAACGGATATGAAGATTATTATGGTGGAACTTCCGGTGGTGGAGGCGGCGGTGGAGGTTATACTCGAAGTGAAAAGAATATATCTCTATCTGTTCAAAGTTACTCAATTGTAGTAGGTGAAGGAGGCGCTGCAGCTTCCACAACAACATATAATTCAGAAGGTGGTGCTCCAGGTGGCACAGGAGGTACTTCGACTGCATTTGGCTATAGCGCTGCAGGGGGACAAGGCGGTACTACTGGAATTAGATCATCTAGTAACGAGATTGGTGCTGGTGGCGATGGTGGATCCGGAGGTGGCGGCGGGTCACTATACGGATATTCACAAGTTCCACCAACTCAAGGAGGAAGTAATGGAAATAGTGTCGAATATACATATTATGGAAACAACGTTAGCTACGGTGGTACTGGTCAAGGTACTTCAACACGAGATTTCTATTCACTAGATTATGATGAAACTGCAACACTTCGTGCAGGAGGTGGCGGCGGAGCTGGTGGAAGATTCAAGGTTGATGGTACTGAAAGTAATCACGAAGGTGCTGCAGGAGGCAATGGCGGCGGCGGAAAAGGTGGTCGCTGGTACAGTTCTTATGTTAGAGGAACTCCTGGTACTCCTAACACTGGAGGCGGCGGTGGCGGCGGACTTACAGTTACAAATGGTCCTCGTCCATCTCTTGATGTTCAATCTGGAGCTGGTGGTTCTGGTGTGGTTATAATTCGTAATGCAAGATATATTGATCGTAGTCTTAACGCTGCTAGTGCAACATCTAATGGCAGTTATACAATAACTTACAAGTGTGAAGGCGGAAATAATTCAATCACTACTGATACAGTAAGCAGTAATTCGACAATAACGTTACCTACAAATGTTTGTGGAGAAAAGATTATTGCTGGTGATGGAATTAATCTAAATTCACTTCCTGGAATTTATTATCAAGCTGGTTGGTCAATCCAAAAGAATGGTGAACCAATTAGTAGTTTACAAGTAACTCAGGACACTACTTTGTATTCAGTATGGCGTAAGAAGTTTGAATTTGATGCACCATATGCTGTTATAAATGAAGATGGTTCAAATTGGAGAATGGAATTAAAAGAAACCGGTAATTTAGATGTAAAAGCTGCAACTAATGTCGATGTCCACTTAGTAGGTGGCGGCGGTGGTGGAGCTCGTAGTGGATTCTATGACTACTATGGAGGAACTTCCGGCGGCGGAGGCGGCGGTGGCGGCTACACGACAACGCAAATGAATGTATCATTATCAGCTCAAAACTATTCTATAGTTATAGGAGCAGGAGGTGCCGCAGCTTCCACAACAACATACGATTCATATGGTGGTGCAGCAGGTGGTACAGGTGGTACTTCAACTGCCTTTGGATATAGTGCTGCAGGAGGACTTGGCGGAACTACTGGTACTAATAGTGTAGCTGGTTCAGGTGGTAACGGTGGCTCTGGTGGCGGCGCAGGATCTTATTTTGGATATGCTTATGGTCCACCAACTGTTGGTGCAAGCGATGGTGGAACTGCCGCAACATCGAATAATGCAACTGGAGGTACTGGTCAAGGAACTACTACTCGTGACTTTGGCGAAGTTACTGGTACTCTTCGTTCAGGTGGCGGCGGTGGAGCCGGAGGAAGAACGAAATCTGATAGCAATCATGAAGGCGCCGCAGGGGGCGATGGCGGCGGTGGAAAAGGTGGCCGTATGTATTCAGTAAATGTTAGAGGAACACCAGGCACTGATAACTATGGTGGCGGTGGCGGTGGTGGAATTACTGTTCATAAAGGACCTCGTCCATCACTTGCTGGCCAATCTGGTGAAGGCGGTTCTGGTATAGTTATAATTCGTAACCACAGATAATAAAAAAAGATTACAGTTTTGTAATCTTTTTTATATTCCCCTAAATTCGTTGAAGTCTGGTATAAAGCTTTCTTTACATGTTTCTCCTTCTTGAATAAATGCTTTTGTTATTCCTAGGTCACAAGCATAGTTAATTAATTCATCGTATTCATCTTCTTCTACTATATTATTTAATTCTTTATATTTTTCTGTTTTTCTAATTGGTGTATATTGATTCATTATACTTATGTATATTTTATCTTTGTATTTGCTTAAAAACTTAATAACATTTTTAGAGTCAATTACGTGTTTAGGTAACAATAAGTGTCTTACTATGACACCTTTTTGAATTAAGCTGTTCTTTATGACAACTTTTCCTGTTTGCCTAATCATTTCTTCTAGAGCATCTTTGCTAATTTCAAAATAGTTTTTTATATTAGAAAACTTTTCTCCAAGTCTGTTGTCATAATATTTAAAGTCAGGAAGATAAACATCTATTAGACCATCAAGGTCTTTAAGTGATTCTACTTTTTCATATCCACTAGTATTATAGACGATTGGGATTTTTAATCCTTTTTCTTTAGCAAGTATTAATCCTTCTTTTATAAGTGGTATATATGGAGTAGGAGTTACTAAATTAATGTTATGTGCTTTATTCTTTTGTAGTTCTAAACAGATATCAGCAAACTCTTCAATAGTTATTTCTTTTCCTATATTGTTTGTTGATATATCATAGTTTTGACAAAATAAACATCTTAAATTGCAACATGAGAAGAATATCGTTCCTGAGCCATTCTTTCCTGAAATACATGGTTCTTCCCATTTATGTAGAGAATATCTTGCAATTTTAATTTTATTTGGTGCCATACAAAAACCTAGTTCACCTTTGTTTCTATTAACTTTGCAATTTCTTGGACATATATTACAACTATCTAAGTTCATAAAATCACCTAAGAAGTATTATACCATTCAATAATAAATTATTTCTATTTTTTTTCTTGTGTAGTATAATTGTTTTGGGTGATATTATGAGCGATATAGAAATTGCTAAAACATGTGTAAAAAAAGATATAGTTGAGGTTGCTAAAAAACTTGGCTTAGATGAAGACAAAATCGAAATATATGGAAGATATAAAGCAAAGATTAATTTCAATGATGTAATGACTAATAATAAAGGAAAGTTAGTACTTGTTACAGCAATTAATCCAACACCATATGGAGAAGGTAAAACTACAGTTTCATTAGGTCTTGTTGATGCTTTTAATCATTTAGGTAAAAAAGTAGTAGGTGTTTTAAGAGAACCATCTCAAGGACCTGTATTCGGAATGAAGGGTGGCGCAACTGGTGGAGGTTATAGCCAAGTTGTTCCAATGGAAGATATAAATCTTCATTTTACTGGTGATTTGCATGCGATTACAAGTTGTAACAATTTGATTTCAGCAGCAATCGATAATCATATATATCAGGGTAATACTTTAAATATTAATCCAGATAAAATATTCTTTAAAAGATGTTTAGATGTTAATGATAGAGCACTAAGAAGAATACAGTATGGTGTTAGTGATGGTGTTGTAGAAAGTACTGGTTTTAATATAACTGCAGCATCAGAGATAATGGCTATATTCTGTCTTGCTAAAGATTTAGATGATTTGCGTTTTAAACTTGGTAACATTTTAATTGCTGAAGATATGAATGGTAATCCAATATATTCAAGAGATTTAAAAATAGAAGGATCACTTGTAGTTTTACTTAAAGATGCTTTTAATCCTAACTTAGTTCAAACTCTTGAGAATAATCCAGTAATTATTCATGGAGGTCCTTTTGCTAATATAGCTCATGGATGTAATTCGATAGTTGCAACAAACTTAGGACTTAAACTTAGTGATTATGTAATTACAGAAGCAGGTTTTGGAGCTGATTTGGGTGCTGAAAAGTTTATGGATATCAAGTGTAGACTTGCAGGATTAAAACCAGATTGTGTAGTTCTTACAGTTACTACAAGAGCATTAAAACATAATGGTGGAGCTCCTAAAGAAGAAATAAATGATGAAAGCGTAGAATATATTGAAAAGGGATTACCTAATCTTGAAGTACACATTGAAAACTTAAAGAAATATACTTCTAATATAGTTGTTACTTTAAATAAGTTTCATACTGATACTCCACAAGAAATTGAATTAATTAAAAGATTCTGTGAAGACAAAGGTGCAGATTTTGCACTTTGCGAAACATATAGTAAAGGTGGAGTAGGAGGAGTTGCTCTTGCTAATAAAGTTCTTGAAATGTGTGAAAAAGAAAATGATTTTAAATTCCTTTATGAGTTAGATATTCCAGTTAAAGAAAAAATAGAAAAGATTTGTAAAGAAATATATCATGCAGGAAAGATTACTTATAGCCCTTTAGCAGAAGATAAATTAAATATGATAGATAGACTTGATGAAAATAATCTTCCAATATGTATTGCTAAAACACAATATTCAATAAGTGATGATCCTGAAAAATTAGGATACCCTAAAGACTTTGAAGTTACTGTTAGAGATATAGAGTTAAAAACAGGTGCAGGTTTTATAACAGTACTGCTTGGTAAGATATTAACTATGCCAGGTCTTCCAAAAAAACCTAATTACGAAATAATAGATTTAGATATTAGTAATGAAATAGTTGGTTTATTTTAAAAATAAAAGTCCATAATATTAAAGGTGATATTATGGATTTTTTAATGCTTATAATTAAGTCTTTTTCTTCTTTATTAATATTATTTATTTTTACAGATGCACTTGGTAAGAAACAAATAAATCAATTAAATATGTTTGATTATGTAATTGGAATATCTATAGGTAATATCGTTGCAGAAATGACAGTTAATAAAGAAGTAATGTTTTTTGATGGAGTAGTAGTAATGGGAATATATTCTCTTATTTCAATAATTATTTCTTTTATAACTACGAAAAGTATAATACTTAGAAGACTTATTGGAGGAAGTCCAACAATACTTATTGAGAATGGTAAAATAATTGAAGATGGTCTAAAAAAAGCTAAATTTGATATAAATGATTTATTAGAAGAAACAAGAATAAGTGGATATTTTGATATATCAGAAATCGAATATGCTATATTAGAAGCTAATGGTAAAGTAAGTATTCTATCAAAGAGTAAATATAAACCTATTACTTGTAATGATATAAATTTGCGTGTTCCATATAAAGGAATATATGCTAATGTTATAATTGATGGCAAAATAATGAAAAACAATTTAAAAAGTATTAATAAAAAAGAAGATTGGTTAATTAAAAGATTACATAATATGAATTATAATAATATAGAAGACTTGCTCCTTGTAACATGTGATATAAATGAAAACATATCTGTATATAAAAAGAATATTAAAGCTTCTAAATATGGAAGTTTTGAATAAAAAAAGATGCCCGCCCAGCGCATCTTTTTTTAGTCTACCTTATTTACATATTCATTTAAAGGTTTAATTTTGAATGTAGGCTCACCAATTTGGTCTGTTGAGATATATCCAGCTTCGGCATTTATTACATCTGGAATTCTATTAACTATGGT
>JAEEGL015019593.1_pt1 | contig 10467 bp, 9 predicted proteins | sample 9134231 | NCBI WGS metagenome assembly JAEEGL01 (sample SAMN16246548, study PRJNA631951) | gut metagenome | biome: gut microbiome; feature: rumen; material: fiber-attached | host: Bos | place: Iran: Karaj | collected 2018-10 | reverse complement strand
TTGATTACACAGTCAGCTTCTCCAGGACCATGGAAGGCACCAGCCATAAATGGGTTATCTTCCGGAGCATTACAGAATACTACAAGCTTTGCACAGCCGTTTACTTCACAGGTTTTAGAAACTTCTGCAGTCTTAACGATAGTCTCACCCATCAATTTTACGGCATCCATGTTAATACCAGACTTAGTTGAACCAACGTTTACCGAAGAACAAACAAAATCAGTTGAAGCAAGTGCTTCTGGAATAGAATCTATAAGGATGCGGTCTGCAGGAGTAATTCCTTTCTGAACGAGGGCAGAAAAACCACCGATAAAGTTTACACCAAGTTCATGAGCACAGCGGTCGAGGGTTTTAATATATGGAACGTAATTTTTTGCTTCGCTTGCGCCGGCAACCAGGGCAATTGGAGTAACAGAAATACGCTTATTGATGATTGGTACTCCAAATTCCTTTTCAATATCCTGACCAACCTTTACAAGGTTTCCGGCTTTTTTCATTACTTTGTCATAAATTTTATCGCAGGCACGCTTGCTGTCTGAATCAGCGCAGTCCAGAAGAGAAATACCCATTGTAATACAGCGGATATCCAGCTTCTGTCTCATAAACATATTTACTGTCTCTTGAATCTCATTAGGTGAAAAAATCATAATACGCTCCTGTGAAAGGCATGATATTCGTGCTAGAACACGATTATCGATTATTTTAATGAAAACAGAGTAGGGGGGCAAGGTAGGTTAAAGTTTAGCCCCGCCATATAAACTGCAGCATAGTTATATCATCAAACTGTTCTGCTTCTTCAACAAAATCATTTACGGATTTTTTGATTACATCCAGAGTTTGAGGTGCAGTCATATTTTGAGTTGTTTTCATTGTTTCTAACAGACGGTCTTCACCATAGAGTTCCTTGATGGTGCTGTTGGCTTCTGTAACGCCATCTGTATAAACAAAAATCGAGTCATTTTTAGCAAGTGTAATGGAATGCTCAGTGTAAGCGACACAATCCATAGCTCCGAGCATAAGATTTGGTTTTTCTGTGAGGTATGAGAATTTGCCTTCATGGAAAATTACTGGGAATGGGTGTCCGGCATTTACATATTTAAGCTCTCCGGTACTGAAGGTAAATATTCCAAGCCAGCAGGTTACAAAAAGACCGCTTTCATTCCCCTTGCAAAGCTGATTGTTTGTTTTATCAAAAATCTCTTTTGGAGAAAGGCCATGTTCTGCGTATGAATCGATTAAGGTTTTTGCTGTCATCATGAACAGTGCTGCAGGGACACCTTTTCCAGAAACATCTCCAACAATAATCATAAGATGATCATCATCAAGTAAAAGATAATCATACAAGTCGCCGCCAACTTCTTTTGCAGGTGTCATTGTGGCATAAAGGTCAAAGTCGGTACGGTTCGGGAAAGGAGGGTAGCCTTGAGGAAGAGCTTCGCTCTGGATTTTTGTTGCAACGTTTAGTTCTGTTGCATATCTTTCTTTTTCTGCGGTAATCTGGGTGAGTTCTTTTATGTTGCGGCAAACATCAGATTCCATCTGGTAAATAGTATGAGACAGAATACCTATTTCATCATGTTTTTTGATTTCCAGGAGATGCTGGGAAGGTTCGCCTCCGAAGGAGGCGAAGTGGTCTGCTTCTTTTGTAATCTGGAAAATTGGTTTTATGATGCTCTGGTTAAAGTACAAACTGAACAGTATTACAAACACGATTGCAAAGAAGATTTCTACAATAACAACAAAGTTTATATAGAAATAACGCGCGTTTACAAATTCCTGTATGTTTTTTTGAGCTCCAAGTACGGCAACTATCTTACCGGAAGAGTTTTTTACAGGGAGCATGGCCGTAATGTGTGAGCCGCTTCTGGTTTTGAGTGTGTGTCGTACAATTGTTTCTCCATTTTCGAGAACTCTTTTAGCAGAGGAATTATAATTTGGCTCTATATAATCTTCTTCATACCCAAGTGGAAATTCTGTCCATTTTCCACCCTTTTTTACTGGATTATGAATATATGTAATATGCTGATAATCAGGGCCTTTTACTTGTGAGACATAAAGAAGATTCAGATCAAACTTATCTACAAAATCCTGAAGTATTTTCTGTGTTGTTTCGTATTTTTCATCTACCTCATTTTTTGCAAGGTATGAATCAAAATCATCTGGATAAAGACATTCTGTGGCGGCAGCGGCTATGGCACGTATATTAGAATCATATTGTGTACGAAATTGTCTTGAGAATGCCCAATAGCCTGCTGTAAAAATAAGTGAACAAAGTATAAAGCCTGCAAGAATTACACTTACAAGAACTTTACGTGTTATAACAGGAAAATGTTGTCTCATATCTATATATTATAACATGTTATATAAAAAAAGCGGAACTTTATAGTTCCGCTTTCAATCATTCAGATTTATGGTCTGTGAGGACGGGCAGGTCGTCTTGGTCGTGGGTGTCTGTGGGAATCTACAATAACTGTTCTAGGAGTAGTTACCGCATGGAAAACTCCACCAATAATGCTTCCTACTACCAGTGCTCCAAGAATGTCATCTGCATCAACGCTGTCTTCTACTACAACAGTTTCAACTTTTACATCTGTTGGTTTTTCAGCGTAGTAATCCTTTGGAACCTTCTGCTTTGCTTTTCCTACTACAGTATCATCAAAATTATCAATAAGCTTTGCACTGATAATGTAGTTTGGACCATCTGCTTCAATTTTTCCTGTACAGATATAATCGGCTTCATCTGATTTAGCAACAACTTCTACGACATCTGTGCAGTAAAGAGAAAATTGAACGGATTTAGAAATCTTTTTACGTTCGTTGTTTCCTAATTCAGAATTGAAAACCTTTACGGCTACAGTTGCTCCATCGTCATCAAAATCCTTTAAGAGTTTTTCTACAAGAGAATCAAAAGGATCTACAGAAGAATCTGCGAATACAAAACCTGCAGATACAGTAAATAAAATAAACAAAATAGAAAGAATCTTTTTCATTCTTATCCTCCTGAAAGAGCCGTACCCTGACGAATTATAACAGTACGGCCTGCTATCTATAATACTATAACACACAAGAATTGAAAAAGTGTCACTTTATTTATTAATCTTTATCCAGTTCCAAACGGCAGGATCTTCCTGTCCAATTCGCCAGAAGCCCATTTTCTGTATGCCTGCATTTTCGTAGAGTCTGGCAAGCTGTACTACTGAATATGTATCATTGAAATATCCGGTTACATCAACTTTGGCTGTATATTTAAAGGTTGGAATATCTTCTTCATAGGTAACTTCCGGAACCTTGTGCTCCGTCATAATTCTGTTTGCACCGCTGAAATACCAGGCTCCCGCTGTTGTTTCGTTTGCCCAGGTTCGTCCATAAAATGGAATTCCCATTATAAGTTTTTTTGGTGGTATTGATTTTTGGGCATAATCCATAACTTTTCTGCACCATTCTATCGAAGCTACAGGGCCTGGACGGCTGGTTGACCAGTGTTCATCGTAGGCCATAACAAAAACACGGTCGCAGTATTGTGCAATTTCTGCATATGGATATATATCTTCTGATAAAAGCTTAAAGCGGGCCGGTACACAGATAGAAAACCATTTGGCTTTTCCAAGCATGTATCTGAGATCTGAACAGAAGTTTATGAAATTCTTTCTGTCGCGGGCTGGAACAAGTTCAAAATCTATCTGAACACCATCATAAGCCGCTCCTGCTTTTACAATTGCTTTCAGTAAATTGTTTCGAACCTTTGTTCCAGGCTCAAGTATAAAGTGTGTAAGTGATTTACTGTCGCAGGTTATTACAAGATGGCAGCGTGCTTTTCCAGTATTGATTCGGGAACGGCTTGGAATGCTTGTAAGCTCGCCATAGCAGTTTACTTCGGCAGAAAAAAAGCATACGTCTGTGAGTGGAATTGAATTATCATATTCATCAAGACGGCTCTGCATAACGTAGCCCCAGCTCTCGCGCAGTTCAACGGGTTTGCCTGCTGGTTCACGCAGCGTGTAAAGTGGAAGAAGGGGTTTTTCCTCTTCTGGTTCAATTACTGAAGGTTCATCTCCTTTGAAGGCATATTCTACTTCTTCAGAAGGAATTTCAGTATCAGCTTTTCCGCGGGCAGAACAAGCGCAGCAAAAAACTGAAAGGAATAATAATAAGCTGATGTATTTCTTCATAAAATGATTATCGGCAGAAACGTGGCGAAACCACATCTTCTATTTGACAATAATCTTATACATTGGATCTTCATCCGGATGCAGTTCTAGGATGTGTTTTTCGCATGGAAGAACTTCGCTTGGGTCATGAGTTACATGAAGCATGGTTGTTGTGCCCCCGTTTCCAATAAGTTCCATAAGATGAAGGATTTTATCGCGATACTGTTCGTCCAGACCGTGGCAAGGTTCATCAAGAATGAGAATTTCTGGTGTTTTTACCGCTGATCTGAGGATAAGGATAGCTCTTTGTTCTCCATAACTTAGTGAGCCAAAGTTTTCTGTTTCACGGCCTTCAAAGCCGCCGAGTGCAAGCCATTTTTTAGCAGCTGCTATTTCCATATCTGATGGTTCCCCGTACAGTCCGATACTGTCGCGGAATCCACTTATAATAACTGCAAGAAGAGAAGTTCCTCCAAGCATACGGTATTCTACGTGCATTCTATAAGAAACAATTCCAAGGCGTTTTTTTATATCCCAGATTGTTTCACCTGAACCGCGGCGGTTTCCAAAGATTCTCACGTCATTGCTGAAAACCTGCATATTATCACCGGTGATAAGCTCAAGGAAGGTTGTTTTTCCACTACCGTTAGGTCCGCGGACAAGCCAGTGTTCTCCGCGAATCAGTTTCCAGTTGAGGTGTCGCAGAACCCGGTGGTCGTCCCAGCCTACATTGACGTCATTCATTTCTACTAAGATATCTTCAACAGATGGTTTCGATACGTCCCTCGGACACTCAACTACCGCCGAATCTGCACGATGGTTGAGTAGGCCTGAGGTCGTATCGAGACCACCCTGTAACTGTTCGAAAGTTTCCTTAAAATTATTTTTTCTTTCTTCTTTTTTAGCAGCTTCCTCTTCGGTGCGGTTTTTCAGCAAGGCTTCATAACCCGCACGTTCACCACAGTAAGAAACTTCTTTATCGCGGAATTCGAGAACATGTGTAATTGCATCTGGAATTTCATGCCAGCGTTCCATTCCAAGAATAAGCTGAGGAAAGCCTTTTTTGCGTGCAATTGAATCAAAAAAATCTAAAAGAATGGTACGGCTCTGAACATCGAGTCCGGCAAACGGATCACTTAAAATTAAAAACTTTTTGCCGGAAATAAGGGCGCGGGCAAGAAGTGTGCGGCGTATTTCTCCGGTAGACATATATTTGAGTCCACGGTCCAGTATTTTTTCAATTCCGCAGAGTTTTATGGCAGGTTCATTTTCAAGATGATTTAGAGCTTCTGGCAATGGCATGCCTTTTTTAAGTTCCGGATAAAGAGCCTGTGCAATAAATACACGACCGGTACGGCCATGGTCAACGCCGCCTTCTACATAATCACTTTCATCATTTTCACGTTCTTCCTGAATTAAACGGGCAGCCCGTTCCAGCGAAACTACATCAGTTGAATCAGCAAAGATATTTGAAAAAAGCCCCTGTTCCCCATTTAAGAGAGTTTCATTAGGGGTTATCTTAAGTCCCGAACTTCCAGCGAGCGTATTCAAAAAATCTGCCTTTCCGCCACCATTAGGCCCGGTAACCAGCCAGACTTCTCCTTCATTCATCTTCCAGGTTAAGTGACTTATTTGTGCAGCGCGGCTATTTTCAACACGACAGTTATTAATAGTGATAAAAGTATTCTGATTATTCATAAAATTGAAATAATAATAATACTTTTTCATAATCTTGTAGAGTGGTTGTAAATTCATTAAAATAATCCTCATGAGTACAAATAACGAATTATGCCCATGTGGTTCGGGCAAAACATACAGCGAATGCTGTGAACCAATTATCAAAGGAAAAACAAAAGCTCCTACTGCCGAAGCATGTATGCGTGCTCGCTACACTTCTTATGTAAAGCACGAAATTGATTACATCATCAATTCTTGTGAAGAAGGCGAAGGAATCGGAGAAATCGATCGTAAGGCAACAGAAGACTGGAGCCGCGAATCTCAGTGGAACGGACTTAAGATTCTCCGCACAGAAAACGGCGAAAAAGAAGACGAACAGATTGTAGAATTCGAAGCTGACTATACACTTCACAACATGCACGATGTTCATCACGAAATCTCTCTTTTCAGAAAGGTTAATGATGACTGGAAATATGTTGCAGGAAATGTAATTCCTACAACAGTAAAGCGCGTTGGTGCAAAGGTTGGCCGCAACGATCCATGTCCATGTGGAAGTGGAAAGAAATATAAGCAGTGCTGCGGACGCTAACTTTATGGTAATAACCGGATTTCATTCGATAGAAGAAAAACTCCGTGCCGCAAAGGGTAAGGGCAGTGATTCTGCTGCTTCAGGGCTTAAGCTTTTTTACAGCAAGCCCGGCCCTCGCGTAAAGAAAATTCTTGCACTGGCAAAAGAAACTGGTGTTTCAGTAGTTCAGGTAGAAGATTCAAAGCTTGATGAAATGGTAAGCAGCCTTGATGAGACTCTTCGCGATCATCGTGGAATTGTAATGGAACTCTCTGGCGGACAGAAAAAAAGCGCAAACCTTGTGGACTTTGATTCATGGGTTAAGATGCACAGCGCAGAAGACGCAGGCCGCTGTACAGTAGTTATTCTCGATAGTATTACAGATCCTCACAATGTTGGTGCAATTATTCGAAGCTGCGATCAGTTTGGCGCTTCACTTGTAGTTATTCCAGAACATAATAGTGCCAGTGATATTGCAGGTAACGAAGTTATAGGCCGTACAAGTGCTGGAGCAAGCGCTTGGGTTCCTGTTGCAATCGTAAACAATCTTGTGCGTGCAGCAGAGCAGCTTAAAGAAGCAGGATTCTGGCTTTATGGTGCCGATGCTGGTGGCGAGAATTGTGTAAAAGTTGATTTTGCATCAAAAGCAGTAATTGTTATGGGAAGCGAAGGAACAGGAATCTCTCAGTTGCTTGAAAAACAGTGCGATACAATTGTTTCAATTCCAACCTGCGGTAAAATAGACAGCCTTAATGTATCTGTTGCCGCTGGAGTTCTTTTATACGAACTTTCAATGAGGAAAAACTAAAAAACACTGATTACCATCTGGTTTATGCATGACAAAATTGACAAATAATGTCATAATGTGATAATAATATAAACGTGAGGTACATTATGTCCAGACAAGATGAGATAGCAGAAAAAGCGGTTAGAAAAACTACCCTTAAATCACTTAAAAAGAAGAAGCTTTCAAGACTTAAGCAGCTTAAGATTGATTATGAAAATGCTGTTCAGCAGATTCATATTCAGTATGCAGAAGATCCTGAACGTCTTAAGGCAAAATATGCTGCTGCAGAATATGCAAAGAATGAAAGAGCAAAGAAACGTGCAGAAAAGCGTATTGAAAACGAAAAGCGTCTTCTTGAGCTTGCAAAAAAATCACGCAGACTTACAGTTGGTGAAGAAATTGGAAGTTCAATTGTTCAGGGACTTGGTGTAGCTCTTTTTATTGCGGCTACAGCTATTCTTGATACAATTGCAGTAGGCCAGCTCGACAGCTTTGTAAATGTTACAACTGTTTTCTATTCATTGTTTGGCGGATCAATGATTCTGATGTATTTGAGCTCTGTACTTCAGCATGCTCTTACAAATATTACAGCAAAACAGGTGTTTAACCGCCTGTCACATATTTTCACATTCCTTATTATTGGATTCGGATACAGTGCTTATACAATTACAAAGATTCAGGGAAATACAGGCTGGATTCTTTTCGGAATTGTCTGGGGTCTTGTATTTGTAGGAATTCTTTTCTTTGCCATTTCCGGTGAAAAATATGAAAAACTGAATGTAATACTTTATATACTTGCAGGATTCTCAGGACTTTTTGTAGCAAAGAATCTTTTTGAGGTACTTTCACCAAAGAGCTTCAGCATGCTGATTCTTGGTGCAGTATTCTATCTTGTAGGAATCGTATTCTACAATCTTAAGAAGATTAAATTTATGCATCTGTTGAGCAATATCATAATGCTTTTCGGAAGCGTTTATATTTTCTTCTCTCTGTTCTTCCTCGGAGCATAAAACTTACGAAAGCTGATTCATAAAATCACTTTTGATTGATAAAAATTCTTCAAGCCGTTCAAGCAGCATAAAAAGGTTAGCCCGGTCTTCAAACTCCGGGCGGCTTTCTGGCAGTTGAACGGTTTTCATTTTTAAACGGATGTCTGCCAGTTCTGAAAGCAAAGCCTGGACATCATTATCTTTATGATATTCTACAGAAATCTTTTCCAGAAAATCAGCAATTAGTGGCGCAGTGTGTGGAACAGATTTAATTTCCGTTATGCATTTAAACATTTCCTGTAAAACCTTAGTCTGATTTTCCCGCATTGTAAGATATCTGGAATCGTAGGTGTCTTTTTTTGAAAACTGATTATTGTAATTCTCTTCTGCCTGTTTTTTTGCTGTAAAAAGACTTTCGTTCAGGCTTATAAAACAAGTGCCATCATAGTCTGGAAGAGAAGGATCAAGGATTCTCTGCGACATTCTGTGCAGAACCATTTTTATTTTGTCGTCGGTCTGGGCCTTGAGTTCTTCAATATAATCAGTTTTTTTATGCAAAAAGATATTTACTAGAATACCAAAACCAACTCCTATTACAAAGAGCAGAATTTCATTTAACAATTCAGATAGGCCTGTTTTTCCAAAAGTCAGAAAATGTGAAATTAAAACAGAATCCATAGCCATGGCCGAAATCCAGCCCCGCCACTGGCAAATCAAAATAAAAAGTAAGAGATAAATAAAGAAGACAGGAACAGTAAAACCAATCAGATTAAAAAGCAGGGAAGAAATTATGAGTGCAACAGCAAAAGCCAGAAAGCGGGCAAGTGCAGTCCGAAGCGTTTCTTTTTTTGTAGGTTGAACAGAAAGAATAGCAACGATTCCTGCAGAAACAGCAAACTGAAGATTAAGCATCTGAGCGATAATAATTGCAAGAATTGCAGCGACAGAAATTTTGGCGGTATTTAACAGAATATTCCTGAATTTCATAATCAGAGTATAACATAAACTTCTGTTATGCATAACTGTGGAGTAAAGCTGTTATTATTAGTCGTATGTATCTCAAAAACAAGATGTAAAAAGTTGTAATTTATATGTAATTTGATTACATCCTGGTTTTAGAATAATATCTGGCTGTATATTCCAGGCCATCCCACTTTCGAATATTTTGTTTAGAGTATTTGTATTCGAATCCTAGTGATTCACATAGTTTTTGAGAATTCGTGTTTTCTTCAAAACAGCTGTAAATAAACTCTTTGCCTCCGAGTTCTTCAAAAATCATTTTTAAAAGTATTTGCAGGGCTTGTTTTCCGTATCCATTTCTCTGATATTTTGCTGCAATACAAAGTCCGCAATCTTCATAAATTCCATTTCCTGTATCTAACGCTCCAAGAAAGCCGACAACTTCATCAGTTTCTTCAAGACAGATATAAAAGGCAAGATTTGATTTTTGATATTCAATAGTTTTTTCTAATCTGATTTTTGCTTCTTCGTAAGTCTCAACAGTCTTCCAGAGCATATATTTTGCAAGCTCTTTATCCTGCCAGATATTATTCCACATGGAGTCTAAATCTTTTGTTTTTGCTTTTCTTAAAATAACTTTTTTCATTTTTCTTCTCGTGTTTTTTACTAGGCTTAAAATGTCGCTTTAATTTCTTCAAGAACCTTAAGGTCTACAATCGCTGCAGAAAGAGGACTTAGCAGCTTTTCTTTGTTATCAAGAAAATCAACTGCATTCTGAATCATATTTGAAAAGTACCCTGTTTTTTTCGGGAGATGAACGCTTTTGTCTTTTGACAGCGAAAAGAATCCTGTGTACAGATTTGATTCCTTACGTTTATAGAATTTGGCATAGCCGTTACCAAGGCAGATTCTTCCCTCTGTTCCAAGAATATCAAGTCCAAAACTGAAAAAGCGGCTGCGGCCACTCATGCTGATTGTTATTTCAGAACAGGATTCAGTTGAAAAATGTGCGCTGAAGTTTCGAACAACATCTTTATCATCTTTGAAAATTCCTGTGACAACAGGTTTGGAAAGTTTTTCATCCAAAAGCCAGCTGATTATATCAACAAGATGTGTTCCGTCATGGAGCAGGCTGTAGGCGCCGTCTTCTTCAAATTCTTTACCGTATATGCGGAGACCCGAGTAGAGTTCTCCGCGGATTATCTGCAGTGTTCCGATTTTTTTAAGATAATCTTTTGCCATGTTATAGTCGGCTTCGAAGCGGCGTTCGTGGTTTTCAATAACAAGAACGTCAGCTTTGTCGGCAGTGGCGGCATTTTCTGCGGTCTGAGCGCAGTT
>JAEEGL011789253.1_pt1 | contig 10467 bp, 1 predicted proteins | sample 9134231 | NCBI WGS metagenome assembly JAEEGL01 (sample SAMN16246548, study PRJNA631951) | gut metagenome | biome: gut microbiome; feature: rumen; material: fiber-attached | host: Bos | place: Iran: Karaj | collected 2018-10 | reverse complement strand
CCCTCTGGAACAGTTTATTGTTTTCAGCTGGGACGGCTGTACGATTGACGATCCCCGCCTTGACAAGGTTGTCAAAGCGATAGTTCCGCGCCGGGATGCCCAAGGGCGAGGCTGTAAAGAAGACTGGAAACTGCGCCATTTTGCCAAGTCGTATTCAGGTAAAGACATGGCTCAGCTTTTGCTGGACAGTTATCCAGGCATGACGCCCGAGGAAGCGATCGAACGATTGAAGGGAACTATTATCGGTCAGGACGGAAAGAGTACGTGTATAATGGTCAACCTTGCGTTGGAATCTGAAGGTCAGAATATTCGCCCGGTGATCGAAAACATATACAACGTTTGCCGAAGCTGCGGAGTTGGAACGGATTTGGATAACGAGCAGATTAAAAATCTTGTCCATTTAGGCGGTCCGCCTGTTGACAACGTCGCTATTGACCAGGAAGGAACGAAAACGCTGATCAAGCTGGCGTGGCTGTGCTTATTGGTTGGCGTTTTAATTGCAACGGCGATTTTCCGTTCGTTCCGTCTGACAACCATCGTTCTGTTTATGTCGCTGGTTTGTGCAGGGTTGAGTTTGGCGGTTGTCTACTTTTCCGGCGATTCCCTGGACGCAATTCTGCTGTCCATGCCGCCGCTGTGCTACGTTTTGGGCATGTCCGGCGCGGTGCATATAGTCAACTATTATCACGACGCCATTCGCGAACCGGACGGTTTGATTGGAGCTCCAGACAGAGCGCTTAAACACGCTCTCAAACCGTGTTTCTTTGCAGAATTGACAACCGCTATCGGGTTGTTGTCGCTGTTGACCTCTGGCGTACTGCCAATTCGAAAGTTTGGCTGGTATTCTGCCATTGGCGTCTTGCTGACGCTTTTGGTTCAGTTTTTCACGCTGCCGGCGCTGCTGTACTATTTCCCCTCCAAACGATTTGCTCAGCTGCATGCAACTCACGGGCATGACGACGATCACGCCTCCCGTCTTGTTCTGTTCTGGAGCTGGTTTGGAAAGAAAATCGTCTATAACTACAAAACGACTTTGGCGATCTGCTTTGGCTTGATGATTATAACAGGAATTGGATTGACGCAATTAAAGACGTCTGTCAAACTGATGAAATTCTTCACGCCGGACACGACGATTGTCAAGGACTACTCCTGGCTTGAAAAACAGCTTGGTCCGTTGGTTCCGATGGAAATTGTCGTTCAGTTTGACAATCAGACGTGTCCGTTGAATACAGTTCAGCGGCTGCGTCTTGTCAAAGAGCTTTCTGCGGCAATTTACGCCATGGACAAAGAAAAAGTCGGCGGGGCGATGTCAGCTGCGACTGTTACGCCGGATCTGGAAGAACGTCGAATTGGAACCTATTCTGCCGATTCGCTTATTTCGCAAAAGCTCGATGCAAACCGCCCACAGCTTCGCGATTTTATTACCGTCGACATCGGCTCTGCAATTCGTCGATATCCGGATACTCCGATTTCTGATCTGGGGTTAAATGAAACAATCGTCAAGAAATTCCATGACAAAGGCATGGATAAAGTTTCAGATTTAATGCCGTACGTTTCAGAAGCGAAACGCTTTGAATTCCTTAACGACGAAGAGCAGGACGAATACGTTCGTTTGGCAACTCAATGGGCGACTCCGATTGGAAACGATTTATGGCGAATTACCGCTCGCGTTTGGGCGCTGACCGACCTCGATTACGGCGATTTTATCTATGAACTAAAAGAAAACCTCGACCCGATTGTCGAGAACTTTGTCAAAGAAGGATTGCCGATGGCGTCGCTGGCTAAATCAAAGGTTTTCCAGGAAAATGAAGCCAAGACGGTCAAGTCGGATGGAACCAAATACGCTCCGGATGAAAACGTTCCCATCGACGGCGTCAAAATCATTTACACCGGAACGGTGCCGCTGGTTTATAAAACGCAGCATAATCTGCTTACCAGTTTGACGGAAAGCGTTTTGATGTCGTTTGTCATGATCGCTCTGTTGATGATGTTCCTTTTCCGTTCAACGGTTGGCGGCTTTATTACCATGCTTCCAAACATTTTCCCGATTATTCTCGTGTTCGGAACGATGTCCTGGCTGGGAGTTCTTTGCGACGTCGGCACGATGATGACAGCGTCCGTCGCTCTTGGTATTGCCGTTGACGACACCGTTCATTTCCTGACGTGGTTCCGTCACGGAATGGATTCCGGCATGACATACAAGGAGGCTATAATTCAAGCGTACGAACGCTGCGGAAGCGCCATTACTCAAACGACCCTCATTTCCGGTCTGGGATTGTCAGTATTTATGTTCAGCACGTTTACTCCGACGATGCGCTTTGGCATAATGATGCTCACGCTGCTGTTCTCCGCCACCTTTGGAGACTTGATATTCCTCCCAGCTCTGTTATCGTGGTCTAAAGGACGATTCTTTGATAACAAGAGTCTGCTCGACGACTTCCGACCGCGGAAAAATCCTACTGAGCAAACATCAAACAATTAGCTTTCGTATTCATAGAAAATCGGTTAGCGGCATCAGGAACGTTCGCGTCCTAAACCACTAACCGTTTTTCTATTTTATTGATTTCATCCCTTTTCCCTATATTTATCACTGATTTATTACACATAAACAGCCCGAAATTTCGTCGTATTTGGTATATTTTACCCATCTTTCAAATTATTTATTAAATATCTCGGCTTACCTACTTCCCAAAACTGGGATAATCTAGTAAACTGGATAAATAAGAAGATATATAGACGCGTTTTATAAATATAATGTCGAAGTCGACTTTGATTGTTAGGCAATATATTTGTTTTAATTGGTTTGTTCGTGTATAAGAACGTCATAACTTTATTTCTGACGATAGCATTGCTTTTGTGGTCTGTTGAGAACGCATTTGCTCAATCGGACAGCGGTTCGCCATACCTTCCTCCAGGAATCGGGGCAAAACCGGGTTCGTTTATTTCGAATCCCGGAGAAAGCGCTGAGCCTCCTCGCGAGCCGCCAGTAACGTATGTCAGAAAATCGGTCAGGGATTTGGCGCCGTTATATTTAATGGAGAAAAATGGCGAGCTTATTCCTGCGCTCAACTGGACTTCAGAAGAGCTTGATTCTTTACTGCAGCGAGTAAACGAGAATCAGCGTCAGGCGGATCTTCCAGATTATATTTGTGAAAGTTTGACGCTAACGGGAGTTCAAAAGGGCGAGACGGCGGAAATGCTCTTGAAGATGCAGTTTACCGTTCCGCAAAAGCCTGTTATCCGCATTCCGTTACAGCTCAACGGCGTAATTCTGCTTGAAGCTCCCAAATGCACTACTGGAGAATTCCTTGCTCCTCAAAGCGGCGGAGGTTATGTACTGTTTTTAAAATCTGAAGACAAGACTCACAACAGCGAGAATCAAATGCCCAAAGAGGAACAAACGCCACCGACTGCAGGGCAGACTACTGAACAATCGCCGGAACAAGCGGCGGAAAATAACGAGTCGTCCGACAAAGACCCTGCTGAAAAAAGCGAGAATCGTGCAACGTCCAATATTGTTTCGGAATCGGATTCGTCGTCAGGCGCTTCGCAAAAGCATGAAATTTCGCTGAAAATACTGGTTCCATTACAGAAGAATCAGTCAACATATACGTTAAACATGAGATTGCCCAAGGCGCTTTTCAGCCAAATAACTCTCGAAACGCCGTTTTCGTCCGTCGAGACGCGGGCGTCGTCCCATGCGGTCGTTCAGCCGTCGGAATCGTTAGACGACGGGAAAAAAACGCGAATCAACGCGTATTCACTTGGATCTGAATTCCAGCTTCAATGGCAGGCAAGCGAATCTCAGGATTCCAATTCCAGAATACTCGAATCATTTACCGATATTCACGTTGACATTCGTCCTGGCGTGATTTTCTATACAGCCAATATGCGATTGCAGTACGCCAATCAACCTCCGAGCGAGTTCATATTGAATTTGCCCCCATCGGCGGAATTGCTGCCCAGTTCAACTAACGAATACTCCATAGAACGGCTTTCAGGCGCTCAGCCTAACGTTCAGAACGCTGTAAAAATACGTTTGAACAACGAATACAAGAGTTCTTCCAAGCTGACGTTTCAGGCGCGACTTCCAATTGAACAGACGGCGTCTGTAAATTGGCAGGATGTAATGGGGTTTGGAATTCGCGGATCCGTTCGTCAAAACGGCTGCATTGGCGTCAACGTTGACAAAAGCTATCAGGTAATTTGGAATCCCGGTCAGTACGTCAGCCGGGTTGACGAATTGCCCAAAACGTACGAAGGCGAATATCAATATGCGTTTCTGTTTTCAGAACAGCCGTGTTCTTTGATGGCTCGAATCGTAGCCGGACGAACGCGCATAAACGTTCAGCCGCAGTACAACGTTTTTATCGGCGAAGAGGAAATGCGCCTGGACGTTTCGTGGACGTATAACATCCGGGGAGGTCAGGTGAATTGGCTCGACGTGGATTTAAACGGCTGGCAGCTCAGATCTGTCAAAGACATCGGTCCGGAAAATACTTTTACCTCAGAATCTCGGGAAGACGGCGGCAGAGTGTCGGCGCGATTGGCTCAGCCGACAACGGGAACGGTCAATATGAAAATGACTCTTTACGCTGCGTTTGAGCCTGACGCCCAAGATATTTCGTTCAGCATGCCTCAGCCTCGAGTCAATTCGCCTGACGAAGACATTGTTCTTTCACCGGGGATTTTGTATGTTGTCAGCGCGACAAACGTCAAGCTCAATCCGACAATGGATAAAACAGAGAAGCTTGTTAAACAGAATTACTCCGCCTCTGATATGCAGAAAGCGGAATCTGGCGAACTGTTTTGCTATCGAGTTGACGATTCCGCAGCGCAGTTCAAATCAAGTTTAACAGTTCTCCCGCAGCAGATTGAAGTTCAAAGCGCAGCTCAGACGGTTATTTTTGGTTCGCGATGTCTGGTTAAACAGAGTTTTGATTTTTCAGTATTATACAAACCCGTATCCCAGGCTGCGTTTACCGGTTCAAACGCTCTGGCGGAAATGGAAGATCTGAAGTTTACTCTGGATGGGAAAGAGTTAAACATCCGTAAAACGACGGAAAACGGCTATACTCGCGTTACAGCGATTATCGACGAAGCGAAAATCGGAAACTTTGTTATTGAAGCGTCATATTCCATTCCTTTAAGCGAAGACATCGAAAAAAATCTGTCAGACGTTCAAATTCCTCTTGTTTCGTATGAAAACCTGGAGGCAGAGGAAGGAAAACGGATTGTTGCATGTAAATCCATCCTGTTGGGCGTGGAACGCGCTCAAGAATTTGTTTCTGTTACAAGCGATGATTTTGAAATCAAAGAAGAGAAGCAAAGCGACATGTCAGAGCTTCAAAAGCTGGAAACAAGTCTCAATGTCAGCAAAAAATCGCAACCCCAACCGTCGAAAACGGTAAACGGTTCCGCGCTTCCAAATCCTTTCAAATCATTCCTTGTTTCGAACTCGGACGACAAGATTTCCCCAACAACCGAAAATGGAGCTGAATTAACAATCAGTCCGCTGTTTGCCGCTTATGGCTGGAGTTTAACCCCCATTAACTCGCAAAGCAGCCTTCGCAATTCCTCATTGCAGATTAAGGTTAAACGTCGAAAGGGAATGGTTTGGGATTCCTTAACCATAGATCGAGCGTGGATTCAAACGATGTTAACGCCAACTCGGCGGCAGGACGCCGTTTCATTTCGGTTTGTTTCGAAATCGTCTCACGTTACGCTGGTTTTGCCGCCCGACGCTGATATGGGATCGCTTCAAATTCTGCTGGATTCTCATTCAATGGATCAGTTCCGTCCAGAACAGGGGCAGCGGCTTGTAATATCCGTTCCAGACGATGATCAGACGCATGTACTCGAATTGAGCTATTTTTTTGTCCGTCCGTCTCACGGTTTTAAGAAAGAAAATATTCAACTGCCCTATATTGAGGAATCCAAATGGACGCGCTGGCTTTACTGGAGTCTTTGCGTTCCCAGGAACATCCATTTGCTTACGCCGCCCAAAGAACTCAATGCCGAATACTCCTGGCAGCGTCAGGGACCGTTTTTCCGCCGGAATTCGATTTACGCTTTCAGCGCACTGGAAGAGTGGTCTGGGGGGCGCAACCTTCCAGACCCGCCTCAGGGAACGAACATTTACCTTTTCAGCGGATTTGGTCAAATTCAAAACGTGGAAGTTATCCTGGTGGATCGTTCTATACTGGTAATTTCTTCCTCGTTGATTGTTTTAATCCTGGGACTGATTATCCTTCACATCAAACGATTGAGAAAAATCTGGACGTTGGCGCTGTTGGCAATTGCGCTTTTGTTTGCCTCGCTTTGGGAGCCGGAAATCGCCCTGACAATATTGCAGGCATCGGCGTTGGGGTGCGCTTTGCTGGCTTTGTCGTTTATATTCAGAAAGAAAGCTCCTTCTGCCATTCGATCCGAATCGACAATTGCTCAACTTAGTTCCTCGCGCAGCCGCGTAAACTAGTTTGAACGCAGAAACGGGAGAATAAAAATGTGGGTAATGTTTAAAACTTTTTCAGAGCGCTGGCGCGTCTTTCCCGGTCTGCTGATGAATGTTACACAAATCGTTAAGATATGAAGTACCGATAAAATTGCTTATTGTATGAATAGTCGACAACGCCCCCTGATGTTGAACCGCTTTTTAGCAGCAATTGTTTGTCTTGCTGTTGGGGCAATTGTTGTCTTTTCGACCGCTAACGGAAACGGAACTTCAACGGCAGTCAGCAAGCCGACGGTAAACTCACTCCCCAATACCGACCAAACGGAAAGAGGGAAAGAGAACGCTGCCGCTCCGGATTCCAATTCTGCCGTTCCGTCTGGAAATGCCGCGACTCAGGAAAACGCGAGCCAGACGTCCGCCCCCCCCAGACCTGAACGAATGATGTCTATTGGAATCCGCAAGGTTTACGCCCCGGAATCTGAAGCCACGCGATGGCCGCTGGGAAATAAAAAATACACCTTTATTAACGCTCAAAAGTTTGAATCAAATTACAAACTGTGGAAAGAGTTGCTTTCAGATTCCTCTTCGCAGTCGCAGTCCCCGCGGATGAGCGCAGACGTCTGTATTGAGTCCGCCAGATATTATGGAACAGCGTCGGATTCCGGAGAACTGTCAGGCTGGGGGGAATGGAAAGTCGTTGTCAATCGACAGCTGCCAGACGTCCAAACCGAGAACGTTTCCTCTCAACCTTCAGATTCAAATAACGACTCCAAAACGACAAATGAGAAATCTCTTGACGCTGAAGGACGAGGAATGCGGAAAGTCGAACTGTTTTTAAGTTCTGAATTAAAAATATTGTTGACGGACTTTGTGTTTTATGACGCATCTGTCAAGAGTATTCCTGAACCGAAAAACGAATTGATTTCAAACGAATCGTCCCCTTTGCAAGCCGATTCAGAAACTCGATATCCCGTCGAAACAAACGTTGTTTCCGCCAGTTTTCCCAACGGACAGACGGTTTTGTTCGTTCCCTCTGACGGTACGATTCGATTTCGATGGAAAGCCAAACAGCTTGACCCCAACGATTACCTGATTCAATCTTTTGGAAGCGTAGAGTCTCTTTGGACAATAGACGTTCCGGCAAATCAAAAATTGACTTTGCGGTCTGACCGTTTGAATAACGATTCAAAACAACTTTGCGCCAATGTTACAAAAGAAAAGGTTAAGGAGTCTGATTCCTGGCGGTATTCAATTCGATGGTCGGAATCGGAAACGGCAATTGTTCACATTGGCTTGACAGATGAACAAGAGAACCGTTTTGACCGTTTTTATCAGCAGCAAACAACGTATACGTTTACTCCATATCATCTTAACACCCAATGCAGAATTACGTTTGAACCGGATTCCCGCTCTGGAATTCCTCAAGAAATCCCGTTTACAGTTATTCATGACCCGCGCGTTATTTGGGAAGCGTCGATTGACGGTCAACCGGCTGAAATCCATATTACAGAATCGGGGTACAGCGTTTCGCTGAGAAAATGCAAGACGGACAATCCTCGACCTGAATTGCTCCTTACGTCTAACTGCCCACTGGGAGACGTCAAAAACGAAAGCCTGGAACCAGCAAACGAAAACGGTTCTGCGTCTTCCGGTTACTCAACGCTGTCTCTTCCGAGAATTGAATTGCAGTCCGGTCGATGGCAAAATGGAACGGCGGTTATTTATACGCTTCAGCCTCCGAGGTCTATTGAAACGGATAAATGCAGCGTTGTCGATTTCAAACGCGTTGCAATTCGTCGTTTCCAAACAATAGTTGAGCAGGAAACGCCTGATGCAGACGTTGTTTTGGTAATCGAACCGTTTAAAGAACTGTTTTATTCCCAAACGCAAACGGTTGTTCAATGGGACGGCTCTCAAGCTACTTTTAACAGCACAATTGAACTGCAGGCGGAAGAAGGGCGGCTGTACGCTCTAACTGCGATTTTGCCAGAAGGGCTGACAATCGTTCAAGCGTCTGCCGAAGAACAGCCGGAGCAAATTGAAGCCTGGGAAGTCAACGCTGACTCGGACAATCCCGCCAAACGGACGCTGACAATTTACCTTCGTAAAAGTCTCAGTCCGGGACGCAGTCTGGTTCTTAATATTCAGTCACACGCCATTGCAGACTGGAGCAAACCCATTAAACTCAATCGACTGGCTCCGATTGTTTTTGACAATTTTGAATCGCACACGCAAATTCTGTACGTCAACGTGGCTCTCAATCAACGTTTTGTCGTTGGGGATAGAGTTTTGTACTCTCCGGAACTGGGAGCGCCATCCGCAGACTCGTCAGTCGATTCGACAACGTTGGAATTGCCAATTGGAATTGACTGTTTCCCCCATTCATCGCCCGCCAATGGAACGGGAACAGGACGTCTTGACGCATACGAATTCTGCATTGATTTGAAAATGTGGGGGAATTGCCTGGCGTCGCTCGAACCTGTTCAAAGCGATTATGCCGTCAACGCCAAAACGACGATTTGGGTTGATAAAAACAGCATGGAAGAAAAGATTGAGCTGGCGTTTTCCGGGGAGCGCTCTCATTTGAGTCAGTTCCGCTTTTCGTATGGTCAACCGTCGGACGCGCAAAACTCATGGCAGGGACTGCTGGTTTGGGCGGACAATCGATACAAAGTCAAAGTCGAACCGGTTGAAGGAAACGTCTACTCAATCGACATCCCGATGAACGCATCCAGCCCGTTTACTGTTTATCTTTCGCGCAGGATTGGCTGGAATCAACGCCGCGCCTTTGAGTCTTTAGGAACAAACGACGGTTCCCGATTGACGGCTTCAGTTAATATTTACTCCATGACGCCGCAGCTGTTCGACGTTCATGCTAACGGTATGAGATTTGTCAAGAGCGTTTCGGACAACGCCGATTTTACAATCGGATCTTACGAATATGACTCGCAAAACGATAAAAAGAATTCAGAAAACAACAACAGCGCCTCGTCAGCGTCAGACGATGCTGCAGCTCCCCGAATTGAGATTTCAACATGTACGCTTCCAAAGTCGGACGTTTCAATCTGGGCATGGAGCCAACTTGTCGAAGAACGTCATTTTGCCAGCGGAGAGGTCTTGACGTCTGTTCAATGGGCAATTGAAAATCGTTATCCGTCTCAGGATTCCATTCAGGATTCCGATACGTCCAATACGCGTTTAAAAATTACTCTGCCGACCGCGACAGACAATTCGCACTTCGGCGCCCCAGCTTTTCTGACAGGCGTTCGCATTGATAACGAATCCCTCAACGGAGACAACATAATTCCAGAATCAGAGAATTCCTATTATATTCTTTTGCCGCCCCAAAAGAAGTTTTTTGTCCTGACCGTTCAATGGACATGTTTTGACAAGCCATTGAAAACCTGCAGTTCATTCCATCCTCAAAAACCGATTCTGGATATACCCGTCCTTCAGTCAAGCTGGAATTTGTATTATCCGACATGCTATCGTCGTTTGAACGCATTTCTGTCTTCAGACCCCTCGGTTGACGGTTGGCTGGAACGCTTTTTTGGTCCGCTGCTTCGTCACGATTCAACGGCAATTATGAATATTGTTTCTCATATTTGGGACGCCGATCATAATAATTCAGATGCGAAAGAAGAAAGCCTTAAAACATCAGCGGGAAACGACTCTTCGTCTTCCGACAGAATTAAAGCAGATTCCAACGCAGTTTTTCCTGCTCTTTACACGCTTCCTGACAACGCTCCATGGAACTGCTGTAAATTTGACGGGGCAGGCGCTCCTCATACCATCCGAATCGTTCGCAGCGAAGTCAGCGAATGTATTCGATGGTTGTTTTTTATTATTACGGTAACTATAATACTGTCGCTGTATTTTAAACGTTCGGATTTGCTTCAAACAGAAAACGCAAACGGCGAGACGGGCGGCGAGAAAAAAGGATGCGCCTCGTGGGGATTTCGCCGCTGGATATGCGTTTTTGGCGTCGTATGCTGTTTTATGTGCCAGGCGCT
>JAEEGL011467127.1_pt1 | contig 10467 bp, 8 predicted proteins | sample 9134231 | NCBI WGS metagenome assembly JAEEGL01 (sample SAMN16246548, study PRJNA631951) | gut metagenome | biome: gut microbiome; feature: rumen; material: fiber-attached | host: Bos | place: Iran: Karaj | collected 2018-10 | reverse complement strand
TCGCGGAGCGAACCTAGTGGGGGTAGCGGAAGACACCGCAGAACGCCTCGGATGGCGTTCGAGGAGGCTGGAGCGAGGGGGCGGCTGCCCCCTGCCATAGCATCGGAAGAGTTTGTCTTTTCCCGCCTATGTTATTTAGTGAAGTTCGCGGATTTCAGCGAGACTTCCCCAGAGCTCAGCTTGCGCGTTGTGCCATCTTTAAGCTGGACGACAAGAGACGCGTTCTCGTCGATATCGATTGCGGTCGCCGTGTAGACCGATTTTTCGTCGCCGATTATCGGGTGGACTTCGAGCGTCTGGCCAATTAAAAACACGAGTTTTTTGTATTCAGCCATTACTTTTTCGGGCGGTTCGCTGTAAATGCGCAAAACTTGCCCGGCGACCTCAGCGGCGAGACTGCACCGGCTGACTGTGGGGTGCGCGTCAGCGTGTGATGCGACCTGCGCGCCCTGTTCCGAGTCTGCCGAATCCGCGCACTCCGCGCCAGAACTATTGCTTTTCGCGGCGGATTCTATGAAGCCTACGATGTCATCCAGTTCCCCGGAAAACTCTTTCGAAGGTTTTATGTTAAGCCCGATTCCGATTATCGCGGACTCAATGCGCTGCGTCTCAAAGTTCGTTACGCCTTCTGTCAGAATGCCAACGGCTTTTTTCCGCTTGCCGCCGTTCTCCACAAAAATGTCGTTTATCCATTTTATAGACGGGTTTATTCCGTAAAGCTTGTTTATCGCGCGACACACCGCAACGGCGGCGAACGCGGTGATTGGTGCCGGTTGTGTAATGCCGCCCGACGGCGCGTATATCACTGAAAGGTAAATGCCTGTTTTATCAGGTGAGACAAAAGTTCTGCCAAGCCGCCCGCGTCCTGCCGTCTGGCTTTCCGCAACGATAACGGCTCCGTGGTATTTTTTGCCTGCCGGAGTGAGCGTTCCGTCGGCGGCGCGTAAGTTTCCGCATTCGGAAAGAAGCCTTTTTGCGTAAGTCATTGTGGAATCTGTTTCAGCGAGCCATTCTGTGAAGTTTTCGGCGTATTCAGGAAACTCGCGTGCGAATGTTTTGTGAAAAAGCTCCGTCGTGCAGAAGTCTCCGCCGTCGGCAAGAACGTATCCGCCGTTCGGGGTGCCCTCAATAGAAAAGCCTTTGTCGCGCAGTGCGGATACAGCTTTCCATATGGCGGCGCGGCTTACGTCGCATTCAGAAGCCAGAACTTCGCCGGAAACAGGTTTGCCGCCGGCTGATGCAAGTTTTTCCAAAACTTTGTCTTTTGTCGTCATACCATAGTGATACACCAAAACAGCCGAAAAATCTATTCATAATGCGGCGCGAAGGAGCATTTGTATTCAATTGATTTCCGAAGTTTTGTGGTCTATAATAAAATGTAGCAGTAAACAAAGGGGTGTTTTATGTCTTTATTCCAAGTTTATCTTTTAATTCTATTCCTTTTTGCAGTTATTATGGTTGCCGCATATTTCATAGGGGCGTACAAAGGTCTGAATATGAAAGAGCTGTATAGAACTTGGTATAGTATGGCATTGTGCGAGCGTCGTTTTACAGAGGTGTTCGAATCTCCGTTTTTTTATTGTGCTTTATCAATTGAGTTTTTCTTTTTTTCACCATTTGTATTATTGTTATTATCCACATTTTATTGGCCTTTCAAGTATGCTTTCGAATTCTATGAGAATTTCGCCCCGGTTTCTTTCATCATTTTAGTTTTTCTAAGGGTTAGTGCAGGTTCTTTTGCAAAAAGCAAAGGTTACAGTTTTTTTAAGTATTTCGCGCTTTCGTTCTTAATCACGCCGATTCTCTCTTTGCATGCTGTCAAACGTCTTCAGATAACTCCTGAAGCAGAAAAGAGAAACGAAGAGAAAATAATAGAAGACGAAAAACGACGTGAAGAAAATGAACGTTATGAAGCTGAGCAGAAGCGTATGAAACAGATGCGCCCGAAATCACGATTCGGATGTTTGTCTACTCTTTTGACGCTCATCATTCTTGTCGCGCTCGCAGGTTTTGGATACAAAAAACTGGTTGGTGACTACAATGGTAGATATGCCGTTCAGCGGCTTACATATACAGATGAATATGGCTTTTGTCTGCTCTTTTCGTACTATCCGCATAATCGGGTAGGCGATTCGAACGGTTTTGCTGTGGTTGGTGTTCCTTTCTATTCATTTTTAGAAGTTAACAAGATTTTAGCAACTCATGGCTTTGCAGATGACGGAGATTTGTTCAACAGCTATAAACTGCTAGCAACATTCGGCGATAATACATTTATAGATTCGCTTGCCAAGGTTTTATCAGATACTCAAATCAGTACAAAAAGCTATGATGTTGGAAGCAATGGAAAATACTTCATTTTGCATGCTTCGGACTTCGGTTTGACGTATTGATGAGAACCAATTTTCGCGCCATTTACGCCTTTTACGCCGTTTTCGCAAGGCGCTAAAAAAATCAGAGCTTGTAGCCTACGTTAAACGCGATTGCCATTTTCACAATTAAATCGGAATCCTGAAAAATCAAGCCGGGATTTGCCTTTATTTCGCAGGTAAGTTCTCGGCTCAGGACAAAATCGTATCCGAACTCAATCCCAATTCCGTATCTAAAACGGCAGTTTTGATCGAACAAACTGTATATGTTAAACTCTGATATTGGCAGAATCCCTACGAAATAGCCCGCCATTTTGTCCGAGTAGCATCTTACATCCACGGAAATTGAATAAATCTTGTCAAATGGATTGACGCAAAGACTTGCCGCCCCAGTAAGGCTTCCTCGTGAAATGTCGCAAAAAAGTCTTTCGTATGTAATGCTCGGTGCAAAAACAATGTGTGGGTCTTCTGAATCAGGTAGAAGCTCCGCAGCAACGTCCATGCCCAGGGCAAGTTTGTTTTTCGCATTTTCGTCGGCAAATCCGAATGCGGCGATAAACAACAAAAGTACAGCCAAAAAGATGTTACGTTTCATACGAATATTATGATGCACAATTTTCATTCCCGCAAGATAACTGTAGATAATAGAGTTATCTGAAAGCAAAATATCGAAACAGTAAATTTTTACCTTATTTTATAAAACCTTTATAATATGTAAAAAAAAAGATGATTTATCATATTAAGGAGCAAGTCTAATCGCGTTGCCAAAAGGAGTCGGTTATATGAAATCTCTTAAGAAAATCTCGGTAGGAAGCATTAAGGTAAAACTTATCGTAATTGTCACTCTGATTGCGCTTTGTTCATGTGTTATAACGGGACGAATTTTTTATTCTGTATCAGTAAACGCACTTGAGAAAGAGGTTAAGGGCAGGCTGACCGATAATGCGCTTAAAATTGCAAAAGTTGTTGAGGCGAAAGTCACCGCGCAGCAGCGTATTCTTGACTCTGTTTCTCATGATGACGCGTTGCTCAGCCGTGATCTTACAATAAAAGAGAAGGTTGAGGCTCTTAAAGTTTCTGCCGCCGCCGATGCTCAGTTCGGTATTTTGCGCTATGGAATTGCGGACATGAACGGACGAACTGCCATGACGAACAATAATTCTTCGGATGTTTCTGAGCGCGATTATTTCAAGGCGGCAATGAAGGGCGAGCGTTACGTAACGACTCCGATGAACGCAAAGTCTGATAATGCATGGATTATCGTTTATTCACAGCCGGCGCTTTATGATGACGGCACGATGTACGGCGTTCTTTTTGCGGTTGCCGACGGTCATTTTGTGAGCGATGTTCTGAACGAGCTTAAGACTGAAGAGACTGCTAATCTTTGGATAACGGACAAGGCCGGAACAACTATTGCTGATTTGGATTTTGGTTGCGTCGAGTCCGGCGAGAATGTTTATAAGGATACTGTTGAGAACGGCGGAGATTTTGCTTTCATCAGCATTTTTGAAAAGGCTTTCGCGGGAGTTTCCGGTTGCTCTTCATACGTGTACAGTGACGGTTTACGGTATATAAACTCTTACACGCAGATTCCGGGGTTCGACTGGTACCTGTTCGCAGAGGTTCTGGAAAATCAGGCTCTTAAATTCAAGGGAACGCTTTCATACTATAATTTTGCCGTCACGCTTGATGTTATAGTCGTGGCATTTATTATCACGTTGCTCTATGTAACGCATTTGGTTAAGCCGATTAAATCAATTCGCGATTATCTTGCAAAAATTACGTCCGGAAATCTTGTTGATACTGATAAAGATAGGATGCAGATGAAAAAGGCGTGTCAGCGCAGGGATGAGATTGGCGACATTGGACGGACGGCTGTGACGCTTTCCAGCCAGCTTGTTGAGGTTATCTCCAAGGTAAGCGAGAGTGCCGTCGAACTTGCCAGCAAGGCGAGCGTCATCAGCTCAACGAGTATGGACCTTTCGAGCCGCACTTCAGAGCAGGCAGCGTCAACGCAGAGCATAGCCGAGGCTGTTGCCGATATGTCGGACGCTATTACGGAGACGAGCCACAACACAGAGGAAACGAGCCGCATTGCACGTCAGGCGGTTGCCGATACACGTAGCGGCGGCGAGACTATCACCCAGGCTGTTGCGTCTATCAAGGACATAGCGAAGAAGATTACCGTAATTGAGAAAATCGCTTCGAACACGAACCTTCTTGCTCTTAATGCGGCAATTGAGGCGGCACGAGTTGGCGAGGTTGGTAAAGGTTTCGCCGTTGTTGCGGGTGAAGTCCGCCGCCTTGCAGAGAACAGCCGTGCTTCTGCCGCGGATATCAGCGCTCTTTCTGCTGCAACCGTACAGATGACTGACTCCGCTGTTTCCGTTCTTGATACGATAATAAGTGAGGTTGACAAGACTGATAAGCTTATGCAGGAGATAGAGGAGTCGAACCGGAGCCAGGAGTCCGGAACGCAGGCTATCCGCCGCACGATCGATGAGCTAAGCACCGTCGTGCAGCAGAACGCGTCGTTCTCTGAGCAGCTTGCGGCGATGGCAGAAGAACTTTCTGCTCATTCGCACAACCTGATCGAAGTTATAGACTTCTTTAAAATCGACGAAGAAGGGCTTTCTTCGCGAACTTCAGGAACCACTTCCATAAAGGAATTGCCAGAAGGACGCACACAAGAGTAGCAACAAGCATCGTCTCTATTCTTTGCGGCAGCAGAAAGATTCCTGCCGCAATAAGAATGGCGACAATTCCCATAGTTACGAGCATTGAAAGCATCGTGTTAAAGTTTCTCTTCATTGCGGCTGAGGGGTTTTCCCAGTCGAGCTTAGGATTTGACACGTCTATTGCCAGCGCCACAATCTGCAGGATGAAACTGAAAGCGAGAGAGAGTCCTATCATCGCTGTATACGTGAAAATAATGTCTTTTACAGAGAGCAATATGTTCAGAAAGCCCATGACAGCTGCCATCGCCGCAGTTGCAAGCAGTGTCGTGAACGCGGAGTAAATCATTGCGTGTATCATCTTCGCGGCGAAAATGTCGTTCCAAGAGACCGGAAGGGCCATCAGGTTCGAAAGACCTTTGCCTTCGCGTGAAATTGCAGTTGCCGCGACGAATGTGTTGCAGCCTGTGAATATGGCACAAATCGCGGAGATTCCGGCGGCGGCGTAAAGCAAGGAGCTTTTTGCGGCCTCGCTCTGTGATATCGATATGACAATTGACTGGCGGAAACTTTCGAGCGCGCTTTCAATCCCTTCTAGGTTGCCTCTTATGCTCGCATAAAGCGAGATTCCCATTATCAGCGGTAAAAGCAAAATGATGAGAGGACCGTTCGTGAGCCAAGCCGGTTCTCGAATCAGGCTTTTGAAATCACGTATAATAAGTGCCTTAAGAATTGGCGTTGACTTTATATCGTTCTGGATGAACGTGTCGATTTTGTCTTTTGAAAGCTTTTTGGCAGAAGTCTCGTTGAAACCGATTATTGTTTTTCTATAAAGCGGTGAAATCAACGGCAAAATGAGGAACAAAAAGACAGCAGAGCTGGCCAGCAAAAGTAAAAGCTTAAGGAGCACGCTTGCTGCTGATGTGTCAAGGTCGCTGAAGCTTTCTGCGAACCATTTTACAGGCATGAGTATTTTTCCTGCACCCGAAAGTTTGTCAGTTACCGAAGCAAGCATTTCCTCTGGAATGCCCTCTATTGCCGCTGAAAACATCAGGTTTTGGTAAGAAAAATTCAGGCCAAGTACTGCTATAAGAAGACATGCCGTGCTTATTCCAAGGAGAATAGCTTTGTTTTTAAGGAAGCTGAATGCATTAAGTATAAGCACTACAAGAATGTAGCAAATCGCGAGAATTATAAGCGGCATCGCGAGGGAGTTTACCAGAATGGAGACATACAGTAGCGGATTACCGAGAAGCCCTTCGTTTTTTGCGTATATCACTGCTCCGATCGTTATGAAAGCAAATGAAATAGGCAGTTCGCATACTGATGTACTGATGAATTTTGCAAGAAAAAGCTGCTTGTCCTTGAGGGGCAGAGAAAGCAGAAGTTCTTCATTTTGCGCGGACGTGTATGTTCCAAGTGTCGTTAAAAATCCGAAGATGAACGTTATTACGAGTATCGCGAATCCGAGCATAAGCGGAAAAATGTGGGACATTCCGGAAGCGGCGAGCGAGCTGTAGAAAAGATCGGCTATTGTTATGTACAAAAAGCCGAACACGCCCACGCAGTAAAGTATCAGAATGATTACACCTATGCTTTTCAGTGCTTTTTTGCCGCCCTGTGTGAAGCCGTCTTTTATGCTGCTGAACGAGAGCATCTGGCTTAAATATAACTTTGCAAGTTTAAAAATCATGCTCATGGATGTTTATTCTCCAGATTCAGCCGTAAGCTCCAGGAATATCTGCTCCAGCGTCTTGGCGGCTCCGCCATGCTGAGCCTTAAGCTCTTCCTGAGTGCCGCAGAAAACAATTTTTCCCTTCTTTATGATACCAATTCTGTCACAAAGTTTTTCTGCAACTTCCATTACATGCGTGGAAAAGAAAACTGTTTTTCCTGCAGCAGCACGCTCTCGCATGAGTTCCTTAAGTTTGAATGCGGATTCCGGGTCCAGCCCGACCATCGGTTCGTCAAGAATCCAGTTGTCGGGGTCGGTAACAAGACTCGCTGTAAGAAACAATTTTTGCTTCATTCCGTGTGAAAAGCTTGATATCGGGGATTTCAGAACATCGGAGATTCCGAACATCTCTGCGTATTTTTTTATGCGTTGCTGCCGTTCTTCTGTCGGAATCCCGTATACATCCGCTATAAAATTGATGTATTCGCTCGCTTTCAGTTTTGAGAATGTCTCCGGTGTATCAGGAACGAATGAAATTCGTTTTTTCGCGTTTATCGGGTCGTCTTTGAGCGAGAAACCGTCCACTGTTATGGAACCTTCGTCTGGCGTCAGAATACCTGTAAGAAGCTTTATCGTTGTTGTTTTTCCCGCGCCGTTCGGGCCGAGAAAACCGAAAATCTCTCCGTTGTTTATAGTCAGAGTTAAATCTGACACGGCTCTTGTGTGTGTTTTGGCATAAGTCTTTGCAATATTCTCAAGATTAAACATAATGCGTACATTATACACGGTTACGTTTCATGTGCAATGGGTGTACGACATATAGCAAGGCTTCCCCCCGCGATGAGAAAAAAATCAAAAAAAAGACTTGACAGGTTTAGTAAACCGGTTTACTGTATAAATCGTAGCCTATATCATCATAAAACTGATGTGCGGCTGGCAGAAGTTTGTGTGCGTTCAAGCTGCTGCGATATTTTTCACATACCGTGCATCTGTAATTAATCAGAATGCGCGTATAAAAGAGGAGACAAAAAAGATGAGAAAGACAATCAGTGTTCTTTTGGTCCTGGTGCTTGCCTGTGCAGTTGTTTTTGCAGGCGGAAAGAAGGAATCCACAACAGAGATTTACTTCCTTAACTTCAAACCGGAAGTAGCAGATGTTTACGAAACAGAAGTTGCGCCTGCTTTCGCAAAAGAGAATCCGGGATACACTCTCAAAGTTGTTACAGCTGCATCTGGAACATACGAGCAGACATTCAACAGCGAAGTTGCTAAATCAAAGCCACCGGTAATTTTCCAGGTAAACGGTCCTGTAGGTCTTGCTAACCAGAAGAACGTTGCTGCTGATCTTTCTGGAACAGAGTTCTACAAGATTCTTGGCGACAAATCAATGGCTCTCAGCCTTAACGGAAAGCCAGCTGCTATTCCTTATGCTGTAGAAGGTTATGGTATTATCTACAACAACGCTATCATGAACAAGTATTTCGCACTTGCAGACAGAGCTACAACAGTTAAATCAATGGACGAGATCAAAGATTTCGCTACATTGAAGGCAGTTGTAGAGGATATGCAGGCTAAGAAAGATGCTCTTGGTATCAAAGGCGTTTTCGCTTCAACATCAATGGCTGCCGGAAACCAGTGGAGATGGCAGACACACGCTGTTAACGTTCCTCTTTATCAGGAGTTCCTTGACATCAACCCGAACGAGTCAACAATCACAACAGGTCTTGCACAGAAAGAAATTGCTTTCAAATACGGAAAGCAGTTCCAGAACCTTATGGACCTTTACACGAACAACAGCCTTACAGCAAAGACACTTCTTGGTTCAAAGACAGTTGACGAAGCTATGGCAGAGTTCGCTCTTGGTCAGTGCGCAATGGTTCAGAACGGTAACTGGGGCGCATCACAGATTCTTGGCGTAGACGGAAACAAAGTAGCAAGCTCAGACATCAAGTTCCTCCCGATTTACACAGGTATTCCTGGCGAGGAGAAAATGGGTCTTTGCGTAGGAACAGAGAACTACCTTTGTATCAACAAGAACGCTTCTGCAGAGGCTCAGAAAGGCGCTGATATCTTCCTTACATGGCTTTTCGGTTCTGCAACAGGAAAGAAGCTTGTTTCAACAAAGCTCAACTTCATCACACCATTCAACACATTCGCAGAGAACGAGCTTCCATCTGACCCGCTTTCACAGCAGGTTTCAATTTGGATGAACAAAGACGGAGTTTCTTCTGTAACATGGACATTCGCAGCTATTCCATCTGAGGCATGGAAAGACGCATTCGGTTCAGCACTTCTTTCTTACTTCGAAGGAAAGTGTGACTGGGCTGCTGTAGAGAAAGTAGCTAAAGACGAATGGGCTAAGGAAGTTTCCCTTAAGAAATAGTCTGATATGAAAGAAAGCCGTCTTTTCCCGATGCGGAGATTGCGTCCCTTCCCATTGGTAAAGGCGGCTTTTCGTCTATATTTTGTTGCAAGTTGATTTTCGGACGCAGATTCCGGTATGCAGCCGGTATTGTCCGTTTGGGGATTTTTATGGAGAAAACCTTACGAAAATATTTCGCCCTGTTCGCGTTGCCGGGGTTAATCTGCTTTCTTATAGCATTTCTTGTACCTATGTTCATGGGTATATATCTTTCATTCTGTGATTTCCGAAATCTGAATGACGTTACTTTCGTAGGATTCGCAAACTACATTAAAGCATTCACGATAGACAACAATTTCAGCCATGCCCTTTGGTTCACCGTGAAATTCACGATTGTGACCGTGCTCTCCATAAACGTAATTGCGTTCGCGCTCGCTATAATGCTTACGCGCGGAATTAAGGGCACAAACGTTTTCAGAACAATCTTTTTTATGCCAAACCTTATCGGCGGTATCGTCCTTGGTTGGATTTGGCAGGTGATAATAAACGGCGTGCTTTTGAAGTACGATGCGACAATCGTTTCCGACGCAAAATACGGATTTTGGGGTCTTGTAGTTCTTATGAACTGGCAGAATGTCGGTTATATGATGGTCATATACATCGCGGCGATTCAGAACATCTCTTCTGATATGCTTGAGGCTGCGGCGATTGACGGTGCCGGATACTGGCGCACGCTTTTCAAGATAATTATTCCTTCCGTAATGCCTTCCATTACGATTTGTCTTTTTATGACGCTGACAAACGGGTTCAAGCTTTTCGACCAGAACCTCTCGCTCACTGCAGGAGAACCTGGAAATCAGTCTGAAATGCTTGCCCTTAACATATACAACACGTTCTACCGGCGTGTCGGATACGAGGGAGTCGGACAGGCGAAAGCCGTGGTCTTCACGATTATGGTTGCGGCGATCGCGCTTATTCAGCTTAAGATTACAAGAAGACGGGAGATAGAGCAGTGAGAAACGATATAAAGAACAATACGTCAAAGAAGATTATTTTCGTCTTCCTTCTTTTGGGAGCTGCTTACGTTCTGTTCCCGATTTTTATCGTCCTTATGAACTCTTTCAAAGGAAAGCTGTTTATCTCCACGGCACCGTTCTCGCTTCCTTCTATGGGCGGAGAAAACGCAGACAAGACGTTCGTAGGGCTTTCGAACTACATAAACGGCGTAAAGAAAATAAAATTCTTCAGCGCGTTCGGTTATTCGCTCTGGATAACTGTAGGCTCTGTCGCGGGAATCCTGATTTGCTCGAGCATGCTTGCTTGGTACATTACACGCGTTAAGAGCAAGGTGAACAGCATCGTTTACTACGCGCTTGTTTTTTCGATGAT
>JAEEGL010859902.1_pt1 | contig 10467 bp, 8 predicted proteins | sample 9134231 | NCBI WGS metagenome assembly JAEEGL01 (sample SAMN16246548, study PRJNA631951) | gut metagenome | biome: gut microbiome; feature: rumen; material: fiber-attached | host: Bos | place: Iran: Karaj | collected 2018-10 | reverse complement strand
GTTGATGTGCTGGCCGCCTGCGCCGCTGGAACGGAACGTGTCGATCTGCAGGTCGGCGTCGTTGATCTGCACGTCGACTTCCTCCGCCTCCGGCAGTACCGCCACCGTGACCGTGGACGTCTGGATGCGTCCCTGGCTCTCCGTCACCGGCACGCGCTGCACACGGTGGACGCCGCTCTCGAACTTAAAGCGTGAATACGCGCCCTCGCCTTCGATCATGAAGCTGATCTCCTTGAAGCCGCCCAGCTCCGTCTCGTTGGCGTAGACGACCTCGACGGAAAAGCCGCACGTCTCGGCGTACATCGTGTACATCCGGTACAGCACGCCCGCAAACAGCGCCGCTTCCTCGCCGCCCGCGCCCGCGCGGATCTCGACGATCACGCTGCGGTCGTCATTCGGGTCCTTCGGCAGGAGCAGTATCTTGAGCTGTTCGGTCAGCTCCTCCGTTTTCGCCTTCGCTTCTTCCCATTCCTCGGCAACCATCTCGCGGAAATCCTTGTCCATGCCGCCCTCGTCGAGCATTTCCTTCGCTTCCGCGGCGACGGACTGCGCCGCCTTGTACGCGCGGTATGCTTCCACCACGGGTGTGAGCTGCGCCAGCTCGCGCGACAGACGCGCATAGCCCGCCACGTCCGACGTCACGTCGGGATCGCAGAGCGAGCGTTGCAGCCGGTCGTATTTTTCCTCGATGCTCTGAAGCTGGTGAAACATATTTCCTCCGCGTGTGAATGGATTGTCAAAAACTGCATATTCTATTGCGGACGGACGCAGACCCGACCGGATATAGATATACAAATGACAGTATAGCACATCCGAACGCAAATGTATATAAATTTGAGAATTTTTTCTTTCCGGACGCCATATAGATAGACAGTACAGGAACGAGGAAAGGTGGACGCAGCGCATGAATCTCTCGCAGCAGATCAAAAAGGATTTTGTCTCACCCATACAGCAGGAAAGCGGTTTCCTGCCGGAAGGCATGTGTATCGGCTCAAATGCGAACCGGCGCGCACTCGCGTCCGTCTACGGACTGCACGAGGCGCTCGCGGACGGCAGAACGCTGGAGGGACGCGTCACGCTGTGCGACGGCGCACACAATCTGCACGTTGACCTCGGATGCATGAAGGGCATCATTCCGCGCGAGGAGGGCGCGCTCGGCATAGACAGCGGCGCGGTGCGCGACATCGCGCTGATTTCCCGCGTGGGCAAGCCGGTCGCGTTCCGCGTCATCGGCTTCGAGCAGGACGCGGACGGGCAGACGCGCGCGGTTTTGAGCCGCAAGGCCGTGCAGGCGGACTGCGTAAGCCGATTCGTGCGGCGGCTGACGGCGGGAGACGTGATCGGCGCGCGCGTCACGCATTTGGAAAGCTTCGGCGTCTTCGCGGACGTGGGCGTGGGGCTGAGCGCGCTCATGCCCATCGACAGCATTTCCGTTTCGCGTATCCCGCATCCGAACGTGCGTTTTCAGCCGGGGCAGGATATCCGCGCTGTCGTCCGGGGCGTGGACGAACTGGATCGCATCACGCTCTCGCACAAGGAGCTGCTCGGCACGTGGGAGCAGAACGCCGCGGAGTTTGAAGCCGGCCAGACCGTTGCGGGCATCGTGCGCAGCGTGGAAAAGTACGGCGTATTTGTCGAACTGACGCCGAACCTCGCGGGGCTCGCGGAATACGTCGACGGCGTAGAAGCGGGACAGGGCGCGAGCGTCTACATCAAGAGCATCCTGCCGGAGCGCATGAAGATCAAGCTCATTATCGTGGACGCGTTCGCGCCATCCGCGGTACTGCCGCCCATACGGTACTTCACCGACTGCGACCATCTCGACCGATGGGTCTACTCGCCCGAATCGTGCGACAAGATCGTTGAAACGGTTTTTTAAAGCAAAAAAGGAGCGGGGACGAACCTCGCTCCTTTTTGTTGTTTTGTTCTGTTTAATACCAAAGGAATCCCAGCAGGAAGATGAGGATGAGCCACTGCCACCAGACGAATTTGACCGTGATGTGATACTGAACGGTCAGGCCTTCATACTCCACGGTGATCTCCTTGTCTCCGCGGCGCGGTCTGGTCGTGTAGCCGGAAACCTTGCATTCCGACGGTTTGACGGTCCTGGTGGAGCCGTCGGAGTATTCTGCGATCAGCTCCATGCCGCTCAGGTCGATGTTTTTGTCGACGTGGTAGGTATATACGACCTTCGACGGCGCCTTATTGAGAGACAGCTTCGTGATCACGATCCCGGAGAACTGCGCCCTGAACGTCAGATCCTGCGCCGGCATCGTCGCGGGAACCGTCTTGTCCCAGCCGGTGAACTTGTATCCCTGCTTGACCGGATCAGCGGGTTTCTCGATCGGATCGCCGTACAGAACGGTCGTCCGCGTCGTTTTGTCCTCTACGATCCACGTCACGGTATACGCGTTCTTCGTGTAGACCGCCGTGATCGTCACACCGCCGACGGACAGCGTGTACGTCGGCCATGCGCCGGTATAGCCTTCCTTCTCCGGGACGTCGGGCAGCGTGATGGACTTCTGTCCGTAGGTGTACGGGATCACCGCGATCTGTCTGCCGTCCGCTATGATCACGGCGTTATACGTATTCGCCTCGAACTGCGCCGTGAACGTCACGTCCTGCGCGGGCATCGTATCGGGGATCTCCGGCGTCCAGCCGGTGAACGTATAGCCGTTCTTCGTCGGATTTACGGGCGTCCGGATCGGATTGCCGAACAATACGGCGTTCTGTGTGATCGCTCCGTCCGCGTCCCACGTGACCGTGTAAGTGTTCGCGGTATATACCGCCGTGATCGTCACACCGCCGATCGGCAGCGTGTACGACGGCCACGCGCCGGTATAGCCTTCCTTCTCCGGGACGTCGGGCAGTGTGATGGATTTCTGGCCGTAGGTGTATGGAATCACTGCGATCTGCTTGCCGTCCGCCATGATCACGGCTTCATATTGACTCAATTTGAACTGTGCCGTAAACGTCACGTCCTGCGCGGGCATCGTATCGGGGATCTCCGGCGTCCAGCCGATGAAATCATGTCCCTCTTTCTCCGGATTGGCGGGCTTTCCGATCGGCGCGCCGAACGCGACCTGCTCCGTCGTGGTCGTTCCGTCCACGTCCCACGTGACGGTGTATTTGTTGACCGTGTATACCGCCGTGATCGTCACGCCGCCGACGGGCAGCGTGTACGTCGGCCACGCGCCGGTATGGCCTTCCTTCGCGGGCACGTCGGGCAGCGCGATGGACGTCTGGCCGTAGGTGTACGGGATCACCGCGATCTGCTTGCCGTCCGCCATGATGACGGCTTCATATTGGCTTAATTCGAACTGTGCCGTGAACGTCACGTCCTGCGCGGGCATCGTATCGGGGACGTCCGGCGTCCAGCCGGTGAAATCATATCCCTCTTTCTTCGGGTCGGCAGGCTTTTCGATCGGCGCGCCGAAATCGACCGGAGCCGTCGTGGTCGTTCCTTCCACGTCCCACGTGACGGTGTAGGTATTGACCGCGTATACCGCCGTGATCGTCGTGCCGCCGATGGGCAGGGTGTACGCCGGCCACGAACCGGTATGGCCTTCCTTCGCGGGCACGTCGGGCAGCGCGATGGACGTCTGGCCGTAGGTGTACGGGATCACTGCGATCTGCTTGCCGTCCGCCATGATGACGGCTTCATATTGGCTTAATTCGAACTGTGCCGTGAACATCACGTCCTGCGCGGGCATCGTATCGGGGATCTCCGGCGTCCAGCCGATGAAATCATGTCCCTCTTTCTCCGGATTGGCGGGCTTTCCGATCGGTGCGCCGAACGCGACCTGCTCCGTCGTGGTCGTTCCGTCCACGTCCCACGTGACGTTGTATTTGTTGACCGTGTATACCGCTGTGATCGTCACGCCGCCGACGGGCAGAGTATACGTCGGCCACGCGCCGGTGTAGCCTTCCTTCTTCGGGACGTCGGGCAGCGCGATGGACGTCTGGCCGTAGGTGTACGGGATCACCGCGATCTGCTTGCCGTCCGCCATGATGACGGCTTCGTATTGGCTCGCCTCGAACTGTGCCGTGAACGTCACGTCATGCGCGGGCATCGTTGCGGGGACGTCCGGCGTCCAGCCGGTGAAATCATGTCCCTCTTTCTTCGGGTCGGCGGGCTTTCCGATCGGTGCGCCGAACGCGACCTGCTCCGTCGTGGTCGTTCCGTCCGCGTTCCACGTGACCGTGTAGGTGTTCGCGGTATATACCGCCGTGATCGTCGCGCCGCCGATGGGCAGCGTATACGTCGGCCACGCGCCGGTGTAGCCCTCTTTTTGGGGGACGGCGGGCAGCGTGATGGACGTCTGTCCGTAGGTGTACGGGATCACCGCGATCTGCTGACCGTCCGCCATGATGACGGCGTTATACTGATCCTGCGAGAACTGCGCCGTGAATCTCAAGTCCTGCGCGGGCATCGTCTCGGGGACGTCCGGCGTCCAGCCGATGAAGGTGCTGCCTGTTTTCTTCGGGTCGGCGGGCTTGTCGATCGGGTCGCCGTACGTGATCCGGTCCGTGGTGGTCGTTCCGTCCACGTCCCACGTGACGGAGTAGGTGTTGGGCGTGTATACCGCCGTGATCTCCACGCCGCCGATGGGCAGCGTATATGTCGGCCACGCGCCGGTGTAGCCCTCTTTTGGGGGCACGGCGGGTTCCTGATCGGCGATGCTCGTCGTGTCGGCCATGTATTTGATCTTGGCGACGGTCTTGCCGTCCGCCACAAATTTCGCCGTGTATTCCGCCGTCGCGTATGCGTAGTCGAGATCCACGCACATAGCGGGACGGATGCCGTAGTTGGTGCTTTCCGTGACGCAGTACACGTCGCACGCGCCGGCATTGGTTACGTAGCATGCGTGTTTGCTTTCAGCGCCGGCCGTGCGCAGCAGCCACTGCGAATAGCCGGTTGTTGTGTTTACAAGCAGACCCTGGCACTTCGCGTAGTCCGTGCCCTGTCCGAGACGCGCATGGTATTGCGCTGCGTCGTTGATAGAGAAACCGTACGCCTTGGTCGTCGCATCGCCCCAGGACAGCAGGAAAACCTTGTCCGTCGTCGGGTCGCAGCCGTAGTCGGAGACTTCTCTTCTGTATGCGCTGTTGTCCAGCTCCTTCGCCGTGATCTTCTCGCGCTGTGCCGCGGTGAACGCCGTGTTCAGGAAACTGTTTGCGTCCAGCTCGTCCGTCAGCCACGCGCGGATGTCGGAGTAGGCGTAGTTGTTGGCATAATGACCGCGGTTGGCGTCGCCCCAGTGCGCGTTGTAACCGTATTCGTCCTGACCGCCGGTCTTGCGGTAGTTGTGGAACGGCTGCGAGTCGATGATCGATTCGCACATAACGAGACCGGCCGCGGGATCGAGCACGCGCCAAAGCAGCGGTTCCCACTCGAACCAGTACGTCGTGTCGATAAAGTAACCGTTCTCATCCTGGCCGGAGCGCTTGTCGGTGGTGACGAGACCGGTCAGGGTCGGACGGTACTGCACGAACTTCACGCCGCGGTATCTGTCGCCCGCGTAGGTCACGTCCGCGTACTGCATGTAGTTGGACGCGGTCATGCACCCGTTGCTGTCTGGATAGGCAGGAACCGTGTACGTTCCGGAATAGTAGCCGTAGGACTGCCATGCGGCGGACTGCGCATCCAGTGCTTCGATCAGCTCTTCGTCGGTGACCTTCGTCTGCGGATAGCTGCCGATCTGGATCTTGTCGCCCGTCTGGAAATCCATCGCCGAAGCCGTCATACCGAGCGGGATCAACGTCGGCATCACGAACAGAAGACAGAGAAAAACAGACAGGAGCTTTTTCATCGCGTTCATGTATACTTCTCCTTTTTACTTTATATCTTTTCCATTTTAACACATTTTCTATCTTCAGGTCAAGATTTTTATTTATACAGGTTCGGCTCATATTTATGCAAAAAACGGCTTTCCCTCCACTGTTTTCGGAAGGAAAGCCGGATTTTGCGTATGGTTTTTCAGTTTGAAAATCAGTCCATGTCGCGCGAAGCGATAACGTCGACGCCGGTGCCGCACACGTCGGCAAGGATCACGTCGTGCTGCCGGACGGGCAGCGTGACGGTCGCCTCCTTGATCGCCTGCATACATTCGAACAGCTTGTCGCGCAGGATCGGCGTTCTCGTGCGCACGGGCAGCAGCTCACCCTCCCTGCCCGCGACGCGGACGGTCGACGTCAGCAGACGCATGGGCGCCGTGAATTCCGATTCGGCAAAGGCAAGGCCGCGTTTGCAGCCGTTGCCGGTGATCGACAGGACCTTGCCGTCCTCTCCCTCGACGGTGATCGCGCAGCCACGCGGACACACCGTACAGATGATCTCTTTTTTCATTTCGTCCAGCCCTCCTTAAACGACCTCGACGACGATCTCGCCGCCGGTCACGTCGGCCGTATTCACGGCGATGCTGTTCATCTCGCCGGGATTGACACGGAATTCCTTCTTCTGCGCGAGCACCGTATCGCCGCATTTGACGCGCAGCGTCACGTCGCGCTGCGGCGCGAGCACGCGGAAATACAGATTGACCTTTTCCGCTTCGTCCGACAGCGCGATCTTCTGCGGGCAGACGTAGCGCACGTTCGTGCCGGCTTTGCAGACCGCTTCGCCCTTGATTTCCGGGAAGCTTCCGACAGCATAGCGCGCGGCGTACCTGCCGGCCTGCTCGCTCTCGGCGCTGACGTTGTCCACGAGGTCGTTGACGTGCACGACGTTGCCGCACGCGAACACGGCGCCCTTCGTCGTCTGCATATACTGGTTGACCGTCGGGCCGTTCGTTTTGCCGTCGATGGCGATCGAGGCCTTGCGGGTCAGCTCGTTTTCGGGGATCAGTCCCACGGAGAACAGCACCGTGTCGCACGGCACGTATTCCTCTTTCTCCGCGATGGGTTTTTTATTTTCGTCCACGGGCGCGACGTAAACGCCCGTCACGCGCTTGTCTCCCTCGATGCGCGTGATCGTGTGCCCAAGACGCAGCGGAATGCCGAAATCGTCGAGACACTGCACACGGTTTCTCGTAAGGCCCGCGAGGTAGTCCATCAGCTCGACGACCATCACGACCTCGGCGCCCTCGAGCGTCATGCGGCGCGCCATGATCATGCCGATATCGCCGGAGCCGAGGATCACGACTTTTTTGCCGACCATCACGTTCTGGCGGTTGATCAGACGCTGTGCCGAACCGGCCGTGTACAGGCCTGCGGGACGCGTGCCGGGGATGACGATGCTCTCGCGCGTGCGTTCGCGGCAGCCCATCGCCAGCACGACGCTGCCCGCTTCGACGCTCGTCACGCCGTATTTTCCGTTGACGCAGACGACCTTTCCGCCGTCCGCGTCCACGTCCAGCACCATGGAATCCAGCAGGTATTCCACGCCGAGCGCTTCGGCTTTTTTCGTGAAGCGGCTGTAATATTCGGGGCCGGTCAGCTCTTCGTTAAAACGGGTCAGCCCGAACCCGGGATGGATGCACTGCTGCAGGATGCCGCCCGGCGCGTTGTCTCTCTCGATGACGAGCACGCGCGCGGCGCCGTTTTCCTTGGCAGCGACGGCGGCTGCAAGCCCCGCGGGACCCGCGCCGACGACGGCGACGTCACACTTTACGGTATACATAACGCTCACTCCTCCTCACGATCGGTTCCTTCCCGTCACCATGTTGGAGCCGGGATCGTTTTTGCAGATTTCCTCCGGCGCGACGCCGAGTTCGCGGGAGAGGATCTCGATGACCTTCGGGCCGCAGAAGCCGCCGTGGCAGCGTCCCATGCCCGCGCCGACGCGGCGCTTGACGGCGTCCACGCTGCGCGCGCCCAGCGGACGGCGGATCGCCTGCACGATCTCCGCTTCGGTGACCGTTTCGCAGCGGCAGACGACGTTGCCGTAGCGCGGATCCTCGCGGATCAGCTCGTCCTGCTTTTCCGGCGTCTGCTCGCAGAATTTGACGATGCCTTTTCTCGTGCGGATGAAATCCTGCTTGAGTTCAAAGTCCGCGCCGTGATACAGCATCTGCTGCACGACGTATTTGCCCATCGAGACGGACAGCGTAAGCCCCGTGGAACGAACGCCGGACAGATTGACGTATCCCTGCAGATCGTCCCACATATCGAAATGCAATCCCTCGGGCTTGCGGTTGGGACGCAGGCCGCTGTACTGTGTGATGGTCTCGCGCAGATTGACGTCCGGCACGAGGTTGCGCACGTCGCGCGCGATGCTCTCGAGACCTTCCGCGTTCGTGGATTTGTCCGTCTTGGACGGCTGATCCTCGGCGGTCGGGCCGACGAGCATGTTGCCGTGAATCGTCGGGCACATCAGCTTGCCCTTGGTGATCTTGGTCGGGATGGGCAGCACGATATGCGATACCTTGCAGGACGTGTTTTTATCGAGAATGTAAAACTGACCCTTGCGCGCGACGACCTCGTATTCCGCCTTGCCGACCATGCCCGCGATCTCGTCGCAGTAAAGACCGGCGCAGTTGATCACGTACTTCGTCTCCACGTCGCCGTCGGTCGTCTGCACGCTGCGGATTTTTCCGTTTTCGGCCGTGATGCCGACGACCTTCGTGCCGAGCATGAACTCCGCGCCGTTGTCGTACGCGTTCTCCGCGAGCGCCTGCACGTAGATGAACGGGTCGATGATGCTTTCACGCGGGATATACAGACCGCCCTTGACCGCGGGATTGAGGTTCGGCTCCATTTCCAGAAGCTGTTCGCCCGACAGATATTCCACGTCGTACACGCGGTTGCGGAACGCCTTCTCCTTGATCGCGGGAAGCTGTGCAAACTGCTCGTCCGTGATGGCGGGCAGGATCGCGCCGATACGCTTGAACGGCACGTCCAGATCGCGCGTGAGCGCGTCGTACATCGGGTTGGCCGCCACGACGAGCTGCGACTCGAGGGTTTCCGGCGCGGCGTCATAACCGGTGTGGATGATCGCGCTGTTCGATTTGGAGGCGTCGCCGCCTACGTCTTCATTCTTGTCAATAACGATCACGTTGACCTTGTACTTCGTCAGTTCTCTGGCGACCGCGCAGCCGACCGCGCCGGCGCCGATGACGACGACATCCGTTTTTCGCATAAGAACAACACCTTTCAAGCGGATTTTGGATTTTTAATTTGTCCGAGTATACTTTAATATAACGGTACCATAATGTCAAGCAAACGCGCGAATCCGTCGGCAAACCGCTGCGACAGGCAGCCCGACGACGTTGAAATAGTCGCCGCAGATGCTCTGCACCAGCGTGCAGCCGCGCCCCTGGATGCCGTAGGCGCCGGCCTTGTCCATCGGCTCGCCCGTTGCGACGTATGCATCGATTTCCGCGTCCGTCAGGGGGTAGAACGTGACCTGCGTCTGCTCGTAAAACGTTTCCTTTTTTTCATCGCATATCAAACACACGCCCGTATATACGGTGTGCGTTCTGCCGGATAACGCGCGCAGCATCCGCGCGGCGTCGGAGGCGTCGGCGGGCTTGCCGAGGATCGCGCCGTCATACACGACGACCGTGTCCGCCCCGATCACCAGATCGCCGGGGCAGGTCTGCGCCACGGCCTGCGCTTTCTGCCGCGCAAGCGACATGACCGCCTCGTGCGGCGGCGTGTCCGGCTCGATATGCTCGTCGGCGTCGGAAACTTTGACGGTGTATTCCACGCCCGCCCTCTGCAGCAGCTCGCGTCTGCGCGGCGAAGCGGACGCCAGGACGACGTTCATTTCGTTTCCTCCTCATACCAGGTGCGCATCGCCATCTTGAGCACGGCGGCCTGTGTTTTGCCGTCCGGGATCTCGTTATTGAGCACCATTTCCACGGCGGTGGACAGCGGGATCTTTTCGACGTTCAGAAATTCGTCCTCGTCGAGCGCCTGCTCCTTGAACGAGATGCCGGTCGCGCCGTACAGATGGATGATCTCGCCGCAGTAGCCGGGCGACGGATAAAACTTGCCGAGATCGACGTACTTTTCCGCCACGGCGCCCGTTTCCTCCCGCAGCTCGCGGATCCCTGCGCGGAACGGATCCTCGTCCTTTTCGAGCTTGCCCGCCGGCAGCTCGAGCACCACCTCGCCGTACGGATAGCGGAATTGCCGCACGAAAAGCAGCTCGCCCTCGTTCGTCAGCGCGGCGATCGTCACGCCGCCGTTGTGCTCGACCACCTCGCGCACACATTCCTGCCCGTTTGGCAGCTCCGCCTTGTCCACGCGCAGATTGATGATCCGCCCCTCGTATTTATATTCCTGCTCCAGCGTCTTTTCAAACAGTTCCATAAACCCTCCGAAAACAAAAAAATGCGGCTCCCATATGAAATGAGAGCCGCTCATGCGTTCATTATGCAGCCGGTAAAAACTTGCCGATGAAATCACGGATGATGGCGATGATCTGCGCTGCTTTGCCTTCTTTCAGGAAAGAAAGGAGATTCTGAACAAAACCAAGAATCGTATCCATAGGACATTCTCCTCATCTATTGATTTGCAAAGAGG
>JAEEGL010392462.1_pt1 | contig 10467 bp, 6 predicted proteins | sample 9134231 | NCBI WGS metagenome assembly JAEEGL01 (sample SAMN16246548, study PRJNA631951) | gut metagenome | biome: gut microbiome; feature: rumen; material: fiber-attached | host: Bos | place: Iran: Karaj | collected 2018-10 | reverse complement strand
CGTGCAGAACGGACACAACTTCGCGATAGTCGATGAGGTTGACTCGATCCTCATCGACGAGGCGAGGACGCCGCTCATCATTTCCGGCCCCGCGACGCTCTCCACCTCGCACATCTACCAGAACCTTAATCCCCTCGTCTCGTCCATCGTGCGCGTCCAGACCGCGCAGTGCAACGAGTACATCCAGGAGGCTAAGAAGGCGATAGAGTCCGGCAACGTCGAGCTGGTGAAGGACCGCATCTACCAGGTGTACCACTCTATGCCGAAGCACAAGCAGCTCATGCACCTCCTCGAGGACGCGGACATCCGCAAGATGCACGAGGACGTCGAGCTGCAGATGCTGTCCGAGATGCGCAAGGAGCACGCCCGCGAGCTGAAGGAGGAGCTGTACTTCACGATCGACGAGCGCACGCGCGAGGTCTCGCTCACCGACAAGGGGTGCGAGAAGATATGCCCCGAGGACCCGAAGCTCTTCGTCCTCCCCGACCTCGCCGCCGAGATGAGCGCGATAGACGGCGACACGTCGCTGACGGACCAGGAGAGGATCGAGCGCCGCCGCGACACGCAGTCCGCCTTCGTCGAGAAGTCCGACCGCGTCCACGTCGTGGACCAGCTGCTGAGGGCGTACTGCCTCTACGAGCGCGACGTGGACTACGTCGTGCAGGAGAACCACGTGTACATCGTCGACGAGTTCACGGGGCGCGTCCTTCCCGGGCGCCGCTGGTCCGACGGACTCCACCAGGCGGTCGAGGCCAAGGAGGGCGTGGAGATCGAGAAGGAGTCGCAGACGCTTGCGACGATCACGATCCAGAACTACTTCAGGCTCTACAAGAAGCTCGCGGGCATGACGGGCACGGCGGAGACCGAGGCGAGCGAGTTCAAGTCGATCTACAAGCTCGACGTCGTGTCGATTCCGACGAACAAGCCCGTGAACCGCGTGGACGGCAACGACCAGATCTACCGCACCCAGCGCGAGAAGTACAAGGCGATCGTCGCGGACGTCTCCGAGCGCCACGCGAAGGGACAGCCGATCCTGCTCGGCACGGTGACGGTCGATACGTCCGAGGTGCTTTCGAGGATGCTCAAGATCGCGCACATCCCGCACGAGGTGCTGAACGCGAAGAACCACGCACGCGAGGCTGAGATCGTCGCCCTCGCGGGGCAGAGGGGCGCGGTCACGATCGCCACGAACATGGCGGGACGCGGAACGGACATCAAGCTCGGCGATGGCGTCGTGGAGCTCGGCGGACTGCACGTCATCGGATCCGAGAGGCACGAGTCGCGGCGCATCGACCGCCAGCTGCGCGGACGCTGCTCGCGTCAGGGCGACCCCGGTTCCAGCCAGTTCTTCATCTCGCTCGAGGACCAGCTCATGCGCCTCTTCGGGTCGCAGAGGATTTCCGGCATAATGCAGAAGCTCGGCATGCAGGAGGGCGAGGTGATGGAGCACCGGTGGCTGAACCGCTCCGTCGAGACCGCCCAGCGCCGCGTCGAGCAGCAGCACTTCGCCGTCCGCAAGCGCACGCTCGAGTACGACGACGTGATGAACAAGCAGCGCACGATCGTGTACGAGCTGAGGGGCAAGGTGCTGACCGGGAAGCCCGAGGACGTCCATGCGCTCGTACTCGACGTAGCGAACGACCTCATCCAGACGCAGGCGGAGCGCTACCTCTTCAGCCAGAAGGACGGCTCTCTCGTCGATTTCATGAGCTGGCTCGGCGTCACGTTCCCGATCACGGTCACGGAGGAGGAGCTTTCCCCGCTCATGGGGACGCCGGCCGCCGCCGGCGACCTCGTGTTCAAGCGCGTGGAGGAGGCATACGAGGCTAAGTGCGCGGGCGAGGATCCCGATACGCTGCCGTTCATGGAGCGCGGCGTGTTCCTGCAGGTGATCGACCGCGAATGGCAGGACTACCTCCGCGCGATGGACGACCTCCGCCAGGGCGTGAACCTCCGCGCCTACGGCCAGCGCGATCCGCTTATCGAGTACAAGAAGGAGGCCTTCGACATGTTCGAGACGCTGATCGCGACGATCAAGTCGAAGGTGGTGACGTCCGAGTTCAGGAGCGCGACCGTGACGCGCATGCAGCACATGCTGGCCGCCGCGGAACAGGCGAGCGTCCGCACGAACGCGGCGGAGTTCGACGGCGCCGAGGACGACGCGCGCCCCGCGCCGCGAGCGACGCCATCCGGCAAGACGATAGGCGACGTGTTCGCGTCCCTGAGGTCGCGTCCGCAGGGAGTGCCGCCGGGGATGCCGGTGCCGCCGCAGATGATGCCGCCCCAGATGGCGCCGCGCGCCGCGCAGCCTGTCGTCGGGCGCAACGACCCGTGCCCGTGCGGATCCGGCAAGAAGTACAAGAAGTGCTGCGGGAGGAACATCGCATGACGACAGCCGTGATAGTGGCCGCCGGCAAGTCCGAGCGGATGGGTACAGGGACCGACAAGGCGTTCCTCAGCCTCGGCAGCAAGCCGGTGGTGGCATGGTCGCTCCTCGCCTTCGAGAGGTGCGCGGAGATCGACCGCATCGTCCTCGTGGTGCGCAAGGACCAGCAGATCGCCGCGAAGGCGGTCGCGCGTATGTTCGGCATATCCAAGCTCCATGCAATCGTCCCTGGCGGGAACAGGCGTCAGGAGTCCGTGCAGGCGGGACTCGCGGCGTGCGACATCGACACGCGCATCGTCGCGATCCACGACGGTGCGAGGCCGTGCGTGACGCCGGACGTGATTTCGGAGGTTGTGAAGCTCGCGAAGCGCGTCGGCGCGGCGACGGTCGGTCGGCGCGTGACGGACACCGTCAAGCGCGTCGAGAAGGGCACGACCATTTCCGGCACTGAGGACCGTTCCAAGCTCTGGGCGGTGCAGACGCCGCAGGCGTTCCAGGTCAAGGTGATCAAGGACGCATACAAGTCGCTTGGCGACGCCGAGGTGACGGACGACTGCCAGGCGGTCGAGCTCGCCGGCGGAACAGTCCGCATATTCGAGAACCGGGCCCCCAATTTCAAGATCACAACAGTGGAGGACCTGCAGATAGCGGGTGCACTGCTCACCAGATAATGCCAAAGCTGATTGCCATACTCGGCGACATACACGCCAACCTTGAGGCCCTGAACGTGGTCCTGGACGACTGCCGCGCGCAGGGCGTGACGGACTTCCTCTGCACGGGCGACGTGGTTGGCTACAACGCCTGCCCGCACGAATGCATGGACATCGTGCGTGCGCTCGGTTGTCCCGTCGTCGTCGGCAACCATGACTACTACGTCTCGTCCAGCCAGAACCTCGACGACTTCAACCCTGCGGCGGCGGCGGTCGTCGAGTGGACCCGCGAGCAGCTTACGGACGATGAGATATCGTGGCTCGCGTCGCTTCCCTTCACGTACACGCAGATGGGTCTTACGCTCGTGCATTCCACGATGGACAGGCCCGAGAACTTCGGCTACGTCTTCGACAACCTCCAGGCGGAGGCGAACTTCCTCCGGCAGGTGACGCCAGTGTGCTTCCATGGCCACACCCACTGTCCGATGATCTACGAAAAGTCGATGAACGGGGTGTTCCGCATCGACGCGCAGGATTTCACGCTGCCGATAGGGCGCAAGTACTTCGTGAACGTCGGCTCGGTTGGCCAGCCGCGCGACGGCGATCCGAGGGCTTCCTACGTGATATACGACCCCAAGGCGCGCCAGATACGCTACAGGCGCCTCGAGTACGACATTGAGGCCGCGCAGGAGCGCATCCGCTTTGCGGGACTTCCCGACCGCCTCGCACAGCGCCTCGCCGTCGGGCAGTAACCCTGTCGTCTCGTTTCAGCCTCCTTGCCCCCAATCCTGCGTTTGCCGGGGCCTGTCCCCACCATTAAATTGGCGAACGATTTTCGCTTATCGCTCGTCTAACAATTAAAATGGGTTTACGTGAGGAGATAGCGACCGACAAGGCGGCTGGGGCCAGACGCCTTGTGGCCGAGTACGGAAACCGCCTCTACGAGACGGCGATACACCTCTGTGGCCGTGAATCGGACGCAGAAGACTACGTGTTTCGCACGTTCGAGAAGGTGATTTCCCGCATTTCCCAGTTTAAGGGTCGCTCGTCTTTCTTCACGTGGATGTACGAGATAATGGTCAATCTCATACGCACGGATGCTCGCCGAAAGGCAGCGAACGCGCTTGTGTTCCCTGAAACCCTGCCGGAGCGTGAAGACCCTGCCCCGGACCCTGGTGCCGTGCTGGACATGCAGACCGAGGCCACCGTCGTTCGCGCCGCCATCAACAACCTCCCCGTCCCTCTCCGCGACGTCATGGTGTTCAGGTACTATGAGGACATGTCCGTGCCGGAAATCGCGAAGGTGCTATCGATCCCGGATGGGACGGTCAAGCGGCGTATCCACGATGCGAAGATCGTAATTCGCGGCAAAATCGCGCGAACCATTCACCCCGAAACCTCGTCAAACAAAAAGAAGGAGTAATCATTGAATTGCCAGGAAGCCAGATTGCATATTGAGGACGCACTCGACAAGTCCTTGTCGGGCAGCGTCAAGCGTAGGCTTGACTTGCACTTGCAGCACTGCGCAGAGTGCCGCGCTTTCTTCGAGGCGGAGAAGGCGGAGTTCGTACGCTGGTATGCCGCCGTCAACAACGCTGGTGAACATGCCCACTCCCTCCCGTCAGATTTCGCCGACAGGCTCGTCGCGGCGGTGACGGCTCCACGTCCCATGCCGTTCTTCCTCCGCATGCCGCGTTGGGCGCTCGTGGCGGCATCTCTCGCGGTCATGGCCATGGGTACGTTGTCCGCGGCGTTCGTCGTGGAGAAGGTCATGTCGTCCTTCGCGGAAGAACCAGCCACAACAAAAGAAACACCTGTTGTATCGCCCGCTGAAGGTGAATTGCCGCAGGGTGCTCCACCAGATGACCAGACAGGCAACGCATACGCGTTCCAATCCCCGTTCGACGAATACACACAGTCGGAATCAGGGGAAATTGCCGATGTTATTTCAACAAACACACACACAACACAAACAGACGCGGAACCCGCGTCTGAAATTGAAAACAAGGAAGGAAACGGAAACATGAACATGAACAAACTGATAGCAGTCGCGGCTGTCGCGGCAAGCGCGGTATCGCCGTCGTTTGCGGCGGACTGGACTGACGCGAACAACGTCACTTACACCGCGCTCAAGTCCATCAACGGTGGTGGAAGCGGCACGACAGCCGGAGGATTCATCATCACGGACATCACGCCGGCTGGAACGGAGACAGTCAAGTTCAAGATCAAAACCTCGGCGGCAGTTTCCGCAAACGGTTGTGTTTGCTGCGCACGAAGTTTCACATACGACAGCAAAAAGAAAACTTGGAGCGTTGACGCCACTCAGTTCACCGGATTCCTCCTTGCCACCAATTTCCGCATCGACCGCAGAGGGACGCAAACATCGCTGACCGGCGTGACATGTACTCCCACCACTGAATACTCGGTGTCTGCCGACTACACGACGGGCGCCGTCACGGTAAACAACGTGGAGCAGGCTCAAAAGCTGGGTACGGACAGCTACACCCCAGGCGGCAAACTTTCGATTCTCGCCAGCTACAGCAACATTGCGGCACCGGCAAGTCCCACTGCATCCTCCAGTTGGGGAAACTATTTGCCGGACGACCTCTACTATCTCCAGTTGTGGTCCGCCGCTGGCGCACTTGAACACAACTTCATGCCTGCGAGGCGTGATTCCGATTCCGCAGTAGGACTATACGACACCGTGACCCGGACGTTCCATGTGGCGGCGCGCGGCACAATCACCGGCGCGGCGAAGTCCGCCGTCACTGGCACGCCCGTGAAGTGGACGGGCGCGGGCGATGGCGTCACGATGTCGAGCGGCGCGAACTGGGAAGGCGGCAACGCGCCACAGGAGGGCGACGATCTCGACTTTACACTCGCCATTCCCAACGCCGAAATCAACGCCAACATCGGTGCGACGTTTGGCAAGCTGTGGCTCGGCGACGGCGACGGCCCCGTATTCACCGGTTCGCTCTCGGTCACTTCCGTCAACGACGGCATGAAGGTTCACGGCGCGGTCACGATCGTCGCCTACTACAACTGGAACGGAAGCGGGACGAACTGGAGCGACGCGGACGCATGGACGTTCGACAACACGCCCATATCGTGGAGCGACGGCGTCAATGCCGTGTTCGGCATTGCAAATGCAACGGCGACGCTCACCTCCGGCGTCTTGGCCAACTCGGTATCCTTCTCCCAGTCGGCTTCGGTCGGCAGTTCCTCCACGATCACCGTCCCGACCGTATCAGTCGCACAGAATGTCTCTGCCACGATAGCCGCGCCTACCTCCGGTGCGCTTGAAAAGACCGGAGCTGGAACGCTCGCGCTCGGCGCCGACCGCACAGGTGCGGCGACCGTGCTTTCCGAGGGGACGCTTGCCATGTCCGGCACGGCGTCGCTCGATTGGTCGCAATTGACTCTCGGCACAGATCCGGCAAAGCCCGTCACGCTCCGCGTTGGCGCAGACGCGACGCTTGCGAACATTTCCTCTCGGTGGGGCATCGGCAATGTATCGAACATCGCGTCAACTGTCGTCAAAGAAGGTGGCGAATGGACTGTCAACTATTTGGCACTGTCTTCTATGGAGGGCGCCGACGCGTCGTTTGTCCATGGCGGCGGAGTTCTCAAATTCGGCGGCAATCTTGACATGGGAAACAGTTCTTTGGCGACGGGCGCATACTTCGAGATCGCAGGCGGGATGGTAACGAACACTTCTGGGTACGTCCATATGGGCGTGAACGCTCCGTCAACTATGACGGTGAAGACGGGTGCGAAGTACGGGATGTCGGCGAACAACTATGGTATTATCGTCAGCGGCAGGGCGTCCGGCACGCTGAACGTGCAGGGCGGCGATGTATTTGCCAACGGTCCGCTCAACCTTTGCCTGCGCGCAGGCAACGCCACCGTGAACGTGACGGACGGTGGTCTGTTGACCTTCAGCAAAGTCCAGTACAATGCCGGCGGTCCAAGCGATCCCAAGGGCGGCACGGCGGCGATTACGCTTGACAACGGCACAATCCGCGCAAACGCAGGCGACGCGGCGTTCATCCCCGATGAAAGCAATCTGACTGTGACCATCGGTGCGAACGGCGGCACGATAGACGCAAACGGCAAGGACATCACGATCGCCAAGGCAATTGCCGGCACGGGCGCGGTGACATTCAAGGGCGGCGGCTCCGTGACGCTCTCCGCTGTGCCGACATACTCCGGCTCAACGACGGTCGAAGTCGGCACAACGCTCGTCGTGCCCAATCCGATTGCTGGAACAGACCTTGACTTCATCGTTCCTGCGGGGCTTGCGAACGGGTTGTATGAAGTCGTGTGCATTTCAGGCGATGGCGCGTTCGCGAGCGACGTGCTCACGGCAGAAGAGACAAGCGAGGGATTTGTCATGAGCGTTGACAGGAAGACAATCTACTTCGCCAAGAACGCGGCGAATCAGTGGATCGGCGGCATATCCGGCAGCCTCACGGACAACGCCAACTGGCTTTCCGGAAGCGTTCCCGGCGCGGGCGAGACGGCGACGATCAAAGTCTCCGTCGAAGCGACGCTGACCGTCCCCGACGGCGCGATCTTTACGCCTGGCAGTATCGTGTTTCCTGCGGGATGCGCGAAAGTGACGGTCAATGGCCCCGGCGCAATCTCCGGCGTCTCTACAATTTCCAACGCCTCATCGTCGCACCATGAGTTCAACTGCGCCGTTACATGTGCAAACGGTACGCCGACACTGCCGCTTCTCGACTCGAACTACGTCAAGTTCAACGGCGGGATAAATCTCTCGTCTATGCCGTCCGTCAGCGCCATGCGGCTCTACGGTATCTGGAATCTGACGGGGAACTGGAGCACGCCGCCGGACGGGACGACGATCAAGTCGGGAGCGACCGTAAATGTTAGCGGTAATCTCGCAGACGGCTACAACATAAACTTGGAGAACGGCGCAACGCTTCACGCCGGAACTGCAACGGCAGCTCAGGGTGCAAACGGAAAGAACCGCATCCTCTATTGCAACAACGGATCGTTTGTTGTCGATGGCATCCTGAAGCAGCAGATGGAGTCGTCTGGCTCGACTGAATACAGCATGGCCGGCTTCTTCCGCTATGGCAGCGGCAACGCCGTGACACGGGTCGGAGGACTTGTTCACAGCGCTTCGACGCAGGAAAACAACAGGTTCAGGCTCAACAACGCGGACGACTCCAATGTCAACACGATAGTACTTGGTTCCGGCGGACTTTCGTTTCTGAACAACCGCAGGAAAAACAGCACCTGCTACCCGTATTTCCAGGTGGATTCCGGGAAATCGGTAAAACTCGCCTCGTCCGCAGACTGGTCATTTGGTGCGAACCCTATTTCCGGCAGGGACTTGAATCTTGAGCTTCAAGGCTCCGTCACCGTTGATACCTCGGACTACGATGATCGTACAGTCGCGCATACCGTTCACGTCAAAGGGCGGATTGGCAACCACGGAACCATGACAGTCAAGGGCTGCGGGACGCTCTCGTTTGAGTACAATTCAGACGTTGACGGAGGGATGTCAGTCGTGGACACGGCGACGTTGAGCGTGAAAGTTGGAAGCAAGCCCGGCAATGGCGTGGTGTCTATTGCAAGCGGCGCGACGCTGGAGGTCGCGGAGTCGGGGACGGTCACGCTTGGCGGTGGCCTGACGCTTGCCGACGGCGCGGCACTTGGTTTCAACTTCACGGAGAAGAGTATTGCGCCGGTGCTCAACGTGACCGGCAAGACTGTGACGTTTGGCGGCCAGTCCAACGTCGTCATCAAGGTCACGGTTGCAGAAGGCAAACGCGTAAAGGGTGGCAGCTATGCGTTGACCTCCGGCGTCAAGTTCGCGAATGCGAACGTCGCGTTCGTTGACAAGCCGAATTGGGTGAAGGGCGTATCGGTCGTTGACGGCGAAATCGTCCTTGACGTCAAGCGCACGGGAACGTACGTCATCGTCAAGTAGAGCCGTCAGATGAACATCACTCCGCTCAAGGTGACGGTGCGGGAGGTTGTGACGGGCTATGTTGACGACTCCGACCGCGAGGAGGGCATCTACGGCGGTTCGCTGACGTTTCAGTAACCGCTACAAGAACATCGTCATGTAGTGCGGCAGCGTTATCTTCTTGCCGACCCGTCCGACGTTTCCGCGAATGAACTTGTAGCCGACCTGAACGTCATCGCTCTCCAGAAGCCTGTCGAACGACTCAGACGTCGTGTGGCCGGCCTTGACTTCGATGGGAATGATCGCCCCGTCGCGCTCTATGAGGAAGTCTATCTCGCCGACGGACGAGTTCCTCTGGTGGTAGCAGGGTTCGTAGCCGCGTGCGACGAGCTGCTGGATGACCGCGTTCTCGTACAGCCCGCCCTTGGCGAAGCCCTTGATCGTGTTGTCCACAATCGTTTTCTTGACCTCGAACCCCATCATGGAGGTCAGGATTCCGACATCCGAGACGTACATCTTGAAGCAGTCGTCCGTGCGGTACACGTTCAGCGGCATCGAGGGCGCGGTCGTGTTGAAGCACTGGATGCCGAGCGCGGACTCCCGCAGCCATGCGACAGAGTTCCCGAACTTGCGCGCTGAACCCCCGCTGCCAACTTCGGAATACTTGAACTTCTTGTTCTCGCGGGCGAGCTGCGACGGCAGCGAAAGGTAGCAGGCACGGACTTTGGGCTTTTCCGCCCGAGCCGCGTAGCGCGCGATGTCGTCGAGGTTGGAGTTCTTGATCCGCTCCTGCACCTTGTACGCCTGCGAGAAGCTGTTGCCCTCGATGAACGAGGACACGACCTCCGGCATCCCGCCGACTGCGACATACTCCCTGAACAGGGAGAGGAACTTCTCGTTGATCGAGGAATCGACGGCCGTCAGCGAGTCGAACGACTCGCGCAGGATTCCAACGGCGTCCTCGCCGTAGCCGAGCGCCCAGAGGAACTCCTCGAAGTCCATCGGACGCATGAAGACCTGGTTCTCGTAGCCGACGGGGATGGACTCCTTCGCCCGCTCCTTTTCAAGCCCGTCGTCGAGGAAGTTGATTCCGAGCAGCGAGCCGGACGCAACGACGTCGGCCCTGCCGTCTATGGCTAGGCTCTTGAGCGCCGTGCGCGCCCTTGGGCAGGCCTGTATCTCGTCGAGGAACACCAGCGTGTCGCCTGGAATGAGTTTGAATCGTGGATAGCGGGCGGTGAATCTCTTGAAGATGACGTCCGCGTCGAGGTTGTCGCCGAAGCATTCAGCGGCTTCCTTGTTCAAGACGAAATTGAGGTAGAGGTATGAAGAGTAGTTCGCATTGCCGAAGTAGTCGATGATAAAAGTCTTACCTACCTGCCTTGCGCCCTTGACAAGCAGGCATTCCTGTCCATGATTGGACTTCCACTCCAGAAGGGAGTCGTAGAACTTGCGTTTTAGCATTGTTTCTCCTTTGTTTCGGAGCGCAT
>JAEEGL017271448.1_pt1 | contig 10468 bp, 9 predicted proteins | sample 9134231 | NCBI WGS metagenome assembly JAEEGL01 (sample SAMN16246548, study PRJNA631951) | gut metagenome | biome: gut microbiome; feature: rumen; material: fiber-attached | host: Bos | place: Iran: Karaj | collected 2018-10 | reverse complement strand
TGAAATATATCGACTACTATAACAAAGATCGGATAAAACTGCGCCTAAACGGAATGAGCCCGGTGCAATACCGGACTCATAACGCTGTTTTATCCTAATTTTAAACCGTCTAACTTTTTGGGTTCACATCATCGAAGGGGTGACGGAAGATCCGGCGGGAATGTTGACTTGAGATTGAATGGAGCCGGGGCTGAAGGCAGGGGGAGGCTTCCCCCTTTGCCATATTTTTTATATTTGGCCTGCTTTTTAACAAGTGATTAGGAATATGAACAAAAGATTGCTTTCGATTCTGCTTCTTTCTTTGACGGCGCTTGTTTGCGCTCAATCGGCCCCATCTTTCGCTTCGTCTGCTCCGCGTGAACATCGCGGATTTTATAGCAGCGTGTCGTTTGGTGCTGCCTATAACTGGTACAAGTCTAGCAAGGTAAATATTGAGAAAAAATACATCGGTAGTGAAGATTGGGATTCACACAAGGAACGAGAACTGGACCTGTTTGAATTCGGTGGCGCAACCTTCCCGACGCTAGAATTTAAGTTCGGAACGGCCCTTGCCAATTTGGTTTCGTTCTATACGGTGTTCAATCTGGGAGCCTTCCCGGGAACGATGGATTATTTTTACGAAGAATACGATGAGATATGTTATACGAAAAATTCCTGTGTTGAAACCGTGAAAAAGGAAGAGTTCAGTGAATCTTCTTCAGATGCCTATAACTTTAGGACTTATATTGGTTTCGGCTCGACCCTATATCCGTTCATCGATAAGGCGTCCCCTTTGAATGGTTTCTTTGTAGGGGGCTCCGTCGGATATGCGTTTTTCGTGTCCGTGATTAACGATGGTGAAAAGGATGCCGCTGCAAACGGGGGCATTGGTTTTCAGGTTGAACTCGGTAAGGAATGGTGGGTGAACGACCATCTTTCTATCGGTGTGGGGCTAGGCTATGCCCGTACCAGCCTGTTTATGTATACGGTCGATTCTCATGCTTCCGACAACGTGATTTCGCTTTCGTTCAGACTCACGAGAGGATAGACCATGAAATTTGCGAAGAGCCTTTTCCTTGCGATGGCGGTAACAGTTGCCGCCTGGTCGCAAGACGATGTGGCGACGGTCGCCATGGAACCCGAATCGGAATTGCCTGGGGAAAATGTCCCGCAGAACCTGAATTCGGTTCCTCAAAAAGTACAAGCGAAGAAGGTGCGCCCTCCCTATGAACATCGCGGATTCTTTTTCAGCATGGGAATCGGATTCTCGTATTTGAGTACAACTTCGGATGAGGATGATTTAAGCTTTAGTTCGGGGGGCGGGTATTCTTATCCAGGGAATAGTTATGTTTATATTCCGCAAAATGAATACTACTATGGTAAGAAAGTTCATGAAGAAATGAGCTGCTTTGGCCTGCCGTATATAGAATATCGCTTTGGAAAGTCTATCGGCAATCTGGTGGTCTTGTACTCTATTTTTTCGGGTAGCCTTTATCGGGGCAATGCTGAGTATTTTAGGACAAATTACGGAATAGAATACTTGTATAATCAGGATGGAGTCCTTACGTCGGTGGATACCCTGAAACGGGATACGACTTTAAGAAAGGAAGAGGCTGTTGGCTTTTCCGTTTCCGCGGGACTTGGCTTGTCTATTTATCCGTTCCGAAATCCGTCTTCGCCCTTGAACGGCTTGTACATAGGGGCTTCCGGAGGTTTCGAGGGATTTGACGCCAATATGGAAGGTAGTTTCTCGATCCTTTCGACCGGAGGAATCTTTTCCCGTTACGAAATTGGAAAGGACTGGTGGGTAAGCGAAACGTGGTCGATCGGTGTGGGTTTCGCCTATATCAATGTCTACGTCATTGAGAGTGGTGAAGACGGTAAAGGTGAACGCCAGTCCATTAATCTCTTTATCAGACTCACTCGCGGATAGTTGATTCGCGAGCAAAATGGGGGCTTGTACAGGCTAATGTTTGGTGGAGCCTTGGTTTAGCCTGTACGCGATGATTGCAGTCAATTCGGTCTTACCGTGAGCAACAAACGCCTCGTATTAACGAGGCGTGGTTGCGAGAGGATTGACCAAGAGGAAAATACTACTTGATTGCAGTCAATCCGGTCTAAAAAGTAAAGCCGGCGAAAATGTTGTCGCTCAGGAACGGTAGCACACCGAGAACAATCACCGAAATCGTGAGGAGTCCGATGACACCGCGTTGGCGCTTGGTCATGCGGAGCGGATTCAGGTGCTCGTCGGTATCGTCTATCCAGGCGCTCTTAATGAGCTGCAAGTAGTAGAACAGGGCAAGCACATTGTTCAGCACGGCGAATGCCACGATGCCGTAGTGTCCGGTGGAAGCTCCGCTGAAGAACAGGTGGAACTTTCCGAAGAAACCTGCAAGCGGCGGAATACCTGCCAAACTGAACATGGCGACTGCAAGCGCAATGGCAAGCATCGGCTTCTGCTTGGAAAGTCCGCGCAGGGAGTTGAAGGTCTCTTCGCGGTGGTGTCCGATAATGCCGAAGATAAAGAAGGCGAGGTAGTTCGAAACCGCGTACACGAACAGGTAGTAAATGATTGCTGTTTTTGCGGTCGCCGCCGGACCAAGGAGCGCCACCATGATGTAACCGGCTTGAGCAATAGAGCTGTATGCCATAAAGCGACGGAGCCTGAACTGCTTTAAGGCGCCCAAGTTACCGACAAAGAGCGTGGTTCCTGCAAGGAGTGCGATGAACGGGGCGACCTTTTCTTGAATCGGGGCAAGGGGGCCAAAGACCAATACCACAAGGAAGGCGATGGCTGTTGCCTTGGAGGTCACCGAGAGAATGGCGGTAACAGGCGTCGGGGCTCCTTCGTACACGTCGGGTGCCCAGGTGTAGAACGGGAACAAGGTCAGCTTGAAACCGATGCCTGCAAACAGGAACAGCACCGCGATCCACAATAGGGGAGAGGTGCCGCTTGCAACGGCCTGCTGAATGGCGTCGAAATGGATGGAACCTGCAAAACCGTAGAGGTAGCTGAATCCGAACAATTCGAAGGCGGTTGCCACGGAGCCCATCAGAATGTACTTGGTGGCGGCTTCGGAACCGTACTGGTCGCGTTTGTTCCAAGCGGCGAGGGCATACATCGGGATGGTTGCGATTTCAAGTCCTAGGAAGAACGTGAGCAGGTCGCAGGCCGACACGACGGTGAATCCGCCGAAGGTGGCGAATGCCACGGTGCCGATAAATTCTGCAATCTGGTGCATGGCGGGCTTGCCGTCGCCGCCGTGTTCAAAGTAGTCCTTTGCAAGCCAAATGCCAAGGATGGCGGAGACCATGAGCACTTCGCGCATGAGCACGCCGAAGTCGTCAATGTGCCAGTTCGTGATGAAGAATCTGCCGTTGCCGCTTGCGAGCGGAATGAGGTTCAGCAACACGAAAATCAGGATGAAACCGATGTTCGCGATGCGCCAAGGAACCTTCGAACGGTCGGTGCAAAAGAGCCTGCTCCCAATCACGATGAACGGGAAAAGCAGAAGCAGAAGGTCGGGGATGATAAAATTGGGAATATACATATTAAATTACCACCTCATCATAGGTGCAATACTTTGGTCGAGCATATCGGCAATCCATCCGGGGAACACGCCAATCAAAAGGAGGCAGAGCACGAGTACCACGACCACGAGCTTTTCGCGAAAGCAGGCATCGGTGAGCGTTTCGTACTTGGCGGGCATCTTGCCGTGGAGCATTCGGTTTGCCGTCTGCAAAATGTAGACGGCGGTTGTCGTAATGGAGAGAATCGCAAGCACGGTCACGATGCGGGTGAGCGTAGAATCCTGCTGGAAGGCTCCGATAAAGATGTTGCTTTCGGCGATGAATCCGCTGAAGCCTGGGAGCCCGAGGCCGGCAAAGCCTGCGATCACGAAACCGACTCCGAGGAACGGGAGCTTGCGCATAATGCCGCCCATCTCGGTGATGTCACGGGTATGTGTACGTTCGTAAATCATACCGATAGTCGCGAAGAAAAGTCCTGTCAGGAATCCGTGCGAAATCATCTGGAGTGATGCTCCGCGAAGTCCCACCGGAGTAAGTGCCGCGAGGCCGAGGAAAATCAGGCCCAGGTGGCTAATGGAGCTGTAGGCCGTAATGTACTTGAGGTCCTTATGACGCAGCGCAATGAAGGGGCCGAGTACTACGTTGAAAATCAGGAGCGCCACCACGTAGGGGAGCCAAATCTTGGCGGCTTCCGGCATCAGGAACATTGCGACGCGAAGGCATCCGTAAGCGCCCATTTTCATCATCACGCCGGCGGCAAGCATCGAAACTGCGGTCGGTGCAGCGGAGTGGCCGTCGGGGCTCCAGAAGTGGAACGGGAACAGGGAACTAGAAACGGCAAAGCCCATGAACATCAGCGGGAATGCCCACATCTGGTAATCCATCGGGAGCGTCACCTTGGAAAGTTCCACGATACTCCAGCTGTTGATTCCGCTTTCGAAGTAGAGGCCGAAAAGCGTCGCCAAAATCATCGAGGAACCGAAGGCGAGCGTAAGGGTCAGTTTCTTACCGCCGTAGTCCTTGCGGCCCGAGCCGTAGCCTGCAATCATCAGGTACATGCAGAGTGCTTCCATTTCATAGAATACGAAGAACAGCACCAGGTCCATGCTCATGAACACGCCGTAGACGCTTGTAGCAAGGAGCTGGATGAGTGCGAAGAAAACCTTCTGGTTTCCCTTGATTTTCCAGCTGACCAGAATGCCCGCCCAGACGATGACCGCCGTGAGGAACAGGAGGAACATGTTGAGTCCGTCTGCACCGACAGAGTAGTGGGCGTTGAACGTGTGGATCCAAGGGAGATCCATGTAGTAGTGCAACAGCAACGGGGCCGATTCGGCGCTTGCGGAAGCGATGCCGAGCGTGTAGAGACGGTAAGTCAGGTAGCCCACGAGCAACAGCACCAGGGTTCCCGAAACGGCGTGGATGGTCTTGAGGAGCGATTCCTTTTGCGAGGAAATCGGAACACAGACCAGTACCGTGAAAAGCGGGATAATCCAGATTAAGTTAAAAAGCAAAGTATCCATATTCAAACCTTACCTTACAGCGGGAGTTGTCCCAAAAAACGCCACAGCAAAACGCCTACAATCAGGGTGCCCAGGTAGAAACTCAGGTTGCCGCCCTGCGCGTAACGCACAAGGTCCCCAAGCTTGTGGATGAACCAGATGCAGAATGCGAGGATTCCTTCGATAATGTAGTCCTGGATGAAACGGGCCACACGGGCGATGCCGCCAATCACGAACTGGCGCACCACGGCGTAGTACATTTCGTCGAAGTAGAACTTGTGGTAAACGACCTTGTAGAGTGCGCTGCGGTTGGATTCGTCGAGGGCGCGTTCCACTTTTGCCTTCGGGCTAGCATAGAAGAACCATGCAACCAGAAGTGCTACGGCTGCCACGGCGACGGCCACGTACGGGATCCATTCGGCGTGGGGGAGCAGCACCAGCTGCGGCACGCGGAGTCTACCCGGTACAAAGTAGTGCTCGAAGATTCCCTTGCCGAGGATACCGCTCAACAGGGCCGGTACGGCGAGAATCACGATCGGGAGTGTCATGAAGAAGTCTTCGTGCACATGTCCTTGCTTCACCGATTCAGAACGCGGTGCCCCGTGGAAGGCGAGGAAGAACAAACGGAACATGTAGAAGGTGGTGAGGCCGCTCGTAAGGATTGCAAGTCCGAATACTGCGTAATGGTGCCCCTGGAAAGCCGCCAGGATAATTTCGTCCTTGGAGAAAAATCCGGAGAACGGCGGAATGCCCGCGATGGCGAGCACGCAGATGAGGCTGCTCCAGTAGGTGAGCGGCATCTTCTTGCGGAGTCCGCCCATGGCATCCAGATCGTTGGTATGTACCTGGTGAATCAGGGAACCTGCGATAAGGAACAAGGCGCACTTGAAGAAGGCATGCGTAAAGATGTGGAAGGTTGAGGCTGTCCAGCCGGTGGTGATGACTGCGTCGCCGATTTTACAAGCGCCGAGCGCAAACATCATGTAGCCGAGTTGCGAAAGCGTCGAGTAGGCGAGAATGCGCTTGATGTCCTTCTGCGTACAGGCGATAACGGCGGCAAAGACCATCGTGAAGGCGCCGACCCACATAATGAGCGTGAGCGAGTTTCCGCACACGGCAAAGAACGGGAAGAGTCTGGCGACCAGGTAAACGCCCGCGACCACCATGGTGGCACTGTGGATGATAGAAGAAACCGGTGTCGGACCTTCCATAGCGTTCGGGAGCCAGATATGCATCGGGAACATGGCGGACTTGCCCCAGCCACCGGTGAAAATCAGGATGGAACCGATGATGAGTGCGTCTGCCTTGGAGACGACCATCAGACCGAGGTCAATCGTTTCCTTCTTGAAGGCGGCAAGCGAAAGTCCGTTCAGCGCAAAGAAGTCGAAACTCTGCACCACGTAGCTCACGATGACGATGCCGAGCAGGAAGAAACTGTCGGCAAAGCGCGTAAGGATAAATGCCTGCTTCGAAGCGCTCACTGCAGACGGCTTATGGTACCAGAAGCCGATGAGCAGGTAGCTGGAAACACCCACGAGTTCCCAGAAAATGAACATCTGGAAAAGGTTGGTGGCGGCAACGAGGCCGAGCATGCTGAAGCTGAACAGCGAAAGAATCGAGAAGAATCGGCCGGCACTGCGGTCGCCCTTCATGTAGCCGATGCTGTAGATGTTCACGAGGAAAGAAATCACCGTGACGACCACGAGCATCATCACCGAAAGCGGGTCGATCAAGAGTCCGATTTTTGCGGCGAAATTTTCCGCAAAATTCAGGAACGGGAAATCGAACAGGACTGCCTTCTGCGGGGCGAAGGTGGAGCTGAAATAGTGAACCGCGACAATCAGCGCGGAAACCATGGCGATGCCGTTTCCGACGACGGCAAACGCTGCTGCCGCCTTGTCGGATTTACGACCGAGGAAAAGGCCGTTCACCGCGAATACGATAAGCGGCATCAAGAAGATTAAATAGCTGATGGAAACGTCGTTAATCATGGAGGTCCCTCAACTGTTCTACGTCCAGGCTCTTGTAGCGGCGGTACATCGACACGATAATCGCAAGGGCGATAGCCATTTCGCAGGCGGTCACCGCAATCACGAAGATGCTGAAGAGTGCTCCTGCCGTGGAGTCCTTCGCGCTAAAGTATGCAAAAGAGATAAAGTTGATGTTCGCTGCGTTCAGCATGAGTTCGATCGAAATCAGCATGCCGATCAGGTGGCGGCGGCGCATCAGGCCCCACACGCCAATGCCGAAAAGCAGGAATGCGAGAATAAGGCAATTCATCAGGGTCATTTTTCTTCTTCCTCCTTGCCTTTGCGGGCGATGGTGATGGCGCAGATGAGCGTCATCAGGAGAAGGATACTCACGACTTCGAACGGAATCACGAATCCGTCTTCGCCGTAGCCAAGCAATCTAAGGGCGAACGCCTTGAGCGATGCGTAACCTTCGGGGGCGAGGGCCATTCCGCTCGACAGACCTTCAATCGGCAACAGGCACTTGACCATCACCAGCACGAAGATAATCGAGAGCGCAAACGCGGCGAATACTCTCGGAATCTTCACCGCGAAGGCGTCTTCGCCGAGGCGGCTCGTCAAGAGGATGGTGAACACCACGAAAATCACGACGCCGCCCACGTAGACCATCACCTGTGCAAGCGCGGTAAATTCCGCATGCAGGAGCAGGTAGAGAATGGCGGTGGCGACAAAGCTGAAAATCAGGAAAACGGCGCTCTGCAAGATATTCTTGACGGCAACCGTGCAGACTGCGGTGACAAGGATAATAAAGGCGACCGCGTAAAATGCCAAGTCCATTCCGCCCATGGGGAAGGCGACATTCTGTGGGATAAGCCCAGCCAACAGATTCTGGATCATTAGCCTTGGCCCTCCTTTTTATTAAGAATCATTTCGAGCGAGTTCGGATCGGTGGTCGCGACTTCGAACGCCTGGCTCATGCGGATGGCTCCGAACGGACAGGCTTCGACGCAAAGACCGCACTGGGTGCAGCTCGCGAAGTGGTAGACGTAGCGGCCGAGCACCTTTTTGCCTGCGATGTTCTTGGTCGAAAGAACGTTAATCGAGGCGTTCGGGCAGGCACGTTCGCACATGCCGCAGGCGGTGCAGTGGTTGTTGCCTTCGGCGTCCTCGATCATTTCGAGGCGACCGCGGTAGCGTTCGTGCATCTTGAGCGTCTTCCTGTTTTCAGGATACTGCTCGGTCACGATGCGTCTGGGGTCAAAGAAATACTTGAGCGAAACGGACAGGCCGCAAATCAGGCTCCACGGGCCCGTAATGCAGCGTTTCAGGTAACGCTTGATGTATCGGCGTGTTGAAATTCTTTCTTGCATATTATCCTACAAAAATCATCCACACGGCGCCGGCGGCGAGGAGCACCAGGTTCACCGGCAAAAGGAATTTCCATTCAAAGTCCATGAGCTGGTCCACACGCGGGCGCACAAAGGTCCAGCGCACCATCATGTAGCACCAAATCATAAAGTAAATCTTCGCGAAGAGCCACACGACTCCGGGCACCATCTGCAGGTAGGTGTCGATAGCGGCAACGCCGATACAGGGCGCATGGAATCCACCCAGGAAACAGGTGGCGGCAAGTGCCGAGTTCGTCACCAAGGCGATGTATTCAGCTAGGTAGAACATGGCAAACGGAGTGCCGTTGTATTCCGTGTGGTAGCCACCGGTCAGTTCCTGTTCCGCTTCGGCGATGTCGAAGGGGGCGCGGTTCATTTCGGCGGTACTCGAAATAAAGAAGAGGATGAACGCGATAAAGCCAAGCACCGGAATCTTGAAGATAAACCAGTCAAGAACCGTACCGTCCTGGGCCTGCGCGATATCCATCAGGCTCGTAGAACCCGAAATCATCACGACGAACAGGAGAATCATCGCAAAAGAGATTTCGTAGCTGATCATCTGGGCGCCGCTACGGAGAGCACCGAGCAAGGAATACTTGTTGTTACTGCTCCAGCCGCCGAGCAAAATGCCCAGCACACCGAAACCGTTCACTGCGATAATCATCGGGATGCCCATGTCGATGTCGGCGACAATCAGGTTGTGGTCGAACGGAATCAGGGCTGCGATAATGAACGGGGCAATCAGCACAATCAGCGGTGCCACGTAGAACATCAGCTTGTCGGCGCCGCTCGGGGAATAGACTTCCTTGAAGAGCATCTTGATCACGTCGGCAATAGTCTGGATGGTGCCGTGCCAACCGAGGCGCATGGGGCCCAAGCGGCATTGTACGTGGGCGCAGACCTTACGTTCCATGTAGATGAGGATCGGGGCAGAACCGATATTCACGGCGCAGACCGCTACGATGCAGATAAGTGCGTTAATCAAGAAGGCGGCAATGCTATCGAGCGTCTGGGACTGCAGCTGTTCGGGCAAGTAAGCCGAAAGCTTCGGAACCCATTCGCGAATAAAGTCGCCTACAGGATGTGTAATAGAAGGTACAAACATATATTACCTGTCAATTTCGGGAATCACCGGGTCAAGCGTTGCCATGATCGTCACAAGGTCCGAAATCTTGTGGCCCTGCGCCATCTTGTTGAGGGCGGCAATGTGCGGGAAACTTGGGCCCCGCGTGTGAATACGGTAAGGCTTTTCGCCGGTTGTCGCGGCCACCACGTATGTGGCGTACAGACCCTTCGCTGTTTCGATTTCGCTGTAGTAGCGGCCGACCGGAAGACGTACCGGCTTTTCCTTGGCGCGCCACGGGCCTTCTTTCGGGAACTTCTCGATGCACTGGTAAAGAATGCGCATGGACTCGTGGATTTCGGCGATACGCACCGTGTAACGGTCGTAGCAATCGCCGGTGTAGGTCACGGGCACATCGAACTGCAGCTGGTCATAGATGCTGTAGGGGTTCGCCTTGCGGACATCGAAGTCGACGCCGCTTGCGCGGAGTACCGGGCCGGAGCATCCGTAAGCGATGGCGTCTTCGGCGGAAAGGATGCCGATTCCCTTGCTACGTTCGAGCACGATGATGTTCTTCGAAAGAAACCTTTCGTAGTCCTTCATCGCACCTTCGAGGTGCTTGAGGAATGCCTTCACGCGGTCGATAAAGTTTTCGGGAACGTCGAAGCGGCTGCCACCCGGTCTAAAGAAGTTGGTGGTGAGGCGCGACCCGGTGACTTCTTCTAAGATGTCATGGATCATTTCGCGTTCCTTGAAGCCGAACAGCAAGCAGGTCTGTCCGCCCAAGTCGCCGCCGAAGCAGCCGAAGAACACCAGGTGGCTTGCAATTCTGCCCAGTTCTGAGAGCATCACGCGGATGTATTCGCCCTTTTCGGGGACGCCGATGTTCATGCCTTTTTCAAGTGCAATCACGACCCCCAGGTTGTTCTGGATGGCCGTCAGGTAGTCCTGGCGGTCAGACATCGCGATGTACTGCAGGTAGCTCATCGATTCCGCCTGCTTTTCCATGCCGCGGTGGATGTAGCCGAAGTGCGG
>JAEEGL016248654.1_pt1 | contig 10468 bp, 8 predicted proteins | sample 9134231 | NCBI WGS metagenome assembly JAEEGL01 (sample SAMN16246548, study PRJNA631951) | gut metagenome | biome: gut microbiome; feature: rumen; material: fiber-attached | host: Bos | place: Iran: Karaj | collected 2018-10 | reverse complement strand
CTTTCTTCTTCTTCTGGTCATCGGTCAGGAAGACCATGTCGCTCTGGTAGTTCTTGTACATGGTGTCGGCTTCCTTCTTGAGCTCATCCACCTCACGCTGCCAGCGCTGCGACACCTGGTTCAACTGCTCATTGGCCATCTCATAGGCAGGGATGTTCTTCAAGATATACTCCATGTCCACAAGAGCAAACTTCTGCGCGTTGGCGGCCATGAAGCCGGCAACAAGCGCCACTGCGATTAAAGCTATACGTTTCATTTCTCTTTCTTTATTTTTTTATTTTTGTAGTAAATCGACTTTTAGACTGCGAATGCCACAGTTGGTTTATTCAATTAAGTTAATTCGGTCAAAATTCCTGACCCAAGATGAAGTGGAAGTTGCTGCCACCCTTCTGGCCATAGACCGTGTCGAAGCCGTAACCCCAGTCAATACCCATCATACCAATCATCGGCAGGAAGATGCGGGCACCCACACCAGCCGAACGCTTGATGTTGAACGGGTTGAAGTCCTTGACACTGGTCCACGCATTACCACCCTCGATAAACACGAGCGGATAGATGGTTGCGCTCTGCGAGAGCATCAGCGGGAAGTGAAGCTCCATGACAAAGCGGTCATAGGCATAACCCTCAGAGCCGTAAGGCGTGAACGCACCGTTCTCATAACCACGCAGGGCGATAGTCTCGGTAGCGTAGGTGTAAGAACCCGTCATACCGTCACCACCCACATAGAAGGTCTCGAACGGCGACTTCAGCCACTTGTTCCAGCTACCCAGCAGACCAATGTCGGCGCGCGTCATCAGCACCAGGGTCCATCGGCCATCGGGATCGGTCAGCGGCGTGTAGGTGCGAGCCTGGAATTTGAGTTTCCAGTATTCAATCCAGCGGTAAAGTTCCTTCTTGGACTGCTCGGTATTGCTCTCGCTCAATGCCTTCCAGTCCTTCTTGCCGAACAGGCTGGCAGGGGGAGTGGCGTTGAATGACAGTGTGAAGGTGCTGCCCTTGCGGGTATAGAGCGGGTTATCGATACTGTTGCGCTGCAAGGTCAAACCCAGCACAATCGAGTTGGACACGCCATTCTTCATATAATAAAGGTATTCCCAATTCTTCAAGCTGTACCACTGGTAACTCAGGCTTGCCATGAAGGTGAAGTAGTCATCAGGCCACTTGAGGCGCTTACCGAATCCAACGGTCACACCAGCCATTTGCAGGTACTTGTTGGGGTCGTAGGCATTCTCATAGTAGTTGTAACCGCCATATCCGCCGTAACCATAGCTGCCATAGCCATAGCCATAACCACCATAATAGTTATTGTACATGTTGTACATCGCATTCTGGTACAGCTGGCTGTAATAGGATGAGTTGATACCCGTCTGGCGACTATAGAACGCCGACACCGACAATGAATTGGGACGCTTGCCACCAAACCACGGGTCAAGGAACGACACGCTATAGGCTTGGTAATACTTGGCGTTGGTCTGGGCACTGATGGTAAACGTCTGGCCCTCGCCCTGCGGGATGAGGCCCTTGTAGGACGACGGATGCAGCAGGTTCTGTATCGAGAAGTTGGTAAACTTGAGCGAAGCCTTGAGAATGACACCCGTCTGTCCCCAACCGGCGCTCAATTCCACTTGGTCATTGGCCTTGCTCTCGAGGTTGAGGATGATATCGACGGTTCCGTTGTCGGCGTTAGGCTCGGGGCGGATGTCCATCTTTTCGGGGTCAAAATGACCGGTCTGAGCAATCTCACGGGCCGAACGCATCAGGTCTTCCTTAGAGAACAGGTCGCCGGGACGCACACGCAGCTCGCGACGCACCACTTTCTCATACAAGCGGTCGTTACCATTGATGACCACCTTGTTGATGCGTGCCTGCTTACCCTCAAACATGCGCATTTCCAAGTCGATGCTGTCGCCCTCGATCTTGCTCTCGATGGGCACGAGCTGATAGAAAAGGTAACCATTGTTCAGGTACAGGTTGGAAACGGCGTCGTCATCTTCTTGAGTACGCTTGGTGAGGAGTTTCTGATTATAGACATCGCCTTTCTTAATACCCAGGATTTCATCGAGGATGACTGACGGATAAACCGTGTTACCCACCCAGGTGATGTCCGAGATGTAGTAGCGCTTGCCCTCATCGACGGTGAGATAGATGTCAACATTCTTATCGTCATACTGCACAACGCTATCCTTGACGATAACGGCATCACGGTAACCTTTTTCGTTATACTTGTCAATGATGAGTTGCTTGTCGGCCTCATAGTCGCTTTGGACAAATTTCTTCTGTGAGAAGATTTTCCACAAGCTCTTCTTTTCGTTGGTCTTTTTCATCGTGCGCTTGATGCGGCTGTCGCTCAGCACATCGTTGCCATCGATGTAAATCTTGTGAACCTTGATCTTCTCGTGCTTGTCAACGTTGATATTGACAATGACTTCGTTTTGCTTGCTCAGGTCGGGCACTTGCTCAACCTCACAGGTAGCCTGTCCAAAGCCCTTGGCGGCATAGTATTTCTCAACAATCAGCTTGATGCGGTCGGCAATATTGGGAGTCATCTGGCTACCAGGCTGGAAACTCAAGCGCTCGATGATTTCCTTCTTCTCGCCGCTCTTCATACCGTTATAGTTCACCTGTGAGACACGAGGTTGCTGACGTAGATTGAAAACCAGCCATGCCTTGTCCTGATAGATTTTTTCAACGAGAATCTGTACCTTGGAAAACAGGCCTTGACGCCAAAAACGCTTAGCTGCCGACTTAATCTCGTCACCGGGGATGTCGATGCGCTGTCCCAAAGCCAGGCCCGAGTAACCGATAATGATGTTTTCGTCATAATTATCTACACCCTCAACACGGATGCCCGCAATTTCATATTGGCTGGGCGAAGCCGTGAAAACAACCTTGGGATTAAAGATCGTATCGTTGACGGTGTATGTCTCCTGTGCGCTAAGAGCGATCGGGAGCAGCACTGCCACAGTCAGCAGCATTGAAGCCAGGATATGGTTGTTTCTCTTCATTGACAAATTACGCTTCATTTTCGTTAATAAGCTGTTCGCTCGTTTTACCATAGCGGCGCTCACGCCCCTGGAAGTCTGCAATAGCATCCACAAAATCTTCCTTGGTGAAATCGGGCCAATATTTTGAAGTGAAGTAAAGTTCGCTATAGGCTATCTGCCATAACAGGTAGTTGCTCACTCGCAGGTCTCCGCCAGTGCGGATGAGCAGGTCGGGGTCGGGCATGCCGGCGGTTGCCAAGCGGCTCGACAGCATGGCATCATCAATCTCCTCAGGATTGAGGGAACCGGCAACGGCCTCACGGGCCAACCGGCGGCACGCCTCCACGATTTCCCACCTCGAGGAGTAACTCAATGCCAGACACAATACCAGTCCGGTACAATGGCTGGTGTCCTGCATACACTTGCGCAGGCGGTTGGCAGCAAACGCGGGCATCCGCTCCATGTCACCAATGGTGGTCAAGCGCACGTTGTTCTTGATCAGGTCGGGTGTCTGCTGCTCGATGCTCACTACAATCAGATTCATCAGCGCATCGACCTCATCTTGCGGACGGTTCCAGTTCTCGGTCGAGAATGTATATAACGTCAAGTATTTCACCCCCACCTCGCTAGCGATTTCGGTAGCCTGACGAACCGTTGCCACACCGCTCTCGTGACCGAAACTGCGCTCCTGGCCGTGTTCCTTGGCCCAACGGCCATTGCCGTCCATGATGATAGCTACATGACGCGGGATGCGCATCGGGTCGAGTTGTTTTATTTTGTCGCTGAGTGATGCCATGATAAATCTGCTTTATTCGATATAGTTACACTTGATGCATCGCTTGCCGAACTCATAGGTGACAGAGAACATGGCAAACGAGTACCAGTCGGTATTCTTAGCAAAGGAATGCTTGATACCGTACAGGTCGCTAAGGCCGTCAATGCGGTCACTGAATTCCTTGCGCATCGTGAATTCAAAACTCAAGTTCAATCGGTCCTTGAACTTGTATTTCACACCAATGCCGATAGGAACGGTAAACGAGGCCTGGTTGTGGCCTTTGTTGATGGCGAACACAAAGCCCACACCAGCAACCATATAGGGACTGATGGGCTTGTACTTCTTGTACATGGGTCCGCGGCCAAAGTTCAGGAAATTGAACTCGGCGGTCAGCCCCAAGTCAATCAGGCTGGCCGACACCGTATAATCATTGACTTCGGGGTAAACCGTTTCTTCCTGCTTAGTGTCGCCCTTGATGTTGGCATAATTAAGGTTTGCCTTGAAGGCCCAACGGCTATTATGGGTATAACGGAATATGGCACCGCCCGTCACGCTAGGATGCTTGAACAAGTTGCCACTGTTTGCTTCGCCCAAGTATCCGGTCATTCCCAGCACGGGGCCGACCTCGTACTTGTACTGCTGAGCCAACGACGATTGTACGGTAAAGAGCACCAACAGCGCCACTATGTACAGTGATTTCTTCATCGGGTTCAATACACGGGATAATTGGTCATGCGGTTGTATACGCCACGCCACGTGTAGGGCAATAATTCACCCTGGTCGTTGTAGCCGCCCATCAGATAGATGAACGGGCACTCCCATGAGGTGATTGGCGACTGAACACGGCGAGGAAGATAGTTGGCGCCCGATACATTCAAGGTTTCATTATTCACAAACGCCTGAGCGCCATAAAACTTGGGCATGTAGCTCGGCATGGCTATCGTCGAGTCGGCCTGAGACCATGTGATACCCTGGCTGTTGGACAGGTAAATTTTCTCATTCAATGTACCGTCGGCAAGGCGACCGCCCATAACGAACCACGTCTCCTGTCGAGCGTAACGTCGAACGCCGCTCAAGGTCTTGTAAGTGTAATAGGAGAACAGTGTGGCATCGGCCAGTGCAGGCAGCGCGTGGGTGTGGATGTTGTTGATCTTACCCCAGCTCTTGCCGTCAAATCCCCACACATCTTTTAACACTTTACCATCTTTGTCAATTCCACCCACTATCATGGCCTGTTGTGAGATGGTCCAGGTGTTGTCCGTCTGGATCATGTCCGAGGCGTGACTCACCGGGAAACCGCTCTCGACACGGGTTGCGGTAAAATCGGTGCTGTGAGGATATTCGTCATGATAAAAGCCGTCGGCCCCGGCTACGATACCAAGCACACAGTCGCCATAAGCTCCGAGCAAGCTATGCCATGTCACGCCACAAGAAGTCCACTCCATGCCGTCGGGCGAAGTATAAAGCGTGCCGTCGGTAGCCAGAATAAATAAGGCATCGGTGGTAGCAGTGAGAGTCTGCACTTGAGGCACAAAAGGCAACGATACAGACTGCTTGCTCCAGGTGCCCTGATTGGGACTGTAAGCCGTCAGCATTTGGCATTCCGCACCGTCATATACCATGATGCGGTAAGTGTCGCACAATTGCACGGCCTTGTGTCCAATGGCGGTGCTGCTATATCCGGGCAGGTCTCGACGCCATTCCATGGGCCATACGAGCAAGTCGGGGTTCACCTTGTGAACGAGCACTTTCACCTCATAGTCTTTTACCTGCGACTCGTCGGCCGAGGTCACTCTCAAGACCGTCTTGCCTGTAAAATCGAGTTTCGTGCTCATCGATGAGGTGTATTCAATCGTAGTATCGGCCTGGACAGTCGCGTCAGTAATCGTGAATACCGCCGACGAAACAGTGTTCAGGAACGACAAAGTCACCTTCAAGGCACTGACATCCGTTCCCACGGGCAATGAGTCGGCATTATAAATCAAGCCTCTGTCGTAATCGATGGTGAAATAAACCGAGTCCAGGCTGGCAAGCACCTCAGCGTCGGCCTGCAGGGCAAAACCCTTGACCAGTGTGGTCTGGGTGCTGGTACTGTAAGTGAACTCTTCATCATCGTCGTTATCTTTATTACACGATGTCAATGACGGGAGCGACGAGAGTAACACAACCATCGTCAGCAGCATATATTGCGCAGTTCTTTTTATCATTCTGTCTGTTATAATAATCCTTCGCTTTTTTACAAACGGCAAAACTACAAAAAAATTCGGTCATAGGCCGGATTTTTCTCAGCAATAACGCCAAAGAATACACTTTTTGGGGTGTAAAGGTACTATAACGAGGGCATTTACGACACTCCCGTTAAAGATAATAAACGGTAAAATGCTGTTTTTTACACCTTTTTAACGAACTACCCCGTCACTGCGGGGATGCAGGCGCTTGATGGTATTGCCGTCGATGTGATGGTTGTCCACCTCATAGCCGTCGATGTGCGGAGCTGCCACACCATGCCCCACCCTGCGGGGACTGACCTCGATGCGGGCCTCGTCCCATGCTCCGGCATCAATCATCTGCTGCAATACCTGGGTGCCTCCCTCGACCATGACGCTGGTCACTCCTCGACGGTACAGGTCGGCAAGCCAAGCATCGGGAAGAGAAGTATCCATTTTCACATACTCAACGACACCACATGTCTCGCTTTTCACGCTGTTATAGATGATGGTGGGCAGGCCGTCGTTCAACAGTTTCAAATCACTGCCAATGGATAAATCACGCGAGAGCACCACGCGCAACGGATTCTTGCCAGGCCAGTAACGGGTGGTGAGCGACGGGTTATCAATGACGGCGGTCCTGGCACCCACGACGATAGCGTCACACATGGCACGCTGGCGATGCATCAGGCTCATCGTCACCGGTGTGGACATATGCAGGGGATTCTCGCCAGCATCAGGAGGCAGAGCAATAAAACCATCAGCGGTCTGCGCCCATTTGAGCTGCACCCATGGGCGCCCCGTCATGTGGGCAGTCATGAAACGGCAGTTCAGCTCACGGCACTCTTGCTCCAGCACACCGATGACGACCTCCACTCCTGCTTCTTGCAGCATCTTTACTCCACGACCTGATACCTTGACAAACGGGTCAAGGCACCCGACGACCACACGAGGGATGCCGCGTTCGATAATCAAGCGGGCACAAGGTGGTGTCTTACCATAATGGGAGCAAGGCTCCAAGGTTACATACAAAGTACTGTTTTTCAACTGATTGACATCGGCCACACTGGCAACGGCATTGACCTCGGCGTGGCCCTCACCACACTTGCGGTGCCACCCCTCGCTGATAATAGTGCCATCAGCTGCAACAATCACAGCACCCACCATAGGGTTGGGCGACGTGCGGCCTGCCCCCTGGCGTGCCAGTTGCAAGGCCCGACGCATGTATTTCTCGTCGAATGAGAACATGGCTAACCTCTCACGGCAGCGGCAAAACGCACATTGCCGAAACTATCCTCAATAATACGCACCTCGTCAAATCCGCAATCCTCCAACAATCGCTTCACCTGGTCGCCAAAACGCTGATTGATTTCCAGATACAGACGCCCGCCCTTGTCGAGCGACTGCTTGGCATAGGGGGCTATCGCCTTGTAGAACAGCAGCGGATCATTATCGGGGACAAATAGTGCCTGACCAGGCTCATAGTCTTTGACGTTGCGCCCCATTGCCTCACGCTCGCTCCAGCAGACATAGGGTGGATTGCTCACAATGATATCGTAGGTGGCCGCCGGCTGAGGCAGCAACATGTCGCTCTCAAAGAAACGCACCTTGACCTTCAGTGCAGCGGCATTCTCACGCGCTATGGCCAACGCATCGCGCGAGACGTCAAGCGCATCGACCTGAGCGAACTTAAGGGCTCGCGCCAGCGAGATGGCAATGCAGCCGCTGCCAGTTCCCATGTCCAGCACACGAAGGTCACTGGCCGCATTCTCATCGACAATGAGGTCCACAAGCTGCTCAGTCTCGGGACGCGGAATCAGTACAGCAGGGGTCACCTTGAACTTGTGCCCGTGAAAACGTGCGCTGCCCACGATGTACTGCAACGGCTCGTGGCGCTGCAGGCGGACTATCGCATCGGCAACGCGCTGCTGTGCAAAGTCAGGCAGTTCGCTATCTTGACGCAGGGCCACATCCACGGGATCATAATTGAAAATGTCCTCACAAAATACACGGATTATCGCTTGCGCCTCTTGGGGCTCGACAATGCCTGCCAGCCCGTCACGCAGTTGTTCTATCGCTTCTTTAAGTTTCATAATGGTGCCAAAGGTACAAAATCTCCAGCGATTGCGCCAAACCGACGAGGGAAAAACCGCCATTTTGGAGGATTTTGTGGAGCCGATATGGGGAAAATTGCGATATGAGAAGATTTTTTGGAAATTTTATTATAATTTGTCACTATTTTTCAAGAAATTATTTGTATTTTTGTGGCGCATTACTCAAGCATTATCTATTCTTTGTGGATTCTTGCTGTGTAAACAAACGTGTTAACTCAATAAAAATCAATTAATTAGCAAACATTATACTTTAAAACTATAAGACTTATGGCTACTAAACTCGATTCCCTGGATTACAAGATTTTAAAAATGTTGTCACTCAATGCACGCAAGCCCTATTTGGAGATTGCACGTGCATGCAATGTATCAGGCGCTGCCATCCATCAGCGCATCCAGAAGCTTTACAACATGGGCGTTATCAAGGGCTCCATCTCATTGATTGACCCCGCTTCGGTGGGATTCCAGACCTGCGCCTACATCGGCTTTTTCCTTAACGACCCCTCTAAGTTTGACGAGGTGGTGGCAAGGCTCAAAACCGTCCCCGAGGTGGTGGAATGCTACTTTACCACGGGCAAGTATGACCTGTTCATCAAGCTCTATGCCCAGAACAACGACCACCTGCTGCAGGTTATCCATGACCGCTTCATGAAGATGGGACTGGGACGCAGCGAGACGCTCATCACGTTCAAGGAAGTGTTCAAGCGCCAGATTCCCATCGAGCCCGAGGGCAATAAGGAAATACCGGCTGAGTAACAATACGATAAGCAAGGGGGCGCAGAAGTCGCTCCCTTTTTAATAGTTTCAGGTTTATAAAAATAATAGCATGATGAAAGACATTGAAGCAAACCTTTTTACTCCACAAGAACTTGACTGGCTCACCTGCGCACAACAGATGGGACAACAGGCCGGCGAGGTGCTGAGGAGCTACTTCAGACGACGCGACCTGGGCATCCAAGACAAGGGCAGCGCCTTTGACATCGTCACCGAAGCCGACAAGGCCAGCGAACGGCTCATCCTTGACACGATCCATAGCCGCTACCCCGACCATGCCATCCTGAGCGAGGAAAGCGGTGACGACCACCGCAATGCCAACCACCAGTGGGTTATCGACCCGCTCGACGGCACGGTGAACTATAGTGCGGGCATCGCCACCTATTGCATCTCCATCGGTCTCAAAGTGGACGGCGAGACCAGGATGGGCTATGTCTATGCCCCGACACTCGACGAGGAGTTCTATGCCATCAAGGGCAAAGGCGCATACGGTCCCTACGGCCAGTTAAGCGTCAAGGACACGACAGAACTGCAACGGGCAGTCATTTCCACGGGGTTTCCCTATGACAAAGCCATCAACCCCGACAATAATTTGGATCGCGTGGCGTTGGTGATGCCTCGCGTGAGAGGCATCAGACGGCTGGGATCGGCAGCTATGGACCTGTGCTACGTCGCTGCCGGCTGGCTCGACGGCTACTGGGAGCTTAACCTCAAGGAGTGGGACGCCTGTGCCGGCGAACTCATCGCTCAAGAGGCCGGTGCTACCGTCAAGCGCTATCGCAACGACCACGGCATCTGCATCCTTGCTGCCTGCCCGGGCATCGCCCCTGAACTCCTCAATTTGGTAGAGTAAAAGCCCCTCATCGAAAAAACTGAAAACTGGAAACAGAAAACTAAAAACTTTATAGTAACTTTGCAGCCTTTGAGAAAATAATATTGAAAATACTGAGAATTAGAATATGGATAACAAGAAGATTGTTTTAAGCGGAATACGCCCCACCGGACAGTTGCATTTGGGCAACTACCTGGGAGCCTTGAGTAACTTTGTGAAGATGCAGAACGAGGGCAAATATGACAGCTACTACTTCATTGCTGACCTGCACGCCCTCACCACCAACCCCGACCCCAAGGAGCTGCACACCAACGTGCGCCACATTCTGGCCGAGTATCTGGCAGCAGGCCTTGACCCGGAGAAATCTACCATCTTTGTACAGAGCGATGTGCCCGAGGTTAGCGAAATGTACCTCCTGCTCAACATGCACGTGGGCATCGGTGAGCTGATGCGCACCGCCGCCTTCAAGGACAAGGCCCGCAAGGCTCTGGGCATTACTGCCCCTGGCCATGACGATGACGACGAAGACGTGGCCAAGGAAATCATCGGCGCCAGCACCAACAAGCGCGTGAACGCCGGCCTGCTGACCTACCCCACCCTGATGGCTGTGGACATCCTGATCCAGCGCGCCGACTTCGTGCCCGTGGGCAAGGACCAGGAGCAGCACCTGGAGCTGACGCGCCGTTTCGCACGCCGTTTCAACTCGTTCTACAAGACCGAATACTTTAAGGAGCCGCAGAACTTCAACTTCGGCAGCGCACCCGTCAAGGTGCCTGGTCTGGACG
>JAEEGL015651695.1_pt1 | contig 10468 bp, 7 predicted proteins | sample 9134231 | NCBI WGS metagenome assembly JAEEGL01 (sample SAMN16246548, study PRJNA631951) | gut metagenome | biome: gut microbiome; feature: rumen; material: fiber-attached | host: Bos | place: Iran: Karaj | collected 2018-10 | reverse complement strand
CCGTTCTGCTCTACGCCGCCGCCCTGCTTGAGGTTGGCGATGGCGTCGGCGTTGCCGAAATTGATGTTCCTGAATGCGCCAAGCGCGTTGACATTGAATTCCGCCATGTTGTCTCCTGTTTAAGCCGTCGGTGTGCTTCACCTCAGATCAGACTTTCGGTCCGTCGTCGAACTGGCGGCGCGTGTCCTGCGCGTAGTCCTCGACGATCATCTTGTAGTTGACCGGAATCCCCGCCTTGTAGTCGTCGGGCAGCTCCTTCACGTCGCCGAGAAGGAAGCCGAGGGTGCTGTGCATCATCTCGAACCCGGACCGGGACATCCGCTCCATGTTGTGGCGAATCAGATTCTTGAAGTCCTCCGTCGGCTCTCCGCCGCCTTTGCCCATGACCGCCTCGTCGAGCACCTGGTCGTTGATGGCGGGGACGCGCGCGAACCAGTCTCTCGCTCCCTCGGCGAGCATTGTGGCCAGGTCGGCCACGGTCTGGCGGAAGAGCGCGCGCACCCGGTCGTTCGTCTCCTTGAGGTCGTCCGAGCGCGCCCACTTGCCGATCCAGTCGCCGGTCTTGGTCGTGATGGTCCGCCCGCCGAGCGGGTCCTCCGCGTCTAGGCGGGCGATGGTGTCGGCACCCTTTTCGCCGTTCGCGATCGAGTCCGCCGCGAACTGCGTGAACTTGGTGAACTGTGCGCTGATTTCGATTGCCATTGCTTTTCTCCGATTAAAAAGGTGAAAGAATGTCTGCCTTGTTTACACGCGAACACGGAAAACGTTACACCGAAATCATGTGGAAATCATCCGGCCCCGCTTCGCCCGCGTCGTCCGGCGGACGGAAATCGGCGATGGCGCGAGACCAGAAGAGCGCCGTCTCAATGAAGGACACGAGCCTCTTCTCGGCATCGTCGGCGAGAGCGTCCGGCGACTCGTATTTCTGGAGACGGAAACGCCGCGCGGCGCCGTCGAACGCCAGCGTGGCGCCTGCCGTCTGCGCGAAGAGGTTGTTGGCCTCCAGCAAGGCGAGGAAGAGCTTCTCGCCGCCCTCCGGAGGGAGCGGGCCGAGATCGGCCGACATCAGGACGACCTTGCGCTCGTCCTCGTTCTGGACGACGACGCGCACGCGCGTGTCGCCATCCTCCCCGGCGACCTCAAACGCCGTCGTGTCGTCCACGATCTTCAGCTCCAGCTGGAAGGCTTTCTCCAGCACCGCGACTATTTCTTCAAAACTCATCTCTGTGTACCTTTTTTAATTGCCAATTTCCCTATCCTCCAGTACCATATCAAGGCCAGAAGACCACCAACTCCTCGGCGTCGCCGCCGAAAACGCCCTCGAGACGGGAAACAAGCCCCGTCCACCCTTCCGCCTCCTCGATCACGCTGCCGTCGGGCGCAAAGAGCGCATATCTCGCCCCGAACTCGTCGCACAACACGTTAAGTCGACCCCACCCGGCATCTTCGATCTTTCCTGCCCGCACGGCCCGCAGAAGGACGAGCGCCATGCGTATCGCGGCATCCGCCTCCGCATCGTCCGCCTTCTCGTCCTCATCGCCGGAAAGGACGCGGCCCGTCGGAAGCTCGAACGAAATGTCGAGCGACGGCTCGTGCCACTCGAAACGGAAACGACGGCTCTGCAGACCATGGCCTTCCACAAAAGTCGAAAGCCCTTCTCCGCTCTTGATTTCCTCAAGTGCGATCTCGAGTCTGGCGACAGCCTCAATGCGTTCTTTTTCCATCAAGTCTTCCATGCGGCTTGCCTCCTCCAACTATTTGAACCAGTCCGCGTGGGTCGTACCCGTGATGACCGTATCGTACATGTCGCGGAAGAAGCTGTTCGTGAAGTTGACGTAATGCGACTTCCTCGTGAAAACCGAGGTCGTTTTTTCTGAAAGGGTGATGTTGTACGTATTGAGCTTCGCGTCCATGTTCGTGAGGTTGGGCGCCGCGATTTTGCGCTGCACGTCATGATCCTCCCATTGCTCGGCGGAGTAGACCTTTCCGTCGGCATGGAGCTTCCTGGCGTGCACGATCGATTCGTCAAGCCGACGCACTGCGGCCTTGTACGACTCGTTGCCCTTGCCGAGGCGATCCGCAAGAGACGCAAGGTAGTCGGCGCGCGCCTTGCCGCCGTCCGGAGCGTTCTTCGCGAGCGCCACCAGCTTGTCGTACAGTTCGCGGTCGATTTCGTCGGGAGGCGCAACGTTTCTCATGCCGCTGACGGTGAAAAAACTCTTCAGAAGCGCCGGATTTCCCGACTTTTCGAGGTCGATCTCGTACGAGCCGTCTTTGCGCTGCTTGATGCCGGGGTCGGCAAGAAGGCTTTGCACCAGTGCGTTTTGGTCGTCCTCGGAGGCCGCCCCTTCGAGTAGAGTGTCTATGGCATTATTGAACGCGTAGTTGATCATCGTCCCGGCGGGCATGCTGAACTTGTGCAGCCCCTGGCGGAAGATTCCGTAGCTGGCGTCGTTGTCTATCGCCTTGATGCTGACGGAGAGGTCGCTCCCGTTGATGTCGATCATGTAGTTGTCGCTGTGGCGGTCGCCCTGGGCGGTTATCGTGTCAAACCACTGCATGCGGTTGTACTGGCGCATCATGCGGCCGACGACCTTGGCGAACTCGGCGTCGTCCATTGTGTCGAATTCTGCCACGCCGACCTTGCCCGGCACCAAGGAAGGACTAATGTTTTTCTTGAATTGCCTGCCGGTCACGCCGGGAGCCTTCTCCATGAACATTCCGAACTGGCCCTTCTGCGTGCCAGCCGAAGTCTTTACCATGACGTCCCCGAGCCCCAGCGTGTCGGCGGTCGTCTGGACGGCGAGATTGACGCGCGTAATCTCCTGATTGGCGTCAAGGCCGTCGTTGAGCGTCGAATTGGGCGCGGTGAGGCGTCCGGCGAGCTCCGGCTTGAAAACCCATTCCGATCCGTCCTTGACCTTGACGAGCGTCACGGTGTTGAAGTTTCCTGCGCCGAGCGTCTTGGACGACACCACGTTCTTGTCGTCCAGCGCGATGTTGACGTCGCTGTCTTCATATCCGTGCACGCGCGATTCGAGAAGACTGGATAGCGACATCTCCCCTTTGAAGACATCGAGCACCGCGCTGGACACAAAGTACTTCTCGCCGGATTTCGCGTTGAGCTCCTTGCCGAGGCCGATGAGCCGATCCGCCGCTACTTCCATGTTCTTGTATGCGGAACCAACCGACTTGCTCAATGAAGCCACATCTATTTTTCCGTCTAGTATTTTCTGCTGAAACGCCATAAACGCATTCTTCAATTTGTCATCCGCCCCGGCGAGCCGACCGGAGAGCGCAAACACATCGGTGGTCAGGCATTTCGCGGCTTCTCTGCACAGCTTCTCGTCCGCAAGCGCCTGCGCGGCCGCCTTGAGCGCAGTGGCGTTTTGCTTGGTCGGCGATATAACATACGCCCGTGCCGCGCTTCTGAACGAATCGAGATGCTCCAGGACCGCTTTCAGCTTATCGAACGGGAAGCCGTATTTCTTGTCTATAAGCTCGTGGAGTTCGCCGGCGAACTTCGGGGAGAATATCTCGTCATCCAGGAACGGAATGTCCTTTTCGACAAAATTATCCATCGCCGCGCGCACGACCTCGCGTTGAAGGGAACCTATTTTCTTGCCGACGTCGCCAAGAAGCTTCGTGGCCTCGGCGAGAAGCGAACGGTCGATGAAGACCGTCTTCCCGCCGATTGCAATCTGCCCGGACGCCGCAGCGGCGGAAAACTTGTTCTGTATCGCCTTCAAATCCCGGGTGCATTGCTCCAAGTCTGCCTTCTTCAGGTCTTTGGATTCGCCCTTGGCGTATGATTCCAAGCGGTCCGTCAGCGGCTTGAGGTCGTTCTTGAGGGCATTGAACATCTCTCCGCGCCCGAACTTGTCGAGCGCGTCCGCGCCGGAATGATGGGAGCTTATCGTGCCGCTCCCGACAAGCTTCGCCGCGTCATTCACCGCGTTTTCCGCGCCCGTGTCGATGATTTCGGTCATCTGGAACACGAGCGATTCGAGTTCTCCGCTGCGCCTGTCGCACTGGAGCATCAGCTCCTCGAGCGTCGCCTGCGTCTTGAAGTTCTTCGCAGACCCGAGCGCATTCGCGAGCGCCGAGGAAAGCGCCTCCTGCGCCTCCTGCGCATTGGCGAAAGCCTCGGCTGCCGAGTTCCCCTCCTTCCACGTGACGGTGCCGTCCGCGTTTTTCGTCATCGCCGCAGCGAGATCCCTGCCGCTGAAGCGGTCAAGCACCTCGAGACTTTTATGCGCATTCTCGGCAAGCTTCTTCAGGTTCGCAGTGACGTCCTTCGGAAGCTTCGCGGCCTTTGCGGCCTTCTCCACGGCGGCGGCGTCCACCGTCCCCGACGCGCCATTCAACGCCTTGAGCAGAAGGACGTCGAGCTGTCCAACCACATCCGCCGCGCGCGGCGGAGCTTGATGCTCGGGGACGAGCGCCTCGCCGCCGACCGGCACGGCGTTCGTCTGCGCGCCGCCGGACTGTACGCCGCCGACGTTCCCGACATTGCTGACGCCGACATTGCTGACGCCGGGATAGTTGACGACTGGCGGCAGGTTGTTGCCGAGTCCTATTCCGTTATTTCCGCCCATTGTCTCATCCTTGCCTATACCTCCTTGCGACTTCTCTTATTTGCTTTCGCTGGTTGGAGTTTCGGAGTCTTGGAGAAACAGCATTTATCGAATCTGCCATTTTGAGTTCCTTTATACGTCGATGCTCTGCGAGAGCTGGAAGTCCGTCACGACCGGGATGTCGGGCTCGAGGTTGATCACGAGGCGCTGGCTCAGCGTGACCTTTCCGAAGTGCCCCGTGATTCCGTTGACTTCTCCTGGCGCGGCCAGCTCGCCAGTGATGGTATGCGTGATGGTCGCCGTCTTTCCGTCGGGCGAGACCTGCAAGTCGTAGGTGATGGGATACCCGACCGTGTCAAGGATCGCGAGCGAGTAGAGACCGGTGGACATGTCGCGGTTCGCGAGCATGTCGGCGCCCTTAAGCTTGTAAGCCTCGGTGCCGGAGTCGTACGGCACGTGGTTGGACGGCAGGAAAGTCGTCGTGAGGCAGAGCTGGTTGAGGTAGGTCGAGAGGGCCTTCTGTTTCTTTGCGTCCGGAACGAGCGTCTTGAAGACCGGAACCACATCTTCCGCCGAATAGTAGCTGAAGGTCGTGCCGTTAAGGATGTACACCCCGCGGAGGATGTCTTTTATCATCGTTTCGTGGATGTTGTCCGTGAACTTGTCGGCCTTGTCGGGCTGCATGTGCTCGCGGATGGTTTCGGACGCGAAGTCCCTGACGGCGTTCTTGAAGGCCACGTTGCGCGGGTCGCCGAAGTCGAAGTCGCGCCACTCGCGGATGCTCTTGGCGGTGTCGGCGGCGATTTTCGCCTTCTTCTCTGCGGTGCCATGCGTCCGCACCAGCTGCACGGCGAATCCCGCGAAGAGCCGCGCATTCTTCCCGTACATGTTCGTGCCGTACGTCTGGAGGTACTGGACGGCCTCGCGCTTCTGGGCACCCGTGAGGTTGACGTCGAGCGCCTTGGCTCGCTCTTCAACCATCGCCCGCGCGGTCTTCGCGTCGAGCCGCTCCGCGATTTTATCGACAACCATCGGTGTGGTGGTCATGTTGCCGTCCACGTCGATCGTGGCCGTCCAGGAGAAGTGGATCGGGAGATCCTCGGGGCTGGTGTATTTCACCGTGATCGCGCCGGTGTTCTCGTCCTTCGAGAGCGTGAAGTCCACGCAGGCGTGTTCTGTGGAGTAGATTCCGAACGCCGTCAGCCCGCCCTTGAGCATTCCGGTGCCCGCCTGCGAGACGGCGAACATGAGCGCGGTCTGCTGGCGCGGATGGACCTTGCCGGCGAGCGCCTCGAGCTTGTCGATGATCGTCGGGATGTTGCCCTGGTGCGCGCCGGCATTGGCCCGCAGGAACGTGCCGTCGGGGAACTTGAAGCCGAACGCCTGCTTCGTCTCGTCCTTGATGAAGGCCTTGCCTGGAGTGTTCGGGGCGTCGACCGGGGTGTAATTGTAGGCGCGCCAGAGGTCGCCGTCCTTGTTGCCGTCGAGCAGTTTGCGAGCTTCCTTCGTGGTCCCGTCGAATTTCTCGATCGCGAATGTCACGGTCGTCATGTAGGGCGGCGGGGCGACGCGCTTGCCGGTCGTGAAGGAATCGCAGGCCTCCTTGAGCGTGCAGCAGGTCTCCTCCATCACGAGCTGGACGTTTCGGCCGTTGTCTGTGGCATCCTCCTCGTCCATGCCGCCGTCCACCAGCATCTGGACGGCAAGCCTGTCAACCTCGTGGGTGTATTCGTTCAGGCCCTTGAGCGTCCAGTCGGGCGATGGCATGTCGGGGAAGAGCGTCTTCACGATGTTCGACTCGGTGAGCTCATCCTTCGCCATTAGATTCTCGATCTCCGGCAGGTGGCGCAGTATGCGGCCGATGACGAGACTGGGGTGGCGTACGCCCAGCTCCGAACTGCTCTGCGCGTAGAACGCCTTCGCATCCTCCTTCGTCTCCGGAAGGGGCTTCGAGAGCTTGTCGAACACGGCGAAGATCGCGCCGCGCCTTTCCGGCGGGACGGACGCCACGACGCCCGCGAAGTTGCCGTAGCGATAGGTGCCGAAGAAGCGCATCGCCGCGTTGTCCTTCATCCCGAAGATCTTCTCCGGGTCGGTTTCGGTGAGATTCGCGTCCGGGTTCAGCGCCAGCTCCTCGAAGACGAAGCGCTCCATGGCGGCTGTGCTGTCTGCCTTGACGACGGTGCTCTGGATGTTGAGATCGGTGACGGATCGTGCGTTGTCGAGAGTGTCGGCATCCTTGTTCTTCGTATCGCGGACCGCCGAGAACCAGGCCGTGAAGTCGTCGAGGAGGCGGAGGCCGTCGGTGAATTTGGAGGCGTCCTCGAGGAAGCGGCCGCCGTAGTTCATGAGGCGGTTGGCCTTGGTTCCGGGCGTGGCGACCTCGCGCAGGGCGTCCATCTCGGACTTGCCCTCCGCCTGGGCGTAGAGGTGCGCGGCGCGCGCGAGTTTTGGCAGTTCCGTCTTGGCGTAGCCCATGTCGAGGGCGGCGGTTCTGGCTTCCGGGGACTTGAACGTCTCGAGCTCGATGAACGCGTCAAGGGCGTCCATCTCGGTCACATTCTCCTTCTTGGCGTAGGTGTGCACGGCGCGGGCGAGATTCGGGAGGTTCGCATCCGTGTAGCCAATGTGGCGCGCGATCGGTTCCGCATCGTGGGACTTGAACGTCTCTAAGTCGATCTTCTCGGCACGCGCCTTCGCCGTGCCGTCCAAGTCGATCGCCGCCTTGACGGCGAGGATGCGGCGCGCGGTGAGAGGCTTGCCCTTGTCGTAGTCAGCGCGCTTCATCGCGTCCTGGACGCTTGGCGGAATGTTCTTGTCGCCCCCGAACATGTCGATGATCGCCTTCCTAAAGAGGTCGCGCGCGACGTTGTTCGCGTCCTTCAGGCTGTACAGGCGGCCCACGCCTACGCCGACCCAGTCGCCCTTCGCGGCCGTGATGGTGCGGCTCGCGAGCTCGCCGCCCACGCGGGCGACCGCCCTGGTCTTGCCTGCTTCGGCGCTCTTCGCCGCGAAGTCGGCGAACGCCTTGAATGTCTCGTTGTATCCAGTGTTGATATCTAATGCCATAGATGTCTCCGGTTGAAAGGTTGAATGGCTGCTCTGTCTCAAACCTGCAAGAAGCCGCCCGTTGCGAGCATGTGCGCCTCTTCCCTCTGCTCGCCCTCGGCCGTCTCCGCCCCGCGCATTCCCGCGAGGACCTGCCGCCAGTTCTCCACCTGCGAGAGGACGTCTTCGAGTATCGCGCCGAACGCCTCCGCGCCTTCGAGCCGCGCAAGCGGCACGGGGCGCATCAGCGCGTAGGCGTCCGTCTCGGGATTCTGGCAGAGCGTGCCGCCACCGGTTCCCAGAAAGAGGTGGTTCGCCTTGAGCATCACCTCGCCGAACTTTCCGTCGGAGGCCGGCGGAGGATGGCCGATCTCCGCGTAGATGACTGCGCAGTCCGCCGCCTCGTCGCTGAGAAGGTCAATCTTGATGCCGTCGATGACGAGTGCCGCCGCGCCGCTCTGGCTCTCCAGCCCATCGATGCCGTATTGCGCGCCGAACGCCGCAATCAGTTCATCGTAACTCATTTCCGCTTTCCCTTCTACTTATCAATCTTGATCGGCGTGGAGGTCGTCTTGCCGTTGACGTCGATGGTGGCCGTCCAGCTGAACTTCAGCGGGCTGCCGACGGGATTCTCGTACTTGACCGTGATGTCGCCCGTATCGGCATTGCGCGAAAGAGTATAGGTTACCGGGCCGTGGTCTCCGGCTTTATAACCATGCTTGACGAGCGATGTCTGCGGCATGAGCCCGCCCTGCGAAAGCGCGAAGAACACCGCGTTCGTCTGGACTGGGCGGATTTCTTTGTTGCAGAACTTCTCCACCGCCTCGGCGATGCCGGTGTTCTGTTCGTTGTTTTTTTCAGAATCGCTGCATGCCCTGGCCTCGTACGTCTGCCCGTCGATATGAAAGCGGAAAACGGTGTTCTCTATGGAGATGAGCGGCGCGTTCGTTTTCGGGTTGTTCGGAATAGCTGGCCGGTGTATGTCGTCTATGAACTGATTTTTGCCGCCATCGTCGAAGCCGCACGTGGACTCCAGGGGAGGGGCGACGTCGGTCATTCCCGGCGCATTGGGAAGCTGCGTTCCGTTCTTTGCGGCGCGGCGACAATCCTTCATGGACGCGCCGGACATCTGGAACATGTCCAAGCTTCGCTGGCCCGTCATGGCGAGGGCGTACTCGCGCGCTTGCTTCTTTTCCGCGGGCAGGTTTGAACTGCGCACATCTTGCACCTCCTCGTCGAACATGAGATAGTCGTTCACCGCGTCTTTGATCTCTTGGTTCGAGTTGTTCGCGTCCACGCCGATGCTCGCGAAATCGGGGAAAAGCGTGTCGATCACCGTCTGGCGGTTGAGGTTTCCGGAATAGACGAGTTCGGTTGCCTTACCGAAATTGGAGAGCGCGCGGGCCATGAGCGCTTCGCAGAACGGAAACGACCTGCCTTCCTTCGGATTCTCGCGCAGCACATCGACAAGCGCAAAAATGACGGAGCGCTTCTCGGGGGAGATCCCCGTCATCGATCCGCCGACGGACTGCATTTTGTTGTCCTTTATGAACCTGACGACGAGATTGTTCTCTTCGCTGAAAAGGTCATCCGAAGACATGTCGAGCGTAAGCTTCGGATTGCAGGCGATTTCCTCGAACATGAACTTCTCGACGGAGAGCATCGCTTGATGCGGCATTCTCGTCGTTGTTTTCGACTGCCCGGCGTACCACGCATTGAAGTCATTGATGAGATCAAGCCCCTTCTTGAAGTTGGCCGCGCTCGCCGTGAATGTTCCGCCGTAGCTGAAGATACGCCGCGCGTCGCTCTTCGGGTCGAGGACGGCTTTCTGCGCGTCGGCCGTGGAGCAGCCGGTCGCCTTCTTGTACATTTCGGCGGCGTCGTTGAGCATCTTCATCTCTCCGGGAGTGAACCCCTTCTGCTTGAGATCCTGCGTCGACAGGATTCCGCCGGCGCCGGGCGCGCCGGACTGCCGCACCGCGGCGTTCGGCGCGGAGACTCTGGGCGGCTCGATCGGGAAATTCTTCAAGGCGTTTTCCACTGCGGCCTTTACGGCGATGATGCGCCGGGCGGTGAGCGGCTTGCCCTTCCCGTAGTCTCCCAGCTTCATCGCGTTCTTGACTTCCGGCGGAATGTTGTCGTCGCCGCCGAACATCGCGGCAACCGACTGGCGGAAGATTGTCCGCGTCACGTCGTTGGCCTCCTTCGCGGAAGTCGAACGGCCTATCTTTCCGACCTTGTCGCTCTCGGTGACGAACACGTCGTGCACAGTGTCGGCGTTCGATCCGCCGATGAAGCGAACGACGTTGCTGCCCTTCGCGGCGTTCGCCGCCATCTGCGCGAACTTGTCGAACTGGAACGAAATTCCCTGGGCGTTCACGGAGTTTATGGATCCTGACATCTTCTTTGTCCTTTGTTAAGTTTGGTCTTTAGATTTTCAGTTCAATGTGGATGTTGCTGTCGAAGATTCCCACTGTGTTTTCCCCGTCAAACCTGTATGATGTCGAATCCGGCGGGGTCGGCGGCGGACGCCTCGCGCGCGGCGGCGGGCAGGGAGCGGCGTTCTTCGTCAAGGCGGTCGGCGAGGCGCTGCGCGAAGGCGGCGAACTTCTCGAAGGCGTCCGGGAACTCGGGGGCGATCAGCCGGTCGCCCGCGAAGATCGCGAAGGCCGCGATGAAACCGGTCTCGGGATCGCGCGCGACGGCGGGCAGGCCGTCGTGCATGAGGCCGCAACCGAGGTTGAGCAGGTCCTCGACGGGCTTGCGCGACGGCGCGTCCGGCAGGTCGTCCGCCACGATCGCCGAGACGACGAACCTGTCGCCCGGCCCGTCGCGGCGTATGG